>Ga0066797_1000047_pt1 | contig 34500 bp, 33 predicted proteins | sample PersoiDNA2013193_FD_76335 | JGI IMG/M metagenome (GOLD analysis project Ga0066797, IMG submission 76335) | Permafrost soil microbial communities from the Arctic, to analyse light accelerated degradation of dissolved organic matter (DOM) -... | ecosystem: Environmental > Terrestrial > Soil >... | reverse complement strand
GTCCCGGTAAGCTCGGGCAGGAGCTGCTCCTCGGCCCTTGCCGCGTCCTCATCCGACAGCCACTGGAACGCCTCGGCGATCAGCCGCGCCTTCGCCAAGGTCAGGGTTCCGCCGGCGAGCAGCCGCCCGGTGCCAGGCAGCCGGGACCCGAGCTCGCAGGCGGTCCACAGGAGCTTGTCCGCCGACTGCACCGACGTCGCCAGGGCCAGGGCAAGCTCGTGGGCGAGGGAATCGCTCCACTGACCGGGCAGGTCCCCGTGCCGGGGCCTGTTCAGGAACGGAAGGTCATCCTGGCGGATCAGTTCCCTGATCACGCCCAGCTTCGCCGCGACCGACCACGACTCCACCGCGGACCAGCGGCGCAGCACCCCTATCAGCTCACCTGGCTCCGCCCCAGGGCATCGCCACTCCGGACCGCAGGCCTCCGCGAGAACCGCCACCAGCTCAGGACCCGGCACGCACCCGGCCCACTCCCCGCCCGGCGCGAACCCCGCCAGCCGCGGGCCACGGCCAGGCGCGCCTGGTTCCCTGCCGGACTGTCGGTCGTTACCGGGCTCCCCGTCGTCGCGACCGGGCTCGGCGCCCGGGTCGCGGTCGCGGGGCGGCGGCTGGGTCATCGACTACACCTCGTTCGAGTGCACTTTCCTGAAGTAATTATCTCGAATATTACTCCTATTAAAGATCGTTAGCATTAGCGACATGCTTACCCGGGAGATATACTTTTCTGTCCCGTAAATCCGACATGCCAGATTTTTCGTTATTTGCGCCCGCGGCGCTGGGTCACCAGAACGTCAGGATGCCTGCTTCTGGCAGCGCGGTACAGGGCGAAACCCTGAACCGCGGGCGTGCGGTAGAGGTGATGGCACCAGCAAGGTCCGATGGTGTTAGGGTCGCGGAATGCCGCGTACGGACAGGGCGTCGCGGGTGATCGCTGCGCCGCTTGAGAGCGTCTGGACCGCTTTTGTCGATCCCGAGGCGCTCTTGGCGTGGCTTCCTCCTGGCGGAATGACTGGCAGGTTCGAGCGATTCGATGCCAGGCCGGGCGGGTCGTACCGGATGGTGCTGACCTATTCCGACGCGTCTGGCGCACCGGGCAAGGCGACCGCGGATTCCGACGTCGTCGAGGCTCGCTTCGTCGATGTCGTCCCCGGTGAGCGGGTGGTGCAGGCGGTGGACTTCGTTTCCGATGACCCTGCTTACGCTGGCACCATGGTCATGAGCTGGGAGGTCAGTGCTGTCGGTGCGGGGACGCGCGTCAGCATCGTTGCCGAGGACGTCCCAGACGGTATCTCCGCGGAGGACCACGCCGCGGGGCTTGCTTCTTCCCTGGTCAAGCTCGCCGCGTACTTGGAGCAGTAGCCCTGTACCCGCAAAGACCGCAGTGCCGTGCAGAAAGACCGCAGTGCCGTGCAGATTGGGTCGGCCCGGCCAGGACCTTTCCGGCGGCCTGCTGATCGCGATCGTCTGCGACAACTTCTAGTCCGCACCTGAGCACGCGCAAGGACCGCCGGGTCGGCACCTGGGCGACGGCGACAACGTCGAGATCGCCTACACTCCGACGAATTCGTTCTGGTTAAACCGCATATAGGCGCAGTTCACGGCGTTGCGGTACTTCACACTGGACGGCGCCGACCACGCCAGCCACAAACAGCAGGCCAGCGTGATTCGCCGGTACATCATCTGGCGCAACAACCACGTCTACGACGAACGGCTCCGCCGCATCGTCGCCAAGGCAAACGTAGCTTGATGCGGCACTAGGACGGGCGGCCGCCGTTGACCCACATGATCGAGCCGGTGGTATAGCTCGACGCTTCCGAGGCGAGGTAGACGATCGCCGGCGCGATTTCCTCGGGGCGCCCCGCCCGGCCCATCGGGATCTCCGGCAGGTACCGCGGAAGAATATCGTCGTAGGCAGGCCCTCCGGTCTCGCTCTGGACAATCCCCGGAACCAGCGCGTTCACCCGCACTTTCGGTGCGCAGGACTTGGCGAGGTACTGGGTCATCGACCAAAGCGCGGCCTTCGACGCACCGTAGGCGAGCGCCGTCCCGTTTGGCCGGAACGCAGCGCCACTCAGCATGTTGATCACGCTGCCGCCGCGCCCGTCCATCATCGCGGGGATGAGCCCGGCGCAGAGCCGGTAAGGCGCCAGCAGGTTCGTCGACAGCGTCGCCGACCAGTCCTGCGACGTGACCCCGAGGACCGGTGCGGTGCGCGCACCGAGCGAGTGGGCGTTGTTCAGCAGGACGTCGACCTGACCGAACTCGGCGCCGAGCCACTCCACCAGGGCACCGGCGTCCTCTTCCCTTGACACGTCGCAGGCCCGGGGCGTCACCGTGGCGCCCGTCGCCTGCGCGATCTCGGCAGCGACGGCCTGCAGCCGATCGGCGTCGCGGGCGAGCATCACGACGTGCGCCCCGACCTCAGCCATGGCCCGCGAGGCCTCGAGCCCGATGTTGCGGCTCGCGCCCGACACCACCGCGACCTTGCCGTCCAGCCTGAGCAGTTCCTGCACCGACTTGTTTCCCACACCAGCTCCTTACCAGGTCGCGGGCACCGCGACGCCGACTGGCCGCCGCAGACGCTGCCCGCAGCGATCTGTCGTCAGCGCAGCGCCACGGCGCTCACCGGCGACCCGACGGCCCCGGTCACCGGCAGGACGTGGGCACTAAGGAAGCAGTCCCAGCGCCCGTCGTCCGCACAGGCCGCGGCCAGATCCTCCAGATACCAGTACTCGCCGAGCCACAGCCCCATGTCGCGGATGCCGACCATGTGCAGCGGCACGAAGTAGTCGGCGTAGTAGCCGGCGAGCTCCACCGTGGCGTTGTCGGCCGCCACCGCCGCGATGTCATGCTCGTGCAGCCAGTCCAGGCAGCCGAAGTCCAGCCCCGATTGCTGCGCCCGGAATTCCCGCCAGGACCCGGTCTCGCGCCAGATCGCCATGCTGCCCGTCCGCACCAGGAGGACGTCGCCGGCGCGGACCTCGACCTCCTGCTGCGCGCACATGGCATCGAGATCGGCGGCCATGATCAGCCCGCGCCGCGGCACGTCCCCCTGGTTGAGCCGCACGTAGTCGAGCAGGACGGCTCGGCCGCTCATCAGCCCGGCGGCGTGCTCGACGCCGTTGCGCGCGGCGCCGTCGGCGCCCACGGTCGTCGACGGAAAGCCGTTGTAGAGCGCACCGTCATAGTAAATGTGCGCGAGCCCGTCCCACTGGGTGGAGCACTGCAAGGGCATCACGATGTAGTCGTCGGTGAACCTGGCGCCGCCGGCCAGCGCCGCGCCGCCGGTGTCCGCACCGGTCGCGGTCATGAAGTGCAGCGGACCGCCGCGCACGGACGAACTGGGGCCACTGGCGTCCAGTCGTAGCGACAGCGACACCGCGGCACCGGTGCCGACGCCGTGCGCCGCCGCCGCACGGCCCTGCCGCGATATCAGGTTGAGCGTGCCGATCTGGTCGTCGGTACCCCACCGACCCCAGTTCGACAGCCGTCGCGCCACGTCCTCGAACGTGTCAGAACCCAACTGCTTCTCGCCAAGCGCTACCAATTCAACACCGCCCGCCACGTCATGGGATTCAGGTCGCCGACGGGCCAGCGCGAAGTGGCTGTCAGATCAGCCGCTCTTGAGCCCGTCGATTAGCATTGAGGCGAAATATTCGCCTACCTCACGAAGAGTGTGACGCCCGCCTGGCCGGTACCATCGGTGTACCCAATTGCACATCCCGATAATTCCGTACATCACGATACGAGCCTCGATGTCGGAGCGGAATATCCCCGCCTTCTGCCCCTCGCCGATAATACGCAGCAATGAGGCGTGATAACGCTTGGCCAACTTCGCGAAATCGTCGGCCGCGTCCCCGAGCTTGTCCAGGTTTTCTCCGAGGAATACGAAGCTCTCCGGCCAGCCCTGCTCGTAGGAATCCAGGTGGCTCACGATCGCGGCGCGCAGCATGTCCTCCGGTGAGGCACCGGATTCCACGATCGCGTTGATCCGCTTCTCGATGTCGGTGAGCGGCCCGCGTACGAGTTCGACAAGGATTTCCTCCTTGCCGCCGACGTAGTAGTAGAGGCTGGCCCGGTCGATGCCGACCGCCTCCGCCACGTCACGCAGCGACGACTCCGCATACCCCTTGGTTCGGAAGACCTCGGCCGCGCCGGAGAGGATCTGCTGCCACCGGGCATCGGCGGCCCGATCCCCGGAGGACGCCATCCGCTGGCGTTCCCGACGTTCTCCCAGTGTCATGCCCGCGCCGCCTCCGTACCATCCGGTCCGCCTCGATACTAGCGTGTCAGGCGAGTCATGGGCCGCGCTGAGCCTAGCTTGGCCCAAGTATCATCCGGTCATTGGTCTCTCCTTAGAATAATCGGTTTCCGATTTCGCGAGGGACGCATTCCGCGCCGCCACGCGGGCGAACTCCGAAGCGTGGGCAATCGCGTCGAGGTGGGCACCGGCGCGGATTGCGTCACGTACCGACAGCGACGAGGCATAGTGATCGGCGCCGGCCTTCTGCAATTGCAGCCAGCCCGCCGGCAGCCGCGCAAGCGCCTGGGCGTAGTCGCGCACCGCCTCGCGGAACCCCTCCTGGGGCAGGACGCCGGCCGCGAGGCCCCAGCGCTCGGCGTCGTCGGCCTCGATGGCGCAGATGGCGGGATTCAGCAGCAAGGCCTTCGCCCGGCGCGGCCCGAGCAGCTTCGCGAGCAGCGGGGCGAAGTAGCCCGCGCCGATCAGGGCCCTGGGCAGCTGCAGCCGGGCAGACGCCGTCATGAAGCCGATGTCGCAGCTGAGGAACATCAGCATGCCAATCCCGATGCACGGCCCCTGCGCGGCGACGATGACGGGCTTGCGTGACTCCGCGATCGCCCCGCACACGGTCGCGGAGGTGTCGAGCATCCGGTTGAGGTCGGTGACCGAGTCGGGCCCGTGCGCGCGGGCCGCGGCGAACTCGCCGGTGTCGAGGCCGGAGCAGAAGACGGGTCCGTCGCTGCGGACCACGACCACCCTGGCCTCGTCGTCGGCGTCGGCGTCGTGCAGGCGTCGCTCGAGCTGCCTGAACATTTCCCCGGTGAGGGCATGGCGCTTGGCCGGGTTGTGCAGCTCGATGAACTCCACGCCCGCCTCGCGGCCGCCGCCGATCGTGCCCGCGCTGCCGTCGTCGCTCACCGCAGGCTCCGCTGCCGGCTGCCGAGCATGTCCGTGAGCGCCGCACAGGCGTCCCGCTGCGCGCGACGGGCGGTCGGGCTGAGCTGGTCAAGACCGAAGAAGCCGTGCCCGACACCCGGGTACCGCAGGAGCTCGATGCGTCCGCCTTCGGCGCTCACTCGCGAGGCCCATTCTCGTTGCTCGTCGACCAGGGGGTCGTACTCGGCCTGCACGAGCACGGTCGGCGGCAGGCCGCCGAACCAGTCGGTGCGCAGCGGCCAGACGTAGGGCGAATCCGCCTCGGCCGCGCCGCTCGCGGCGAGGTACTGCTGTGCGTACCAGTGCATCCCGCTGCGGCCGTCGATGTCACCCCGGTCGAAGCGCTGGTAGGAGGGCCGCGTGAAGTCGTGGTCGAGCACGGGCACGACGAGCAGCGCCGCCCGGATCGGGAGCGACTCGCCGCTGTCGCGCAGCCGCAGCAGCGCCGAGGCGGCAAGGTTGCCCCCGGCGCTCTCGCCGGCGAGGATCACCACGCTGGCGTCGCCTGGCAACCCGGACTCACCGGAAGCGAGCCAGCGCAGCGCGGCCAGCGTGTTGTCGAGCGCGGCCGGGTAGGGCTGCTCGGGCGCCAGTGGGTAGCCGAGCGAGACGACCGTGGCGGCCAGGCCATCGGCGAGGGCCCGGCAGGCCCGCTGGGTCGCCGCGGTGCTGCCCGCGACCCATCCGCCGGAGTGCAGGTAGAGGACAAGCGGGCCGTCCGAGACGCCGGCGGTCGTGGTGCGCACACGCAGGTGCGCGTCCCGCCAGCGCACGGTCTGCTCCGGCTCGGCCGCGGTGTCGTCGATCAGGCCGGACAAGCTGGCGCGGGTCGTGGCGCGGCGCCGCGCCTCCGCGGCATCCATCTCGGCCGAGGTAAGAGGCGGTGTCGCCACGGCAAGCGCCCTGCTCAGCTCACGCAGCGCTGGCTCCAGTGCCATCGCAGCTCCCTTCGCGTCGCTCCTGCCCGGACCGCCGGCATCCGATCAGCCGATGACATCGGCAAGTCGCCGTGTGTCGGCCGAGCGGGGCTGCCCTGGCGCGATGAGGAAGCGGGTCGGGTTCAGCGTCACGTCGGCACGGGTAAACGAGCCAGAAATCGGCTCGGTCGCTGACAGGCCGGGGGTCTCGCCGCCGGTCCACCACAGGCTGTCGAACTCGCTCACCAGGGGGCGGCCGCGGTCGGCGCGGCTGATCTCGAACGCGCGCTCGAACTGGGCGATCCACGGCTCGTCTCGGTAGACGGTCGGCCGGAGCCCGGCCACGTACATCACGGCCGCCGGGGTCACCGGCTCGGGCCCAAGCAGGCTGGCCCGCAGCACCGTGTGATCTGCCGCGACGGTCAGGTCGATGCGCTCGTACCGCCGCTCAAGCTTGATGTCTGCCACGGTAGAGACATAACCCCAGCGGGTCTCCATGTCGGCCGCGATACTGGGGTCGTCGATCGCCGCGCCCACGACGTAGCGGCGCGCCCGCGCGCCGGCTCGGCACTGGATGCCGACCTCCACGGTGCGGAACGAACCGCGCTCCGCGGTGGCCGCGACCTCGTACGCCATGATGACAAGCACGCCGGGGTTGACCGGGTGCAGGGCCGACGGCAGCAGACTGCGGCAAACTTCCGCCGGCGCCTCGGTCGCCAGCTGCAGGACCGTCGCCGGCATCTGCGGCGTCGGGCTCTTGCTGAGCTCCCTGCTCAGCCGGCCGGCACGGGACAGATCGATCTGATTCACTCCGTCAAGCGGCATGTTTCACGCTCCAGCCATGGTCACGACACCGGACTTGAGCCGTGGCATGACCTTCTCGGCGAACAGGTTCATGCTCTGACGGACCTCGTCGGCGTCGAGCACCTCAGCGGAATTGATAATGAAGTTGATTCCGTCGACCCCGATTGACTGCCACCGTTCGATGGTCTCCACGATCTGGTCGGGGGTGCCGACGCAGGCGCCCTCGGGGACACCCTTCGTCTTCTCCGATCCCGCATCGCGCTGCGAGATGGTCGGGATGCCGCCGAGCGTCGGGTACGACGGCGTGACCACGACCTCTCGGGTGTGCAGGTTCTGGTCGGCCAGGTACTGGAACTCGGTGGCGAGCTTGCCGCCGCGCTCGGCCGCGTGGTCGGCATCCTCGTGGCAGTAGAGGAAGTTGACCGTGTGGACGGTGTTGTTCTTGTGCCGGAAGGAGTCGAGCTCGAGGTCGGCCATGATGTCGCGGTACTTCTCGATCCGCACGGCCAGCGCGTCGTAGCCGGAGAAGTTGACCCCGAGCCAGCCCAGGCCCCGCTCGGCGGCGTCGATCTCGGTGCCTGGGCTGCTCACCGCGACCCACATCGGCGGGTGCGGCTGCTGCACCGGCCGGGGCAGGATCTGGCGCTCCGGGATGGAGAACGTGACGCCCTCGTGCGAGAACAACGGCGAGGCCCACATGCGCGGGATGGTCTCGACGTATTCCGACCAGGACTGCTTGGTGCGGTCGGGGTCGGCGTAGAAGCCGCCAAGCTCGGTCCAGGTTGACGAGCGGCCGGTGCCGAAGTCGACCCGCCCGCCGGAGAGGATGTCGAGCACGGCGATGCGCTCGGCGACCCGGACCGGGTGGTTGATCTCGGGGACGCAGACCACCACGCCGTGCCCGAGCCTGATCCGCTCGGTCGCGTTCGCCAGCGCCCCGAGCAGGACCTCGGGCGCACCCGAGTGCGAGTACTCAGCGAGGAAATGGTGCTCGACCACCCACACGTGGTCAAAGCCCAGCTTGTCGCCAAGCACCGCATCCTCGACGCTGTGCCTGAACACCCGGACCTCCGCCTCGGGCGTTGCCGGCCTCGAGACGGAAAGCTCAAGAAAGAGACCGAACTTCACCTGGGTGCCTCCACATCAGCCCTCGCGAAAAATCGCTCACGGTATTCAGCACACGTGATCTCGCTACCATGTTTAACCGATTCGCATCGTTCTGTCAACGTCAACGTCAACGTTGACAATGCGATGCGGCCTTCCCCGCGTGTCACCACGCCGTCACCTCGTTCCTTCCTCGATGTTGTCGCTGCCGGCACGTCCCGGCCGAGTCGCGGCTACTGCGGCTCGGCGGTCAGCAGAACGGCAACTGGGTCGTGGTAGAAGCTGCCGGCCCCGATGAGCGCCGTCCGTGCGCCCTCGGCCTGGCGGTCGCCGCAGTCACCGCGCAGCTGGCGCACCGCCTCGGCGTAGTAGTTGAAGCCGCCGGAGCGGCCCTGCGACAGGTTGCCGCCGTTCGTCGTGACGAGGGTGCGTCCGCGCAGGCGCAGGATGCTCCGCTGCTTGTCCCAGGAGGACTCGAACAGGTCGGCGGCCTCACCGGGACCGCAGAACCCGGCGGCCTCGGTGAACTGCACTGCCCCGACGGTAAAGCCGTCGTAAGGGAAGAACAGATCCAGGTCGTCGACGCCCAGGTCGGTGCGGTTCCACATCCCGGCCATGGCACGCCACGGGCTCAGCTCTGTCCAGCCGATGCCGTTCTCGTAGTACTCGCCGACCCCAGTGCCGCCCATCGACATCGCATCGACGTAGACGGCCTTGCCTGGAAGGTCCCTGGCGCGCTCCGCGGTCGTCAGGACCAGCGCCTCGCCGATGTCGACAGGGACATCCATGTCCAGCAGCTGCATCGGCGCCCAGATCTCGCGGGACTCGTGGTAATCATCGAGCGTGATCGGCGTGCGCATGACGGCGTTTGGGTTCCGTACGGCATGCGAGCGGTTGTTGACCGCGATCCGGCCGAACACATCCTTCGAGGCGCCGTAGTCGTGCATGTACCGGGCCGTCCAGCCCGCATACGCTTCACCGGAGTGATACCAGCGCTGCGCCAGATCGGAGTTGCGCCAGATGCCGGCACCGGTCAGCGCCGCGGCCCGCTGACGGAATGGATCCGCGACCGCCGACTGCGACGTGTCAGCACCGCGCCGATGGGCCTGCACGATCAGCACCGTGTCGCACAGCCCGGTCGCCACCGCCTGCGCGGCGTAGACGAAGCAGGTGCCAAGCCAGCTGTTGAGCACCCAGGTCGTCGCTTCGATGCCGAGCCCGCCCTGTACCGCCAGGTAGGTCGCGTCTCCCACCGAGAAGGTGTCCCGGCCGCTGCCGCAGATGCCGTCGATCTCGGACTTGTCGATCCCGGCGTCCTTGATCGCGGCGACGGCGGCCTCAAGCCCCAGCCCGAGATGGGTCTTCCTCGCGTCCCTCACGTACCTGGTGGAGCCGACGCCCACCACCGCGACCTGACCGCGCAACGGATTCCTAGCCAACTCGGGCCTCCTCGTGCAGGTGTGCCGGACGAAACGCGGGGACCCGCAGGCCGTTCCGCTCGATCCACGTCAGCTCGACCGCCATGTCGTGGCGGAGATCGGTGAACGCGACTTCGTCCACGGTGGAGAGATACCGCAGCCCCTTCTGCTCCGCGAGTTCCACCGCGACAAGCACGACGGCGCCTTGCTGCTGTCCCGCCAGGTCGTTGGCTCTCGCCTGCTGGATCCTGGTAAGCAGGTAGATCTGCCCGCGCCCGCTGACCTGCGACGGTGTGACGGACCACGACCAGCACCGCGGGCACAGCGGACGATGCGGGTAGATCCAGTAGCCGCAGTCGTCGCAGCGGTTGATGAGGAGCTTCTGCTCGAGAAGCCCCCGGTAGTGCTCGATGTTGTCGTAGGTGATCAGGACATCGGGGAAACGCTCGAAGACTTCGTCATCACTGACCGGCATGACACCTCCGCATAATCGGATCTGGCGAATCGGCGCCGGGACGGACCCGGCAGCTCAGCTGCCCCCAGCCGGGGCTTCCTGCAGAGCGAGTTGCTGGATCTTGACGCGATCGAACTTATTGCTGCCCAGTCGCGGCAGTGAGTCCACGAAGATGACCTCACGGGGGATCTTGAACCTGGCCAGACGCGCCGCGAGCCATTCGAGGAGAGTGGCCTCGTCCAGCTCGGCGTCCTGACGGACAATGACATAGGCCCGTCCGATCTCGATCTTCCGAGGGTCGGGCACGCCTACCACGACGCAGTGGAACACCGCCTCGTGCTGGAGGATGGTACGCTCCACTTCCTCGACAGAGACATTCTCGCCGCCGACTTTCAGCATGAGCTTCAGCCGGCTGACGTAGCTCACGTAGCCGCCGGAGTCGACCGAGACCAGGTCCTCGCTGTGCATCCAGCCCTCGTCGTCGATTGCCTTCGCGGTGGCCTCCGGGTCGTTCCAGTAGCCTCTCATGGTGTTTCCGCGCACCCAGGCCTCACCGACGGCGCCCGGTGCCACCTCGGTCCCGGTCTCCGGGTCAACCACCTTGATCTCCTGGCCCCGCAGGGGCCGGCCGTTGGTGGTCCGCTGCTTGTCGGGCGGGTCCTGCGGCCCGCAGAGCGTCACCGCGCCGAAGCACTCGGTGAGGCCGAAGGGATTGATTACCAGCGAGACGCTGGGCATGAGGGCGTCGGCGTCGTGGCCGCCAGGACGGCTCATCCGCACGGACGAGAAATCGCGGCCGGCCCGCAGCGCCGAGGTCACCAGTTCATTGGCGAGGATGCCGAACAGGACGGTGCACTCCTCCGACTCGACCAGCTCGCCGGCCAGCGGAGGATCGAACGCCTCGGTGAAGACCAGGCGGCCGCCTTGCTCCAGCATCGACTGGATCCCCCAGAGACTGCCGCCTCCGTGAAAGAAGGGCATGGCGCTGAAGAAAACGTCGTCTGACGTGAGGCCAAGGCGTTCGGTGTGAGCCCTGCCGTAAAGCACGATTCCGCCCTGATCGAGCATGACGCCCTTCGGCCTGCCAGTGCTGCCCGACGTGTACTTGATCATCGCCAGGTCGGCACCGGTCACGGTCGCGCTGACTGCTTCGGTGTCTGCCGCGGAGTCCGGTACGCCGCAGGCAAGCTCGCTCCACTGGTGGAGGTTCTCGTGACCCGGGCCGCCCGCACGCTGGTGGATGATCACGTTGCGCAGATCGGGCAGCCCGGGGCTCCAGAGAGCGCCCCGGGGCGCCGCGACGACTTCCGGGGCTATCCGCGCGAGCGAGTCAACGAAATCGATCTTCCGGAACCGGTCAAGGACGACCAGGTGCCGAGCCTCGGACTGCCGCAGCATGTAACCGATCTCCGGCGGGGTCAGCCAGGTGCTGAGCGGGACAAGCACCGCGCCAAGGCGCATCGCGGCGAAGTAGGTGATGATCCATTCCGGCCGGTTGGTCATCCAGATGGCTAGACGGTCGCCGTGCCGCACCCCAATGCTGAACAGCCCCTCCGAGAGCCGCGTTGCCCGCCTGGCGACCTCGGCGTAGGTCAGCTCGTGCCGCTTTCGATCGCCGTCGACCTCGACATAGGCAACCTTGTCCGGATATAGATTGGCGTTGCGCAGCACCACCTGCCAGACGGTGCTCCGCCCGGCCCCGGCCACATACGTGCGCATGATCACCTCACCCGTTGAGACAGATAGCTGGCCTCGATCTCGGTAAGCCGTCCGGCCAGCTCCGACGCCGGCCCCGCGATCTGCACCCGACCGCGCTGCATCACGATCGCGTGGTCGGCGATTCCGAGCGCCATACGGACGTGCTGTTCCACAAGCAGCACCGCGCAGCCCGCGTCAGCGGCCGCGCGGACCGCCCGCAGCAGGCGAGCGACGATCAGCGGCGCCAGGCCGAGCGACATCTCGTCGGCTAGCAGCAGCCGCGGGCGCATGCTGAGGGCACGGCCGAGCGACAGCATCTGCTGCTCCCCGCCGGACAGCAGCCCGCCTCGAACCGAGAGCCGCCGTTTCAGATCAGGGAACAGCCGCAACGCGCGGGCGGGATCTCCCATGCCAAGGCGAAGGTTGTCCCGGCAGCTGAGGCCGCGAAACACCGAGCGCTCCTCGGGCACGAACGCCATGCCCGCGCGCGTGCGCTCGTCGAGCCCGGCCTTGTCGCGACATCCGGTGAAGGTCACTGTGCCGCCGAGCGACGGCACAGCTCCGGCGAGGGTCATCAGCGTGGTGGTCTTGCCGGCCCCGTTGGCCCCGGCAAGCAGCACCACCTGTCCGGCGCGGACGTCGACGTCGAGGTCGCGCACGACCGCCACGTCACCGTAACCCGCCATCAGGCCGCGACAGCTCAGTACCGGGGCATCACCGTCAGCGTGCACGGGTACCTACCGCCCCCTGAGGAAGATGGCCGTCATGTCGACGTACCCAGTGGTAGCCACGAACGCGTTGTGCTCGACTTTGAGTACGACGACGTTGTGGTTGAACAGCCGCGCGTACGCGCTCACAGAAAAGGGTTCGGCGAAGTCCAGCGGCGGGATCGTCTTCGGATTGATGCTCGGGCTAGCGGCCAGTTGCTTCTGTAGCGCCGGCCCGGTGACCGTGCCCTTGACCGCGGCGGCGACATCGGCGTAAATCTGCATCGCGGTCCACGTGTTGAGCACGTTGTCGTTGGCGAGGTCGACGGATCCGGCACCGCTGTACTTGGCGATCGCGGCCCGGGTCCCGGCCCAGCGAGCCGAGGTCACGGCGGGCGGCGTCTCGGCGATCACCGTCGCCCCATCGGTGACCGACGGCGCGGCGTCCATTACCTGATTGGTGAACGTTCCGGTAATCGAATAGAGGTTCATGTGTGAACCGTTGGCTTGCAGCGCCTTGACCATCGCCTCAGAGAGCTGTGGCGGCAGCTGCATGTACAGGCATGGCGCAGCCTGTGAGACCTGCGCGGCCGGGCCGCTGAGGTCGGTCTGCGTGATCTGGACCTTCACGGTAGAAACGAACTTCTTGCCCGCGTCCGCCATCGCCGGGATGGCGAAGTTGTTCAGGAGGGCCGTGTCGGTCGGTGTATCGACGCTGATCGCGGCGACCTTGCTGCACTCCTTGCCGGCGTAGTACGCGGCGGCCGTGTACGTGAACGCCGACGCGCCGGTCGCGTAGGAATCCGGGCTCGTGTAGCCGAGCGAGCCGAGCGGATTCAGCCCGATCCACGGGATGCCGGCGGCCGCGATGATCGGAAACACCGCGTCGTCGTACAGGGTCAGCCCGCCGACCAGCGCCGAGACCTTGTCCGCGACGGCTTCGCGTGCGCAGGTGACCGCCTGGTTAGGATCGGCCTGGTCGTTGCAGGTGATGACCTGAATGGGATGCCCGTTGACGCCACCCGCGGCGTTCTGCATCTTCGCGAAATCTCCTGCCATCGTCCAGATGGTCGGGAACTCGTAGATCGAGTTTTTGTCGGCGCTCATGACGAACACCTTCAATGGGCTGCCGCTAAGGCTGGTGGTGGTGGTGCCGCTGCTGGTGTTGCTGCTGCAGGCGGCCAGCAGCGTCGCGCTCGCGAGCGCGACGGCCATTGCCGCCGGTCTCGTAAACCTCATGGATGCTCCTCTTGTCGGGTGTTCTCTGCGGGGCCGCCGGCCACTAGCTGGCCGTCTTCTAGCTGGGCGTCTTCTAGCTGGGCGTCTTCTTCGCCGAGGTAGGCGGCAAGCACTGCCGGGTCCGCACGCACCTGCGCCGGCGTCCCCTGGCTGATGCAGCGACCGAAATCGAGCACCACGACCCGGTCGCAGACCGTCATGACGAAATTGACATCGTGCTCGACAAGCAGCACCCCCAAGCCCCGGCGGCCCGCGAGATGGCGGACGAGCGTGGCGAACTCCGCGGTCTCTGCCTCCGACAGCCCGGCTGCCGGCTCGTCGAGCATCAGCACCGATGGCGAGGTGGCAACGCAGCGGGCGACGCCGACCAGCCGGCGCACGCCGTACGGCAGCTTGTCGACGCGCTCGTCGAGCACGTCGAGGAGCTGGAAGTCGTGAACCGTCGATGCGACCTGGTCGGGTACCGCGGCATCGCGAGGATGCAGCAGGTCGAGCAGGTAGGAGCCGACGTCGTGCGGCTCAAAGCCGACGCGCAGGTTGTCAAGGACGGTCATGTCATCGAACAGCTCGAGCCCCTGGAACGACCGGCTCAGTCCCGCCCTGGCGCGCCGGCTGACGCCCCACGAGCTGATGTCCCTGCCGCCCAGGCTGATGCTTGTGCCGCTGCACGGAGTGAAGCCGGAGACGGCATCGATGAAGGTTGTCTTGCCCGCGCCATTGGGTCCGATCAGCCCCACGATCTCGCCGGGTGCGACCTCAAGCGAGACGTCGTTGACCGCGATCACTCCTCCGTACCTGACGGTCAGGTGCTCCACGGTCAGCGTCCTGGGCTCCGCCCGGTGATCAGCGGTCGACGGGGTGGTCAGCCCCAGCCGCTGCGCCGCGGAGATGTCCCCGCGTAGCAGCAGCGGACGCAGCGGGGGCAAGGCTTGCGCCACGCCGCGCCTGATCCGCGGGAGCTGCCGCGCCAGCGCCCGGGAGGGATGCAGCATGTCGCCGAGCAGACCGCCACGCCCGCGCCCCTCCCTGGCAAGCTCAAACGCGAGCCCCTCCGGGTTGGTGGAGATCATCAGGATGAGGATCACGCCCGCGATCAGCGAGATGTACTGCTGCGACGACGGCCAGATTTCTTGCAGCAGCTGGGCGCCGATCGCGCCCGAGGCGAGCGCTGCTCCGAGCACCGAGCCTCCCAGCCAGCCGATGCTGCCGATGACAGCGAAGCCCACCAGCGTGATCGAGTAGGTGCTATCGAAGGAGGGGTAGGTGATGACCGGCGAGCGGAAAGCCATAATGATGCCTCCGGCACCGGCCAGCGCCGCAGCCACTCCGAACGCGTAGAGCTTCACGCCGGTGACGCGGACTCCGAGCGCCGCGGCCGCCCGCTCGTTGACCCGGATCGCCAGCATCCGGCGGCCGACGCGCCCCCGTCTCAGGTTGGCCGCGACGAGCACCGCCGCGATGAACGCCGCGAAGCACACGAGCGCGTACCTGCTCGAGTAGACGGTCGCGTTGATGTCCAGGCCGAACAGCGTCGGATTGCCAACGGTGGTCCCGGTGAAGCCGCCCGTCCAGCCCTCGTTGTTGAACACCATCGCGTCGATCGCGGCCCCAAGGCCAAGAGTCACGATCGCCAGGTTGACGCCGCGGGTTCGCACCGCAGGCACCGCGAACACGACCCCGACCGCAGCGGCGCCGGCGACCCCGGCGACGAACGCGAACTCGAACGGCCACCCCTGAGTCGCCACGAGGCGTCCCGCCACGTACGCTCCCGTCCCGGCCAGGGCCCACTGCCCAAGCGAGAGCTGCCCCGCGTACCCGGTCAGCACGACGATCGACAGACCCACGATCGCGGTGGCGAAAGTCGTGGTGAACGAGTCGGTCCAGGTCGGCCCGAGGGTGAGATCGCCCGCGACGAAGACTGCCGAGCCGAACAGCAGCAGTCCCCAGCGGATCTTGCCTGTTCCGACGGCGGGCAGCCGTTCGATCAGAAAGCCGCGCAACGGCAGCGACCGGCCACGAACGATCATCACGGCCACGATGACGAGAAAGGGAGCCGTCGACGGCAGCCCCGTCTGGGAGGTGTAGACCGGCAGTACGGTCTGGATGACGCCGATTAGCAGCGCGCCGAGCAGGGTCAGCGGGAACGACCTGAAACCGCCGACCAGCGCGGCGGCCAGCGAGGCGAGCACCATTGTCGTCATCAGCAGCACCGACAGGCCCAGGATCGGCGCGATCAAGATCCCGGCGATCGAGGCAAGCGCGGAGCCGAACGCCCAGTTGATCGTCGCTATGCGGTCCGGACGGAGGCCGGTCGCCGCGGCCGCGGTCTGGTTCTCCGCGACCGCGCTCGTCGCGATCCCGAAGCGGGTGAACCGATAGACCGCCCACATGGCAACGGTCGCGAGCGCGATCGCGATGAGCAGTATCAGCCGATCAAGCGAGACCGTGACGCCCCCGCCGAGGCGGGCAATGCCCTGCGGCAGCTCCGTAGGCGGATAAAGCAGCTGACCGCCGTACTTGACCGTGGCGATCCCCTGCAGGCAGATCAGCAGGGCGAGCGTCGCGACCAGCCGCATGATCGCGGAGGAATTGCGCAGCCCGCGCAGCACGAGCAGGTGAAAGAGCGCCCCTAGCAGCGCCGTGAGGAGTATCGCGACGATCACCGCGAGCGCGTAGGGCAGCCCGTCCGCCTGAGCCTGGTAGTAGGCCATTCCGCCCGCCACCGCCATCGCGCCCTGCGCGAAGTTGAGCACACCTGAGCCGCGATAGATCACGACCAATCCCAGCCCCGACAGCGCGTAGAGCGCGCCTACGCCCAGGCCGAGCAGGCTGAAATGGAGGAATTCGCTCACGTTCTTGGGAAATTGAATACACGCCTGGCGTTGAGCTCGGCGATCTTACGGGCCTCGTCGTCCGGGACGTCGGCAAGCGCCTCCGCAAGCAACTTACGGCTATGCGGCCAGTTGCTGTCCGAATGCGGATAATCGCTTTCGAACATGATGTTGTCGATGCCGATAAGGTGCCTGCCCGCAATCCCGGCCCTGTCGGAGATGAAGCAGCCGAAGATATGGTCCTTGAAGAGCGCGGACGGCGGTATCTCGCGGTTGATGTTGTTGTACCAGCGGTGCCGCTCCCATACGTAGTCGATACGCTCGAGCAGGTAGGGCAGCCAGCCGATGCCGCCCTCTGACAGGGCGAACCGCAGCCGCGGGAACTTGTGGAAGGTCGGGGACGTCAGCAGCTGGGCCATCGCGAACCCTGAGTTCAGGCCCATCACGGTAATCTCGTTGACCGTGTTGCCGTGGAGGCCGCCATCCGGCGGGATCATGTCGGACTTGCCCGAACTGCCGAAGTGAATTGAGATCGTCAGATCGGCTTCCTGGGTCGCCGCGAACAGCGGATCCCAGTGGCTGGTGTGGTAAGAGGGGAAACCGCGCATGTGCGGGAGCTCTAGGAACGTGTAGGTTCTCGCTCCCTTCTCGGCGACGCGGTAGATTTCTCTCACGGCGGCATCGACATCCCAGTAGGGGAGTAGTGCCACCGGAATCTGGCGCTCCGGCGCGTAGGCGCACCACTCGTCGAGTATCCAGTCGTTATATGCCCGCACGCAGGCCTGGGCGAGTTCCTTGTCCTTGGAGGCCTCGAAGACCCGGCCCGCGAATCCGGGCATGTTAGGGAAGCACGTCTGCGCCCACACGCCATCGATGTCCATGTCCTTGAGCCGATCGGCGATATCATGGCATCCCGAGCGCATGTCGTCATAGGTTCTTGGCTCGACACCGAACTGCTCTCTCGGCTTCCCCACGACAGCATTCAGTGCGAAGTTTCCCGCCTTCTCGCCTTCGTAGATCCACCAGTCGTTGCCGTCGGCCAGTCGCTCGATATGCGGAATCGCGTCACCGAACCTGGAAGGAACGCGATCGAGCCAGACGCGGGGATGTTCAATGACATGGTCGTCAACGGAGATCAGCTGTGCATCGTCCGGCAGTGGCATCTGCTTCCCTCAATCTTCCTCACCGTTGAGTCCGTCAACACTTATGTTGATCCCGTCGCCACTTATGTTGATCCCGTCGCCGCGATCTGTCAACGTGCGTGTTGCAAGAAAGAGCCCCGGTCGGCGGCCCCCCGGACGGGGGCTCCGCAGTTCTCAACAGATGTGTTGACAAGCGCCGGCGCGGCAATGCAGTGTGACACCATGCTGATGAGGCACATCCTGGCGAACGCGGCCTGGGCCACCCCGGACGCGGTCGCCGTTCGCGACGGCACATCGGTACTGACCTACGGCGAACTCGACGAACGCGCGAACCGACTCGCCTCGGCCTTCTTCCAGCGTGAGTGCGCGTCTGGGCAGCGGATCGCGCTGATGGCCGAGAGCTCCTTCCGGTACTTCGAGTGGTACTTCGCTTGCTGCGAATCCGGAGCGGTCGCGGTCACCGTGAACACTCGCTGGACCGCGTCAGAGATCGCCGGGTATCTCCAAGCGATCAAACCGCGCGCGCTGGTCGCCGACATTCGGCTATGTGCCCTGATCATTGACGTGCTTCGCGAGACGCCGACGATCGTTGACGTCTTCTGGTTCGACAGCGAGTCCGCCCCGGGTGAACGCCTCCGCGCAGTGCCGCAGGCCGAGTTCGTGAGTGGCCTCGACTACGAAGCCGCGATCGCCTCCGCACGGCGCCTTGACCTGCCCCCGGCAGATCCCGACGCGCCATCGATCATCGCGGCGACGAGCGGGACCACCGGCTCGTACCGCGGCGCGGTGATCAGCCAGCGGGCGACCTGGGCGGCCGGGCTCGGCTGGAGCTCGCGGCTGCAGTTCACTGCCGCCGAGCGCGCGCTGATCCCGCTGCCGCTGTATTTCGCGGGCGGATCGCCCAACTGGACCCTGACCTTCTTCACCGGAGGCCAGGTCATCGTCTTGCGCAAATACAGCATCGATTCCTTCCTGGCAACGGCTTCGGCCTGCGGTGCCACCTTCGCCATGCTCGTGCCCACGATGATCTATGACATCGCGGATCAGGACCCGTCGGTCGTCATCCCGGCGCTCTCGACGTTGCGCCTGATCGGCACTGGCGGCGCGCCGATATCGGCGGAGCGGCTTGCCAGGGCCATCGACGTCCTCGGCCCGCGGTTTGTGGTGGCCTACGGCTTCACCGAGGCGTGCGCGTCCGGTTCGGTGCTCCTGCCCTCGGACTACCACGATCGGGATGGAACCGATGTGGAGATGCTGCGGACGGTGGGCCGTCCCTGGCCGGGCGTGACCCTGCGCGTCCTCGACGACGACGGAAACGACGTTCCGCATGACGGGGAGAGCCAAGGCGAGATCGTGTGCTACGGCCCGTCGATCGCGAGCGCGTATTTCGGCGCGGTCGACAACGTTGATACCTTCCGCGACAGCCGGGCGTTCAGCGGCGATCTCGCCGTCGTGTACCCGAATGGCTGCATTCGCGTGGTCGAGCGGCGAAAGGACCTGATCATCTCCGGAGGCATCAACGTCATACCACGCGAGGTGGAGGAAACCATCGCCAGTGACCCGCGGGTGCGCGCCGTGGCGGTCGTGGGGGCGCCGCACCGCCGGCTGGGCGAGTGCGTCTGCGCGTTCGTCGTTACGGAACCAGGGCAGACGCTGACCGAGGACGACGTGCTGCACTGGTGCTCGACCCGCATCGCCGCCTACAAACGCCCGAAGGTCGTGCTGTTCGCGGCACAACTGCCGGTGAACTCGACCGGCAAGATCGTCAAGCGCGAGCTGGTGGCACTGGCGACTAAGACGGGCACCGGCTGCGGCGGGATTGCCGATGAGTGAGGTCGTGCTTGACGGCCGGGTTGCCGTCGTCACGGGTTCGGGCCGCGGCATCGGCCGCAGCATCGCTCTGCAGCTGGCCGCGCGCGGCGCCCGGGTGGTGGTCAACGATCTCGGCGTGGCCCTGGACGGCTCCGGGGCGGACACCAGTGTCGCGAGCCAGGTCGTCGATGAGATCCGTGCCCGTGGCGGCAAGGCGGAGGCCTGCACCGCCTCGGTCGCGACCGAGGCAGGGGCGCGGGAGATCATCGAGACGGCGGTGCGCGAGTTCGGCACTGTCGACATCCTGGTCAACAACGCCGGCATCCTCCGCAATCGCATGTCCCACAGGCTCTCGACAGACGAGTGGGACTCGGTCATCCAGACGCATCTCTACGGCACGTTCTACTGCATGCGGGCGGCGCTGCCGGCGATGCGGGAAAAGGGCTTCGGGCGGATCGTCAACATGACCTCGGCATCCGCGCTCATCGGCGCCATCGGCCAGGCCAACTACATGGCAGCGAAGATGGGCATCGTAGGCCTGACCCGCGGGGTGGCCCTCGACCAGCAGTCCAGCGGAGTCAAGGCCAACTGCCTGTCGCCGTCCGCCGCTACCCGCATGGTCAACGCACTGCCTGAGGATGCTCGCCCTGAGCTGGACGACGGCAGCGATCACCTGCGGGTCGCCGAAGTCGTCACGTGGATGTGTTCAGCGGAGTTCACGCTCTCCGGGCAGGTCTTCGGGGTGCGGGGTTCGCAGGTGATGCTCTACGGCCAGCATCGGCCGGTCTTCACCTTCGAGAACAGCGGCGTTGACGAGTCCTTCGCGGCCGTCGCCCCTCTGATCGGGCGATTCTCGACACCGCTGATCCAGGTCACCGATTTCTTCGGAACCTGACGTGGCCGGGCAGCACCTCGCGTCACTGTGGGCAGCACCCGTACGGAGGTCTTGAATGGATGACAATGACCGGGTCAGCGACGAGGATTTCGCGGACATCCTTGCCCAGGTGCGGCGCTTCGTGCGCGGCAAGGTCGTGCCGCGGGAGAACGAGATCATGGCCGCGGACCGGGTGCCTGACGATCTGCGCGCCGCTGCCGCGGACATGGGCCTGTTCGGGTACGCGATCCCCGCGCAGTGGGGCGGGCTCGGGCTAGACCTGCGGCAGGACGTCGAGCTCGCGATGGAGTTCGGGTACACGACACTCGCGCTGCGCTCCATGTTCGGTACCAACAACGGAATCGCGGGCCAGGTACTCGTCGGCTTCGGCACCGAGACTCAGAAGAAGCAGTGGCTTGAGCGCCTCGCCGCCGGCGAGGCCATCGCCTCATTCGCGCTCACCGAGCCCGGCGCCGGCTCCGATCCCGCCGGGCTCCGCACCCGCGCCCGCCGGCACGCCGGCGACTGGGTGCTCGACGGGCAGAAGCGGTTCATCACCAACGCTCCGCTTGCGGACCTGTTCGTGGTGTTCGCACGCACCCGTGAACCAGGCCCGGACGGTCCAGGAATCGCCGTGTTCCTCGTGCCCGCCGGCACGGCCGGCCTGAGCGTCGGTCCCAAGGACGCGAAGATGGGGCAGGAGGGTGCCTGGACCGCGGATGTCATCTTCGACTCGGTGAGGGTGCCAGAATCCGCGCTCGTTGGCGGCTCAGAAGAGGTCGGGTACCGGGCGGCCATGGCGTCGCTGGCCCGGGGACGCATCCACATCGCCGCCCTCGCGGTCGGCTCCGCGCAGCGCGCCCTTGACGAGTCGGTCGCCTGCGCTGCGGCCAGCACCCAGGGAGGAATCCCGATCGGAGAGCACCAGCTCGTGCAGGCAATGCTCGCCGACCAGTACACCGGGGTCGCCGCGGGGCGCGCTCTCGTCCGGGACGCGGCGGCCGCTTACGACAGCGGCACTGACCGGCGGACGGGGCCGTCGGCGGCCAAGCTCTTCTGCACCGAGATGGCCGGCCGAGTGGCCGATCTCGCCGTGCAGGTGCACGGCGGCACCGGGTACATGCGCGAAGTCCCGGTCGAGCGGATCTACCGCGACGTCCGCCTGCTCCGCCTCTACGAGGGAACGAGCGAGATCCAGCGACTGATCATCGGCCGCTCCCTGGTCCGCGGCCAGCAGGCCGCACGGTCCTGACCGGCCCACCGACGAATAGGAGCAAGAATGGCTCTGCTGGACGGCCGCACCGCGGTCATTACCGGAGGCGCACGGGGAATCGGGTTCGCGATCGCGGAACGCTTCGTCGCCGAAGGTGCCCGGGTCGTTCTCGGCGACCTGGACCTCGACGCCACCGAGGCCGCGGCGAAGCGGCTCGGCGGCGCGGAGGTAGCCTCCGCCGCGCGATGCGACGTGACCAGCTCCACCGAGATGGGCGCGTTGATCGCCCGCGCGGTCGACGACTTCGGTTCCCTCGACGTGATGGTCAACAACGCGGGAATCACCAGGGACGCCACCATGCGAACCATGACCGAGGACCAGTTTGACCAGGTGATAAGCGTCCACCTCAAGGGCGCATGGAACGGCACCCGGATGGCCGCGGCGATCATGCGGGAGCGGAGGTCGGGCGCCATCGTCAACATCTCGTCCACGTCGGGCAAGACCGGCGCGGTGGGCCAGACGAACTACTCGGCCGCCAAGGCGGGAATCATCGGGCTGACAAAGGCCGCGGCGAAGGAGATGGCCCACCACGGGGTACGCGTCAACGCCGTCCAGCCCGGGCTCATCCGCTCCGCGATGACCGAGGCGATGCCGCCCAAGGCCTGGGAACAGAAACTGAGCGAGATCCCCATGCGCCGGCCGGGCGAGGTCGCGGAGGTCGCGAGCGTCGTCCTCTTCCTGGCTTCCAGCCTGTCCTCCTACATGACCGGCACGGTGCTCGAGGTCGCCGGCGGCCGGTCCATGTGAGCATGAGCCTGCGGAAAGGAACCACGTCATGCGCGAGGTCGTGATCTGTGAGCCGGTCCGTACCCCGATCGGCCGGTACGGCGGCGCCCTGAAAGCGCTCAGCGCCGCTGAACTGGGCGAGACCGCCCTGCGTGGCCTTCTTGGGCGGACCGGGCTTGCCCCTGCCGACATCGATGACGTCATACTCGGGAACTGCTATCCGAGCAGCGAATCACCCGCGATCGGCCGGGTGGTCGCGCTCAACGCGGGCTTGCCTGTGACCGTTCCAGGGATGCAGATCGACCGGCGGTGCGGCTCTGGCCTGCAGGCGGTGCTGCAGGCGGGAATGCAGGTGAGCACGGGGGTGCATGAACTGGTCGTCGCGGGCGGGACGGAAAGCATGAGCAACGTGCCGTTCTACTCGACGCAGATGCGCTGGGGCGTGAAAGGCCCTGGCGTGACCCTGCACGACGGGCTCGCACGCGGGCGGGTGACCGCTGGCGGGAGACACTACCCGGTGCCGGGCGGCATGCTGGCGACCGCCGAGAACCTGCGGCGCGAATACAAGATCTCGCGGGCCGAACAGGACCGGCTTGCGCTGTCCTCGCACCAGCGGGCTGTTGCCGCGCAGCGGTCGGGCGTTTTCGCCGAAGAAATCATCCCGGTCACCGTCGAAACCCGCGGGGGCGGGCACATCATCGACACCGACGAGCACCCGCGCGCCGACGCGTCACTCGAAGCGCTTGGCGCACTTCGGCCCATGCTCGGCAAGCAGGACGCCGAGGCCACCGTCACGGCCGGCAACGCGAGCGGGCAGAACGACGCGGCGGCGATGTGCGTCGTCACTCACCCAGGCCGGGCGCGAGCACTGGGGCTGCGGCCTCTGGTCCGCCTCGTGTCGTGGGCGGTGTCGGGAGTAGAGCCGGAGATCATGGGCATCGGGCCCGTCCCCGCCTCCAAGGCCGCCCTCGACCGGGCCGGACTGAAGATGTCTGATATGGACCTGATCGAGCTCAACGAGGCGTTCGCCGCCCAGGTGCTCGCATGCACCAGGGAGTGGGATTTCGGCGAGGCCGACTTCGAGCGCCTCAATGTCCACGGCTCAGGGATCTCGCTTGGCCATCCCGTCGGTGCTACCGGTACGCGGATCCTGGCCACGATGGCACGCGAGATGTGCCGGCGAGGCGCGCGATACGGGCTTGAAACCATGTGCATAGGCGGCGGCCAGGGGCTTGCCGCGATCTTCGAGCGCGTGGAGACGCCGTGACCCGCCTCGCCCGCACAGCCGACCTGACCGACCTGCAGGAGGAAATCCTGTCCACCGTGCGTTCGTTCGTGGACAAGGAGATCATTCCGCACGCCCAGGAACTGGAGCATGCCGACGCCTATCCGCAAGAGATCGTCGATGGCATGAAGGAGATGGGGCTGTTCGGGATCATGATCGGAGAAGCCTACGGCGGGATGGGCGAGTCGCTCCTGACGTACGCGCTGGCGGTGGAGGAGATCGCGCGCGGGTGGATGAGCATCTCCGGCGTGATCAACACGCATTTCATCGTGGCGCACATGATCTCCCGGCATGGCACGGAAGCGCAGAAGCAGAGGTACCTGCCCAGGATGGCGGTCGGCGAGGTGCGGGGCTCGTTCTCGATGTCGGAGCCAGATCTGGGTTCTGACGTGGCGGCGATCAAGACCCGCGCCGAGCGGGACGGCGACGACTACATCATCCACGGCACGAAAATGTGGCTGACCAATGGCGGCACTTCCAACCTCATCGCGCTGCTCGCCCGCACCGATGAGGGCGCCGGGAAGCCCCATCAGAACCTCACTGCGTTCCTGATAGAGAAGCCCGCGGGATTCGGCGAGGTAGCGCCTGGCCTGACGATCCCCGGCAAGATCGACAAGATGGGGTACAAGGGGATCGACACGACCGAGGCGGTGTTCGACGGCTTCCGCATCCCCGCCGACCAGGTGCTAGGCGAGGCTCCTGGTAAGGGCTTTGCGTTCATGATGGACGGCATTGAGGTCGGCAGGGTGAATGTGGCGGCGCGGGCATGCGGAATCGCGATCCGCGCCTTCGAGCTGGCGATTGCCTATGCCCAGCAGCGCAAGACCTTCGGCAAGCCGATCGCCGAACACCAGGCGATCGCGTTCAAGCTGGCGGAGATGGCCACGAAGATCGAGGCGGCCCACCTGATGATGGTCCATGCCGCGCGGCTGAAAGACACCGGGGACCGCAACGATGTCGCCGCGGGGATGGCCAAGCTGATCGCCAGCGAATACTGCGCCGAGGTGACCCAGGACGCCTTCCGTATCCACGGCGGCTACGGCTACTCCAAGGAATACGAGATCGAGCGTCTCATGCGCGAGGCACCGTTCCTGCTCATCGGCGAGGGCACCAGCGAGATTCAGAAGACCATCATCAGCCGCGGGCTCCTGCGAGAGTACAGGTCTCGCTCTTGACCGGATCACCGCAGGCGACTCTCATGAAGGCGCCGCAGCCGTGGCCGACTGCACTTCACCACCGCCGTCCAGCAGCCGGTCGAACGCCTTCCTCGGCCATGAGCGAGATGATCGGCGAGGAGTCCGGTGCGTACAGGGCTTCCACGGCATGCGCCATCGCGTTCACCGCGCTGGTGACGGACAGCTCGGCGGGCATTGTGATGGTCAGGTCGGGGTCGTAGACGACGGATGCCGGCAGTACCTTTCGATCGCGCCCGGTGCGTTTCTCGCCACCCTCGGTCAGGCCTCAGATCGGGGTCATCTGCGAACCGGCGTAGGTGGTCGGCACGGCGATGATCGGCAGGCCGAGCCGCAGGGCGATCGCCTTGCCCAACCCGATGGTCGAGCCGCCCCCGATGGCAACGCACCCGTCCGCGCCAAGCCGGTCGGCCTCGTCGCCGGCACGCTGGGCGACCTCGACGGGGACGTGCATACGCGCTTCCGCGAAGACACCGACTGCTCGCTCGCCCAGTCCGGCGGCGACCTGCTCGGCGAGTGCCCGCTGTCCGGGGGTCGCGAGGATCAGGACCCGTGCCAGGCCGAGACGGTCCATTTCCGCTGGGATGTCGGCGACGGCACCGGGCGCGAACCGCACGCGCATCGGCAGCGCTTGGTAGACGAACGTGATCATGCGCCGGCCGTCCGGGAGGTCGCGGTCGCCGTGAGCAGGTCACCGACCGGCCCGTCGTCCGGGATCGGGTAGTACCGCGGAACGATGGTACGGAACCAGAAATCACCGCCCGTGCCGGTCCTGAAGAGTCCGCGCAGGTTACGTTCCGGGATCTCATCCTGTTTCTGGACGTCGTAGAAGCCATCGGCGTCGGCCTGCCACACGTCCACGGTGGCACCGGGGACCGGGCGGCCGTTGATGTCCCGGACCGAACCAGTGACCAGGCAGGGCCGCCCGGTGCCGGTGAGGTTGATGTCGGCACCAAGCGGCCGCTCGGGCGAGGAGACGACGTGGAAGGGACCGAGGACGGTCTGCTCGGTGGCCTCCCGGACCGCTCGGTGGTTGATGGTCTCGACAAGCATCGAGACACCAAGCACATCGGACAGCAGAATGAATTCCTGGCGCACGTCGTCGCATTTCTGCCCGGTCGCGGTCAGAAACTCGACGCTCGCCTCCCACTCGCGGTCAGCGAGCTGGACGTTCTTGACGAAGTCGTGCAGGTGCCGCACGAGCGAGGTGAGGATGCGCCGCAGCCTGGGATCGGTTCCCGGGCCTAGGCTCGAGGTCACGACGTCGGCGGACGTCTCCTCGGTGAACAGCAGACGAGCGTTCGTCGCCGCCCGTCCTGTGCTGGCGTCCATGTCTTCTCCTTGGCTTGGCCTTCCTGCGCGCAGCGGAGCATGACGACCTCGACGCTTGAGCCAATAGCCCCGCGCTTCCATGCATGCTCATTCTGGGGTGGCATGTCAGCGTGCACAGACCCAAGCTTGCAGCCTGTTCAGTTGTGGCGATACTGCTTGAAGGCGCTTTCAATCATGTGCGCCGCGCCTCGTCCTTCGAGCTTGATGACCCCGCCGACCGGACCGAAAGGCCTGCTCCGCCGCCCGCGCGGCGAACTTCTACAGTAGAGTAGAAGATGAATTGAAGGCGAACGTTAAATGTCTTTCCGGGAGGCCCCGCTCATGTCTTCTGCTCCCGTATCCCGTCACCGCATCCCCGCGGGCTCCGGGCACGACGGCCCGCTGCCGGGCGGCGCGGGCGCGTCCCGGCGCGGCCTGGCCAGGCTGCTCGCGGGCGCGGTGCTGGCGGTTTGCGTGCTCGTCCTCGGCGCGGTCGCGAAGCTGCGGCCCGTGGCTGCCCTTGACCTGCGGGTGGACGAGCACATCGCCGCGCATGACCGGACCGGCGCGCTGACCGCGCTGGCCAAGGCGGCCACCGCCATCGCCAAGCCGGAGACGGCGGGGATCGGGCTGATGATCGCCGTGCCGCTCATCCTGGTGCTTGCCAGGCGGCGCGCCGACGCGGTGAAGGTGCTGTGCATGTTCGGCGGGGCCTTCGCCCTGACCGAGATCGGCAAGATGCTCATCGGCGAGCAAAGGCCGCCGGCATCGCTGCAGGTGATGGCGGCCGATGCCAGCCCGTCCTATCCAAGCGGCCACGCCGTCACCGCCGCCGTCCTGGCAGTCGCCCTCACCGTCATCGCCGCGGCCGCGTGGCGGTACGCCGCCATCGTCCTTGGCGGCCTGTACGCCGTCGCCGTCGCCGGCAGCCGGGTGTACCTGGGGGATCACTACCCCCTCGACGTGACCGGCGGCATCCTGTGCGCGCTGGCCGCCGGGTTCGCGGTCACCGGCCTGGCCGCCCTCCCCGCCGTGCAGTCCCGGCTGCGAAGGCTGGACGCTCTGTATCCGTAGCCCAATGGTCGGCATCGTTGCGATGGCATTGGCAGCACTGCTAGCATTGAAGTCAATCGGACATTGAGAGGTGCGCGATGGCGACGCTGACGATCCGGGGGCTTGATCCGGTGACGCATGCGCGGCTGCGCGTCGAGGCTGCGCGGCATGGCCGGTCCATGGAAGCCGAGGTCCGGGCCATTCTCCATGAGCGGCTGATGCTCAGTGTCGGCGAACGTGGCCTCGGAAGCCGCATCCGGGCCCGCTTCCAGGGGCTTGAAGGTGATCTGGAGCTTCCCGACCGCAGCGGCGAACTGCCGCGCGCGGCGGAGTTCGACCTGTGATCGCCCTCGATGCCAACGTCATCTCCGAGCTGGCCCGCCAGCTGCCTGACCCGGGAGTGCTCTCCCGGCTTGACTCTCTTGAAGTCTCCGAGGTGGTCACGACCGCGGTCACCGCCGCCGAGCTGCGGTACGGCGTCGCGAGGCTTCCCGACGGTCACCGCAAGCGGGAGCTGACAGTGGTGATCCGCGGCCTCCTGACCGAAGACTTCCACGGCCGGGTTCTTCCCTTCGATGAGCGCGCCTCCGTGCGATACGCGGACATCGTCACCGGCCGCAAGCGAATCGGCAGGCCCGTCGGCGTCGCCGACGCTCAGATCAAGGACGGAGCATGGAGGACCCTGCGGCGTGCCGGAGATCGATACGTCCCGGCCGCACGCTGCCCGGATCTACGACTACTTCCCTGGCGGGAAGAACCATTTCGCCGCGGACAGGGAAATGGCGGAGCGAATCCTGCAGAACATGCCGTCCATCCACATCACGGCGCGCGAGAACCGCGCGTTCCTCGGCCGCGCGGTCAGGTACCTGGCGGCCGAAGCCGGGATCCGGCAGTTCCTTGACGTCGGGACCGGGCTGCCGACGACGGGAAACGTGCACGAGGTCGCGCAGGAGGTAACGCCGTCCGCGCATGTCGTCTACGCGGACAACGACCATTGCAAGTCGGGTTGTGCACACGCGCGTTTGGCCTGTCGGGCTGCCTGAAGCGAACACGGGAGGGGAAGCGCTCAGAGCGTCCCTGAACGCTTCCACAGAGCACGGGCGCGAGACACGCTCCTGCTTCTAAGCTTGCACCTCGTGAAGGTGAGCCCGATGGGCGTCCCGGGCAAGGGTCTGAGTCTCCGCTAGCGTGAAGAACCCTTCCTCAAAGCCGCACGTGCAGAAGTGGTTCTTGCCACCATTCTCCGTACCATGGTCCCTCCAGCCATGCCCGCGCTCCCGGAGCGCGTTCGGTCGCGTGTCGACTACGCCGTTTGACCGGATACGGTTGCCAGGAGCCGCAGGCGCGGGCGCAGGGTCCTTCACGGTTAGGTGGTACATGCCATCGCTAAACCCGCTGTCGATCAGACCCTCGTCGATCGCGCGATCGACGAACCAGGTAAGTGACTTCGCGCCCCGCGCCACCTGGGCCTTGTACTCCCCCGGGTTCCGGCGAACGTACCAGACTATCTTGGCGATCTCTTCTTGCTTGTTGCGGCTCATCGCCCGTTCCCTCCTCTGCTTGTAATGTAGTCTGGTGATCTTACCCGACAAACTCCCAGTTCAAACCAGTTTATCGCCACTTTATTCCAGTCGACCCCATGCCGCCGGTTGCGGCGGGTCCGCCCTGCCCTCAGCGGCCACGCCGGTTCCGGGTCTTCGGCGAATCGCCTCGGCGTCGCCCTGGGGGTCGCCGAGCAGGTCGCTCCTCACGCGTGAGGGTGTCCGCGAGACGGGACGAGGGACAACCACTCACGGTCACGGGTCGCGCACCACCGGCTCCGGCTGACCTGATGCGGCGGGTGATCGTCCGTCCGTTCGTCCGTCCGGCGTGTGTTTCCCCTATAGGCGCAGGCGCAAGGGGCACGGACGGACGAACGGACGATCACGGGCAGTGACCGGGGGGCGGCCCGGCACCATGGTCACGTTCGGTCACGGCCTTACGGTTGTGAACGTGAATGTGAACGGCGCGTATGTGCCCTATACGCGCAGGCGCGAGGCCCGTTCACGTTCGCGTTCACGATCACTGTCCGTCACTAGCCGGTTGGTGTCGGCTAGCAGCCGTGGCGGTGGCGGGGTTTGTGCACGTGCACGTGCATGGCGTGTTTGTGCCCTATACGCGTAAGCGCGAGGCCCGTGCACAACCCCGTGCACGATCACATTCCGTCACCATCGGGGGGTTCGGCGGTCAGGCCGTCTCCGGAGCGCGCGGCCCGCGCGCAATGAAATGAAACATCCCGTGACCGAGTTCGCCGCCGCGCGGGGTGTTCCATGTGAGGCGGCTACTAGCCCGCCTCGCTGTGCTTGATCGCCCTGGCGAACGTCCGCCAGGCGTCCGGGGTGAACTCGATCACCGCGCCGTCACGGTTCACCGTGTCGCGTACCAGGACCACGCGAGCAGCATTACCTACCTCTACGCAGTCGCCACCGCCGTTGCCGCTATAGCTGGCCTTACGCCAGCGCGGCCCTATGTTGTCTTCCATAGCTCCTCAGCTACTTTCCTGATCAGGTCACGTGAGACTGCGCGTGGTAGCGCATCCCGTCGCACGCGCTCAAAGGCTATCGCCGCCTGCCGCACCAGCGCACGTCTCTCACTGGTCACGTCTTCAACGGCTTCCATGCGCACCACGTCAGGCATACCGTCAGCGCTGGCGATGCTGAACGCCCCGCCCAAGCCAGCGTTCGCGCCGTTGGCGGACGGGATGACATGCACGGAGATGTTAGGCCGTTCCGACATGTCCGCGAGGGAGAGCAGCGCATCATGCACGATCTGCGGTGATCCTATGAGGCGGTGCAGCACGGACTCATCTAGCACGACAACCGTTTCCGGCGGGTCCGCCCGGTCTAGGATCACCTGGCGTTCAAGCCGTGCGGCAACCAGCGCGTCTATGGTCTCCTCTGACGTGTCGGTCTGTCCGGCGAGAAACAGCGCACGGGCATACTCAGCGGTTTGCAGGAGTCCGGGCACTAGCAAGGGCTGCCAGATACGTAGCATCGCCGCTACGCGCTCGGCCTCAAGCCAGTCCTCAAACCACGTCGGAACCGGCCCGTCACCGCTACGGGCGAGCACGGCCAGACGCGAGAACAAGTCGATGTCCAGCCCGCATACCTCGCACCACACAGCTAGCACATCGTCGGACGGGGGACGCGCGCCGGATTCTGCCTTGGTGATCACCGTGCGGTCAAAGCCGAGACGAACCGCCAGCGCATCCTGGGACTTGAAGGCCGCCGCGATGCGCGCACGCTGTAGCTCCCTGCCGAGAAACACGGCGGGGCTGGTCTCTGGGTCGCGTGCTGCCATGTGACGTGTCTCCCGCTCTGATGTGGCGGATAGTGCCGTGACTCCCCGCCACCTATCGTAACCCCCCTGTGGCTGGCCAAGGTTGTCATACGCGCCCCGAGTGGCCCAATCATCGCGAGGCGCGCACCGCCCGCCCTGCCAAGCCAGCGCCGCTAGGGCGGGCGGGCTGAGAGAGGGTGACCCGGTGGTTCTTTGGCTGTGGGACGCGAGCGGATCTGACGGCGAGTATGCCGGGGTCACTGACGATGAGGGCCAAGCGCTCAGCGACGCTGAGGCGCTGATAGCGGACGGGCGGGCGGCCGCGGCCCGTGTGGAGCTTGCGCACGCGCATATGGGCGGCCTCTGGATTCATTCGGGCTATGAGCGAACCGGCTCGGGGCTGACCGCAGTCCGCACCGCTGACGGCTCCGTGAGATGGACTCGCTTCTACCGTCCCGCCTGAAATGCGCTTTATGTGACGAGCGGGAACGGGTCATACCGATCTACCATCCGCATCCCACGGTTATCGAAGCGAGCACGCCTAAAGAAAGGAAACCGGCCCCCGGGTTCGCGCGGACGCCAGGCAGAAGCGGCCGTGCTGCCCGCAGGACCGGGTCCCGCCGGGGTTCTCCCTGCCCCGCCGCCCGATGATCCGCTCCCGGCCCGGCAGGTCAAGGGCCAGGTCAAGGGCGCCCTGCGGGCGTCGCGCAGCGATCGCTCCGCCATCGCTGCGCGACCCCTGACCTGCCCGTCCGCTCGCAGGACTGGCAGCTATCGGGGTCAGGGAGGAAAACGGGCCTGATGCCGCCGGCTCCAGACACCTCATCGAAGCGGACACGCCTTAAGTACGCGGCGTTGGGCACCCACCCCGTGGTGGTAGCTGTTCAGCAAGCGTCAGGGGCTTGCTGTGGCACGGGGTGCTGAGTGCGTGTTATCCGGAGGGTTCGAGTCCGGGTGGCATCCAGGCATGGCCGTTGAAGAGGTCGCGGAGGGCGTCGATTTTGGGGATGCCCCATTTTGTGGAGAGGTAGGACTGGACGACGGCGAAGTCGGCGAGGCCGGCGAGGGTGCGCCAGCTGCCCCCGGAGCTGCGCTGCTGGACCTTGACCGGCCTGATCGTCCTTTCCGCCTCATTGTTCGTGAATATGTCCAGGTCAGGGCGGGTGATGAAGCGGAGGATCATGTCCTCGTGCTTCAGGAACCGGCGGGCGATCCGGCGGGCGTCCTTCGCGGTGGCTGTCTGCCGGTACACGTTCGAGGCCAGCCCGGCGGTGGCGATGGCCCGGTACCGGCTGGTCAGGCTGGCGAGGACGCCGGCGTCCAGGGTCTTCTTCCCCTCGGCGCGGGCGTCGCGGGCGGCGTCGCGGCCTTCCAGGAGGAGGGCGGCCGTCTGCGCGGCCCAAGTCCTGCGCGGCGGGCTCGAAGTCGTACAGGTCCTTCAGGTCCCGCAGCAGGTGAGCACCGCACCACGCGTGCAGCGCGTCCGTGAGATGGCCGTAGCCGCCGTGGTAGCCGTCGCGGACGATGATCCCGGTATAGCCGGGCAGCACGCCGCCGGCATCGACGGCGGGCGCGGACCGGTCCCCGGTGTGCATGTGCGTCAGGAACGGGGTGCAGGCCAGGTGCACGTACCGCAGCCCCCCGGCGGCACGGGCCGGGGTCTCGTCCGCATGCACCGCCTCCGCCTGCTTCAGCAGCCCGGCGACCAGGTCCATGAAGCCGCTGGACCCGATCAGGGCTGCGGTTTTCGCCCGGACCCCGGCGACCCAGCCGGCGGAGACCCGGATCCCGGCCATCTCCCGCATCAGCAGCGCGGCCCGCCCGGCCGGGATGAAGTTCCCGGCCGCCAGGTTCGCGGCCTGGGCATGGGCCTCCAGCCCGAAGCTGGCCCGCGCCCGCACGTGCGCCGGCAGCACCCCCTCGGTCACCGTCTCGCAGCACGGGCACAGCTTCGACTGCGCGACATGCCCGGTGACCTCCGGCTCCGGCGCCGGCCTGATGTCGGTGACCTGGTGGCGGCGCTGCGCGAAGACCGGAGCGCCCGCCAGGCCCTCGCCGCATTCGCGGCACTCCGTCGGCGGGTACCAGAACCGGAACTTCGGGTCATCGACCAGCTTCATCGTGGTGCCCGGCTCGCCCGGCTGCTTCCCCGGCCTGCGCTTTCCCCGCTCCCGCAGCGACCGGTCCTTCTTCTTATACGGACTGTCCGACGACGGAGGCTTCGACGACGTCGAGGAGTCCTTGCCCCCGCGGCGCTCCAGCTCCTCGATCCGCTCCCGCAGCTGCCCGATCACCGCCGCCTGCTCCGCGACCACCCGGCACGCCTCCGCAAGCTGCACCGCCAGCTCCCCGTGCGGGAGCGCGGCAAGCTCCTCCGCAGACGGGACACCGGACACATCGGGCATGACAGGCAATCATCACCATCCAGGCCCGCGAGTCAACAACCCGCGCCGGCGTGTCGCGCCGCCTCGTCACACCAGCCCCGGGCACCACCTCGCGCGACCAGCAATAACACGCTGACGCTTGCTGAACAGCTACCCGTGGTGTCGAAACCCGCGAGAAACTCGCCAGCGCCATATTCGAATGGATCGAATGCTGGTACGATCCACAGGCGGCATTCGGGCACTGGTATGCGCAGCCCAGTCACGTTTGAGCTGCTCTACCACCGGCCAGGTCCCACGCTGTAGGACGCCTGACCTGCAAGACGTGTAGCTCAACCGGATGGCTCTGCGGAGAGCATGAGGGTCATTGGGAGAGGTAGAGACCTGAGTCTTGCAAACAGGGTAATAGGACTCGCGGGCATCCCTGCGCGGATCCGCAGTTCTCAAGTTTCCCCACCTCACACTGGAGCCGAAGAAGTGATCGATGAGAGCGTACAGGAGTTCTTGCATGTAGGAATCGAACGTAGGTATCCAGGAAAATGGAAGGAGATATTTCCTGGAGCTTCCGCCATCGATGCGGACGGACACGGCATTCTGGTTGTACACGACCGCGAGCACGGACATCTTGCGTTTGCTTCTTGGGTTCTCGGCGGCGTCGCCTTTTCGCCCGATCTTGTTCGAAGTCTTGGGAAGCTGAATAACGGGACTGTCCTCGGCGCCTATGTCTTGAGTGAGGGCCAGACGGACCATTGGTCAATCACATATGCGATCAAGATGCGCTATTCCTGGGTGGATCCTCAATCTCGTGTGTCCGCGTACATGATACTCGATGCATTGACCGCAGTTCCGCAGTTTGTCGCTCGCGGAATCGAAGCGCTGTCACCTCAATTCGGCGGTTCGCTCCTAGGATCGTCCGATAGCGAGACCTGGCTATTGATGGACAAATTCTGATCGGCAAATCTGCTGGCTGTTGACGGCGGTTCGGGGGCATCTCGGGGGCACGCCTCGACTGTCGTCGCGCAGTTGTCGCTCATCCAATTCGCGGTACTGATCCCAACGTGGCATGTGGCCACGTTGGGATGTCTTACGCTGCCTCTCGGCGGAAGCAAAGCCCGTTACCGAGGTCTACGATTCCGCTCGCGTCGCTCATGTCCCTGAAGCCCGTGCCGATCTTGATTCCCCAGGAGTCCTTGATAGCGCGGACCATTCCCCGCTTAACGTCGGTGTCGCCGGCCGTCCACATCTGGCTAACCGTCCGCCTGATTTCCGCGTAATCGTACGCGTCAGGGATAAGCTCGAATCCGTCGATTGCCGCCCGTAGTGCCTTGCGCATGGCAACCAAGGCGTCTAGTTCGTCGTCATCTTCCGTGATGGACAGGCGACTCTGGATCTTAGCGAATTCTGCCCGCATCTCGTCTAGCTCGTGAGCATTCCCCGCTACACGCTGGAATGCCAGAATGGGTGTTGCGTCGCCGGAAAGCATGGAATCGATAACGTCAATGATCGGCTGAGCTTCACAGCCCTTGAAGATACCGCACGCCATGCGCTGCTTAGCGTTGCCACCACAGCGAAGCTTAGGAGTGCGCGGGTTACCAGACTTGGCCACGCCGGCGTTCAGGTGAATCTTCCCGCCGCATGACGGGCATTCGAAGATACCGCTAATCCAGTTGGCGGCCTGCGCCACGGGACGGCCACCCTTATTGCCCCTAGCGTCCGTCATGTTAGCGGCAAGCACCTTGTTAGCGCGCCACCAAAGCGGCGACTCGACTACAGGGGTAACC
>Ga0066797_1000046_pt1 | contig 34733 bp, 29 predicted proteins | sample PersoiDNA2013193_FD_76335 | JGI IMG/M metagenome (GOLD analysis project Ga0066797, IMG submission 76335) | Permafrost soil microbial communities from the Arctic, to analyse light accelerated degradation of dissolved organic matter (DOM) -... | ecosystem: Environmental > Terrestrial > Soil >... | reverse complement strand
GGAGCAGGTGCGGCTGGCCGCGGCGGAGCTGATCGAGACCGGGGCCAGTGACCGCGAGGTCGCGAGGCGGTTCCGGGTGGAGTACACCCTGATGGGGATGGACCCGCTGCCGCACCGGATCGGGTGGAGCGTGCAGGTTCCGCCCCTGATACGCCGCCGGTACCAGCCAGCGGTGGAGCAGCCTGCGTTCCCTCTCTGGGTGCCTGGTACCGGGACTGCCTCGGCCTGGATGCGGATGAGAACGGCACGTGGCACCAGGAGGCGGGCCCCACCGTTTTCGCGCCGTTCGAGGCCGGGACCGACTACTTCGGTTCCCGTTCCCAGCAGACCATGCTCAACTTCCGGGTCCGCGACCTGGACGCCATGCTCGCACAGCTCCGCGGCAAGGGCGCCGACGTAGCCGACGAGACCCAGGATATGGAGGGCGTCGGCCGCTTCGGCTGGGCCACCGACCCCGAGGGCAACCGTATCGAGCTCTGGCAGTCCGCCTAGCGCTCTTCCCACCCCCGGCTCCGGCTAGCTGACCTCGACGATCCGGGCCTCGACCAGGGCGCCGTCCGCGACGTGCAACACGCCGAGCGTGCCGTGCGGCTGGCGGCGCCGGTCGGTCGGCGAGCCCGGATTGAAGATCCGCAGGCCCTCGTCGGCGGCGTCCAGCGGGATGTGCGAGTGACCGAATACGACGAGTTTCGCCTCGGGGAACCTGGCCCGCATCCGGGGCAGGATCCGCACCGCGCAACTGGGACGCGACCGCGGGCGGGCAGGACTTCCAGCGCCGCGGAGCGTGCGTATCGGACAGGACGACTATCCGCATCGTGATCGGCGGCCTCCCGTCTTCTCATTCGGCCAGTCACGGGACCATCGTGGCTCTAGGCAATCGCCAGCGGCGAACTAGGCGGCCACGAAACCTGCGGCACTAGGCTCAGCGTTCGTGACCGTGCTGATCTCCGTATGGGGGGTATCTCCCGGAGCGGGCAAGTCCACGCTGTGCGCGAGGCTGTGCGCCCACCTGGCCGATGCCGGACTGCGAGTGGACACGCGGCTAGACCTGCGTGCGGTAGCGCAGGTAGACGACGCCGCTGGCGAAGCGTCGTTCGTCGGCCAGGTCGAGGGAAGCGCGCATCCCCTGAGGGAGAGCCGACGTGCCACCGCCCACGATGACCGGTGTCACGAAGAACTGATACTCGTCCACCAGCCCGGCCCTGATCGCATGGGCCGCGAGGGTCGGGCCGCCGATGCTGACATCAGCGTGCTGCTTCAGCGTTCGGATGGCTTCCGGATCGAGGCCGCGCTCGATCCGGGTCCTGGCCGTGGAAGTCTTCGGCAGCGAGGTGGAGTAGACGATCTTGTCTGCCGATTGCCATATCCCGGCGTAATCCCGCGACGCGGCCGATCGGCCGGTGAGGTCTGCGTTCTCCCAGTAGAGCATGGTTTCGTACATCCGGCGGCCGTACAGGTACGTGCCGATCGGACGCTCCAGGTCATTAACGAAGGCGAGCACCTCCTCATCCGGCTCTGCCCAGTCGAATTTCCCTTCGCCATCGACCGTGTACCCGTCCAGCGACACGATTGCCGAGTAGATCAGCACGGGTCCTCCTTCGCAGTCTTTTGACATCCTCCCCGGCCTGGATGGCTGTCCGGAAAGCTCGGGGCACCTCAGCCACGGGCAGCGCCCATGGCAGAACAGCAGGCCTCACGCTCAAACAGCCTCTGGGGCGAGGACCGGGATTAGGCCGCTACTCCCCGCATGCCCCTGGCCTGCCCTGACCCTGCAGCTCGACTTCCAGCAGGTCCATGGCCTTGAGAAAGGCCTGCTGCTCGCCCGGGCTGAGCTTGTCGAGAACGCGGGCGATCGGAAGGGCGGCGCCGTCCAGCCAGTCACCGATCACGGCGCTCTTACCGGGGGCGATCGCGACTATCGTGCGCCGCCGGTCGCCGGGGTCGGAGCGCCTCTCAACGAAGGCCGCCCGGTCGAGGTCGGCCAGCACGCCACTGACCGTGGGCAGCGTCAGCCCCAGCCGGGAGGCCAGCTCGCCGACGGTGACAGGACCGCCGCGCAACTGCTGCAGAGCGGCGACATGCCGCGGGCCAAGCGGCGCGGGCGCCGCCGGTGCCGCGCCGTCCTGCCAGCGGCGCATCCCCCGGATCACCCGCGGAAACACCTGCATGAGGCGCAGGCACATGGCGGAGTGCGCGGAGCCGCCCGACTCGTCCGCCATGATCCTCCCTTGACATTGCCAGACGCGAGTATATACGGTTCGTTCATCAAAATAGTTTTGATTTACGAACCAAACTAGATGGAGAACGACATGGCACTCTCAGGAGAAATGACAGCGTCCGCGTTTGACGCGCTGCTGCGCGACGGGAAACTCGCCGGAAGCTGGACCCTCGACCCCTCCAGGTCAAAGATCAGCCTGCGGAGCAAGAGCATGTGGGGACTCGTCGCAGTCAAGGGCGTCTTCGGCCAGGTCGAAGGGCACGGCACGGTATCGGCGGCCGGGGCAGCCAGCGGCACGATCACCGTTGCAAGCGCGTCCATCGACACGAAGATGAAGAAGCGCGATGAGCACCTGCGGTCGGCCGACTTCTTCGACGTCGCCAACCATCCCGGCATCACGTTCACGGCAGCCGAGGTCCGGCCGTCCGGCCAGGGCGTCACGGTCACCGGCAGCCTGAAGGTCCGCGGCTACGAACGCCCGGTGTCCTTCGACGCCCAGGTCGCCAGCTCCGATGGCAGCGAGGTGTGGCTCGACGGCGAGGTCCAGATCAACCGGGGGGACTTCGGCCTCACCTGGAATCAGCTTGGCATGTCGTCGATGGACAACACGATCACCCTGCATGCCGTGTTCACCAGGCAGTAGGCCAGGCAGGTCCTAGCCGAGGGCTCCGGTGAGAGCCTGCAGTCCCAGGCTGGCGGCGGCGACCGTGATCCACAGCAGGGCACCGAGCAGCAACGGCTTCGGGCCGGCCTTCCTGAGCGCCGCCACATCGGTGGACAGCCCGATGGCCGACAGCGCGACCGCGACGAGGAACACCGACACGTGCTGGAGCGGTCCGTGGGCGCCGGCCGGGATCACGCCGCCCGAGTTGAGCGCGGCCGCCGCGATGAACCCGATCAGGAACCACGGCACCAGCCGCACCGCCCGCCACGGCGACAACGGGGCCGGTGCGGCCGGTGCGGCCGCCGCCGCCGAGATGCCGCCACCCGCGCCACCGCCGCTGCCAGGCTCGATCGCGGAGCGCTGCCTGCGCGCGGTGAGCGCCGCCAGGCCCAGGCAGATCGGGATGATCATGAGCGTGCGGACCAGCTTCACCACCACCGCGTGGCTGGCCGCGCCGGCGCCAAAGGTCGTCGCGGTCGCGACCACCGATGACGTGTCGTTGACGGCGGTCCCGGCGAAGAGGCCGAACGACTGCTGGCTCATCCCTATCGCGTGACCGATCAGCGGGAAGACGAGGACCGCCGCGATGTTGAACAGGAAAATCGTCGAGATCGCGTAGGCGACGTCCGTCGACGCGGCCTCGATCACCGGGGAGACCGCGGCGATCGCCGACCCGCCGCAGATCCCGGTGCCGACGCCGATCAGCGTCCGCAGGTCGCGGGGCACCCCGAGGAACCGGCCGTAGAGCCACGCCGCCCCCAGGCAGATCGCGAGCGTGCCGAGCATGACCGGCAGCGACGCCACGCCGACCCGGGCCGCCTCGGCGATCGAGAGCTGGGTGCCGAGCAGGACGACCGAGCACTGCAGCACGAACGAGCTCGCGTACCGCAGGCCAGGCGCGAGCCGCTTGCCCGGCTTGATCACGAGCGCGATGATCGCGCCGAGCACGGCGCCTGGGACCGCGCTGCCGACCAGCGGCACATGCTGCCCCGCCACCGTCGATACCCCGGCGACGGCAAGCGCGAGCGCGAGTCCGGGAAGGACGGCCCGCGCCCTGGCGGGGAATGCCTCGCGGGGTGCCAGCGGCGGGACGGTAACGCCCGGAGCCGTAACGGCAGACGCGGTGACTGAATCGGCTGTCAGAGCATTCATGGCCCTTCCAGGGTCACCCGGTCAGTGACCTGCGGGAAGGCGACTAGCCCTTGTGAGGGTACAAGTTACCCTTGTAACTGATGAACGAGACGGTGCACGACGTGGGCGCGCTGCGGGCGCTGCGCGAGGTGGGCAGGCAGGGGTCTATCGCCGCCGCCGCTGCCATGCTCGGCGTCTCACAGCAGGCGCTCTCCGCCCGCATGCGCACCCTGGAGCGCGGCATGGGCGTGGCGCTGCTCGCCCGCACGCCGTCGGGCTCCCACCTGACCGAGCAGGGCAGGCTCGTGGTCGGCTGGGCGGAAGACGTGCTTGACGCGGCGGACCGCCTTGATGCGGGCCTGCGCTCTATCAGGGCGGGGGTATCGCACCGGCTGGCCATCGCTGCGAGCCAGACCATCGCCGAACATCTCGTGCCGCACTGGCTTATCGAGCTGCGCGCCGCCGAGCAGGCCGCCGGCCACCAGCCGACCGTCGTCGAGCTGACCGTCGCCAACTCCACGGGCGTGATCGAACTGGTCCGCAACGCCAGGGCGGCTCTCGGCTTCATCGAGACACCGCACCTGCCATCGGACCTGGTCGCCGAGGTCCTGCGGGAGGACGAGCTGCTCGTCGTCACCGCGCCCGGCCACCCGTGGGCGCGTCGCCGCGGACCGCTCGAACTTGCCGAGGTCGCCGCGACGCCACTGGTCATGCGGGAGGCAGGCAGCGGAACAAGGGATACGCTGACCGATCACCTGGCGGCCCAGGATCCGCCGCTCCGGCCGAAGATAGCCATGGAGCTTGGCACGAGCGCGGCGGTGCGTTCGGCCATCGCGGCTGGTGTCGGGCCAGGGGTACTCAGCCGGCTGGCCGTCAGGGACGACCTCGTGCTCGGCCGCCTCGTCGCCGTGGATGTCGCGGGTCCCCCGCTGACCAGGCAGCTCACCGTCGTCTGGCGGCCCGGCAGTGACCCGCTGCCGCCCGAGGCCAAGCGGCTGCTCGCCGTCGCCACGGCCGCCAGGTGACCCGAGGAAGTCAACCGGCACGGCTAGCCGGGCGCCGCTGACCGGGCTGCCGTGACAAAGTTCGCGATGAGCTGCCCGCCATGGGTGGTGAGGATCGACTCGGGGTGAAACTGAACCCCCTCGACCGGCGCGCAGACGTGGCGAAGACCCATCGGGAGGGTGCCGACTCTCGCTGTTATCACGAGTTCCGGCGGCAGCGTTGACTCGTCGACGATGAGCGAGTGGTAGCGGGTGGCCTTGAACGGGTCGGGCAGCCCCGCGAGGACGCCCCGGCCATCGTGGCTGACGGCGAAGGCCTGGCCGTGCACCGGCCGGGGTGCCCTGATGATCTCCGCGCCGAACGCCGCGGCGATCGCCTGGTGCCCCAGGCAGATGCCGAGCAGCGGGATGCCGGCCGCGCGGCGGACCACGTCGATGCTGATCCCGGCCTCCGCCGGGGCACACGGACCCGGAGAGATCACCACGCCGGCCGGACCGGCGGCGGCGACCTGCTCGGCGCTCACCTCGTCATTGCGGACGACCTCCACGTGCGCGCCGCTGACGCTCAGCAGGTGGGCGAGATTCCAGGTAAAGGAGTCGTAGTTATCGATGAGCACGATAAGCGGCCCGCCTGAGCCATTCCTGGTGCCGTGGCACCCCGCCCCACTAGATCCGGGGCGGGCGCCCGCGCCGCCGATGACCGTGGAACGGGCCGTCACCACGGCGGCCTGGACGACGTCGAGGGGGCTGGCCGCAAGAGCGGCGGCCAGGCTGGCGGTCACGGGACCGGCAACCCAGGTGGCCGGGCAGCCGTCGATGGCGGCGACCGGTGTCACGCCGGCCACCGCGTTGGTGACGAAGATTTCGGTCGCGGCGGTGAGCTGGTCCAGGGTCAGCGGCTTCTGGCCCACCTTGATGGCGGTGCCGCGCGCCGCCCGCATGACCGCGGACCGCGTGGTGCCCGGCAGCAGGCGGCCGTCGGCGGGCGGGGTAAGCAGCACGCCGTCGATGACCGCGAAGACGTTGGCACGGTCGGTCTCAAGCAGCTCACCGGTCTCGTCGGTGATCAGCAGCTGCTCATCGGCGGCCAGGCCGGCCCCCTCGGCCAGCTCGGCGAGCAGCCTCCTGTCGCGCCACTTGTGCGCGCCGATGCCGCCGGGGACGGTCACCGGCCGGAGGGTGACCGCGGCCGCAACCGGCGGGACTCGCGGTAGCGGAACGACCTCGATCCTCGCCTGGAGGGGGCCGCCGACCGGGCGGACGGTGATCCGGAGCCGGCCTGACGGCCTCGCGGCCAGTCGGGCCGGCAACTGGGTGCGCAGCGACGCGGGCAGGTCCTTGCCGTAGAGGTCGCGGACGCTTGCCTCGAGGCGGGCCAGGTGGCTGGCGAGGCCGCGCGTCTTGCCGTCGCTGACGAGCAGCGAGGTGAACACCCCCGCGCTCGGGCGGGGCAGCGGTTCAGGCGACGGCAAGGGCGCGCCCGTGTCAAGGCGGGCACCCATCGCGGTGAGCAGCGGGGTGGCCTTGATCAGGCATTCGGCGTATTCGGCCGCGGGGTCCGAGTCCGCGACTATGCCGCCGCCGGCGCCAAGCCAGGCACGGCCCGCGGCGAACTCGAACGTCCTGATGGCCACGTTGAGCTCCAGGCCCGCGATCGGGGAGCGGTACCCGATCGCGCCGGTATACACCTCGCGTGGCGACGTCTCAATCTCGTCGATGACCTCGAGGGCGCGGACCTTGGGTGCCCCGGTCACCGAGCCGGGCGGGAACGCGGCGCGGATCAGGTCGCCGTCCGTCGTGCCGGGCAGGAGGGTGCCCTCGACCGTCGAGACCAGGTGCCATACCCCTGGATGCGGCTCGGCGCCGAGCAGGTCGGGGACCGTGACGGTGCCTGGCACGCAGACCCGGGCGAGGTCGTTGCGGACCAGGTCGACGATCATCACGTTCTCCGACCGGTTCTTCGCCGACCGCTCAAGCTCGGTAAGCTGCGCGGCGGCCCGCTCCGCGTCGCCGTCCCGCCTGGCGGTGCCCTTGATCGGCTTGGAGACGACCCTGCCCGCGTCGCGACGCAGGAACAGCTCGGGGGAGAGCGACGCAACCGCGGCGCGGGCGTCAGGGGTATCCCACACGCTGATGAACGAACTGTAGGGCGGCCGGAGCTCGGCCGCCGCCCGGCAGAACGCGTCAAGCGGGTCGCCGGAGAAACCCGCCTCGGCGCGCAGGCAGATGTTGGCCTGGAAGATGTCACCCTGGCGGATGTACTCCACGGCCCGGCCGACCGCTTCTCGATGGCCGGCCTTTCCTGGGACCAGCCGGAAGGGCCCGAACTCGTAGCCAGGCGCGCCGGTCGGCCCGGCACCGGTCAAGGCGGTGGCGCGACGGCGCAGCTCCGCGAGGCGGCGATCAAGGGCGCCGGTTCTGTCATCGGTCGCTAGCGTCTCGAAGAACCACTCCCCCGTCGCCCGGTCACGCACAAGCGCGTGGTCGTAGTAACCAAACCACCAGGCGGGTAGCCGGCGCGGCCCGCTCGGCGGCAGTGCTTCACCGCCCGCGTTATAGCCCAGGTAGCCGATCCATCCCCCGCCGAAGGCCGGCCTCGACCCGCCACCTTCGACCGGCGTGAGCGAGGCGTCGAGGATGTCCGTGGGCGGCCCCGGACCGCTGCGCACGAGGATCGGTTCCGCGCAGACCACGTCGCAGCCCCCGGCCCAGGCGCCGAAAAGCGCCACCGGATGCGCGTCAGCGCGGACCAGGCGAAGCACGTCAGCGGGCGTGAGCTCCCACCCGAGCGCGAGGCGCCCCATTCGGACCGGCATACCAGCAGGTTAACCGGCATATCCACGCACCGCGTTAGCCAACAAGACAAATCACGCACCACCGTTCCCTGCGCAAGCCCAGTTCGCCTGTGGTGCTGCCGGGGCGGGCAGCCGCTTACCCGTCTATTACGGTTGACGCAGAAACATGCTGCGTTTTGTGGGTATCACGCTTAGCATTCCGAGAGCCGGATCGCGGGAACGACGGAAGGCGGCCTATGGACCGGCCACGAGGCATGGTCGGGATGCGACGGTGGCTGATGTCACTGCGGCAAACGGCGTTGATCCACCCGCGCCTGGCCGTCGCGACCGCCCTCGGCGTGACGGCCGTCGCGGCGCTCTCGGCCGTCCTCGTCTTCACGGCCGGCGGCAGCCCTGCGCGGACCAGGCCGGCGGCGGCGGCGACGCTGCTGCCGCCCCGACCGCTCGCCACACCGCGGCCCGCGCCTAAGGGGCCGCTGCTCGATCCGTTCACCGGAGAGCGGGTCCGCGCGCTTAGCCGGGTACTCGCGGTCAAGATCGACAACATCGTGTACGCCCGGCCGCAGACCGGGCTGCGGTCCGCCGACATCGTGTACGTCATCTCGGTGGAGGGCGGCCTCACCCGGTTCCTCGCCGTCTTCTCCTCGCATATCCCGCCGGTCGTCGGCCCGGTGCGTAGCGCACGGCAGAGCGACCTCGACATCCTGCGCCAGTTCGGCCGCCCCGCGTTCGCCTGGTCAGGAGCCACACCGCACCTGGTGCCGTTCATCGAACGGGCGCCGGTCGTCGACCTCTACGCGCTTCTGGCCGGCGGCTACTACCGTGACCAGAACCGGATCGCGCCGTACAACCTGTTCGCAAGCACGAAGCAGCTGCTGACCGAGGCACCGCACGCCAGCAAGGCCAGGGACATCGGGTTCAGGTTCGGGGCGCTCCCCGCGGGCGGGCGGGCCATCAGGTCCTATTCGGTGAAGTACCCGGCGGCGTCTTACGCCTTCCGCTGGTCGGCGGCGGACAAGCGCTGGCTGACCTGGATCGACGGCGCGCCGGCCGCGGCCACCGAGGGCGGACAGCTCGGCGGCAGCACCGTGATCATCCAGTACACCCAGATCTCGACGTCGCGGTTCGAGGAGTACGGCGGCCGACCGCCGTACGCCAAGTCGGTCGGCTCCGGCCGGGCGGTCATCCTGCGCGACGGGCGGGCGTACACCGTGCGCTGGTCCCGCCCGGCGCTGAACGGCGGTACCACCTACACGCTCCCCGACGGCAAGCGGATGCTGTTCGCCCCGGGCCAGGTCTGGGTGGTGCTAGCACCGGACAGCCACGCCAGCTACATCAACGCGGCGGCTGTCTAGGGGCTGTCCTGGAGAGCACGGAGTTCGCCAGCCAATAACCACCCCGGCAGGTGGTGCGGGTCGGCGCCCACGGCGGATCGCTTACCCGGGACTGGGCGGACGTGGCGGGCGGAGAGGCGGCGGGGTCCGTTCGGGATAATTCGATGGGGTTATATTAGGAAGAGATGGCAGCGTACTTGAGTCACCGATGAGTTCAGGGGTAGCTCAGAGGCTCGCCAGGCATATCTTTCTCGATACCACTCCGCTGCGGCGGTCGCGCGACTACCGCGCGCTGGTCGGCGGGCTCGGGGTGTCGGTGCTCGGGAACCAGCTGACGACCGTCGCGGTGCCGTTCCAGGTGTACGCGATCACGCACTCGTCGCTGGTCGTCGGGCTTGTCTCGCTGACGCAGCTGTTCCCGCTGATCTTCGGCTCGCTGCTCGGCGGGTCGCTGGTGGATGCCGTTGACCGGCGCAAGCTGCTGCTCGTCGTCGAGGCGATCGGCGCGGCCTGCGGCGTCGGGCTCGCGCTTAACGCGGACCTCGGGCCGACGATCTGGCCGCTCTTCCTCTTCCCCGCGATCACCGCGTCGATGAGCGGGATCGATAGCTCGGCGCGGAACTCGATGCTGCCGGGTCTCGTCGGCATGGAACTGCTTCCCGCCTCGAACGCCATCTTCCAGTCGCTGTTCCAGGTCGGCTCGATCGTCGGGCCCGCCGTCGCCGGGCTGCTGCTCGCCGGGGCCGGCGTGCACCTCATCTACTGGATCGACGTCGCGAGCTTCCTCGTCGCGATGGGGGCCGTCCTGACGATATCGCCGCAGCCCGTGCCCGCCGCGGCGACGCCGGGCGCCGCCCCCACCCGGCCTGGCTTGCGCTCGACCCTCGAGGGACTGCGGTTCGTGCGCGGGTCCAAGCTGGTGCAGGGCGCCTACATCATCGACATGAACGCCATGGTGTTCGGCATGCCGCGGGCGCTGTTCCCCGCGCTCGCGGCGACCGTGTTCGGCGGCGGGGCGACCACCGTGGGGCTGCTCTACGCGGCACCGGGCGCCGGCGCACTGCTCGGCGCGCTGACCAGCGGCTGGGTCGGCCGGGTGCGCCGCCAGGGGCTCGCCGTCATCGGCGCGGTCCTGGTCTGGGGCCTGGCCATCGCGGGGTTCGGGGTGGCGCACTGGCTGCCGCTCGCGCTCGCGCTGCTCGCGGTCGCGGGGTGGGCGGATGTGCTGTCCGCGGTCTTCAGGAACACGATCATCCAGTTCGCCGGGCCGGAGGGGATGCGCGGGCGGCTGATGGGCGTGCAGATGGCCGTGGTGGCGGGCGGGCCGCGACTCGGCGACCTCGAGGCGGGCGCGGTCGCCAGCGCTTTCGGCGACACGGTCTCCGTTGTCTCTGGCGGCCTCGCGTGCGTGGCGGGCGCGTTCCTCGTCGCCTGGTCGCTGCCGGAATTCACCCGGCTTCGCTCCGGCCTTCCCCAGCACGCCGACGATACGGCCGAGGTCGCCGGCGAGCCGGAATGAGCCGCGGCGCTGCTAGCGACCTGCCGGGGCCGCCACGCCCTGGACAGCCATGGGTGGTTATACCTAAACAGCCCTCGGACTTGGACGTTCTGCGTGACGTGACGTAGCTCTCAGTGATATTCCTATGCGAGCGGGCCCTGCCAGGCCAGTACCAGGCTCGCTTCCGGTGTGTCGACATTGGCGGTGATAGTTCAGTGGCTGGACGCGCCCCGCGGGATGGGTTCGCTGACTTCGTGGGCAGGCAGGGCGAACTCGCGCGGATCGCCACGCTGCTTGAGCGGTCCCGGCTGGTGACGGTAGTCGGTCCCGGCGGTGTCGGCAAGACGCGGGTCGCGCTGATGGCCGCGGCCCAGGCCGTCGATAGCTATCCGGACGGCGTGTGGATCGTCGAGCTTTCCGGCCTGCGCGACGCCAAGCTGCTCGCCAACACGGTCGGCAGCGTTCTCGGCCTGGCGGAGCAGGACGCGCGGCCCCAGCTCGACGCCGTGCTCGACTACCTGAGGGACCGGCGGCCGCTGCTGATCCTCGACACGTGCGAGCACGTGCTTGACGCCTGCGCCGCGCTGATTCAGGCCATCATGCGGGACGCGCCCGGCGTGCAGTTCCTCGCGACAAGCAGGCAGCCGCTCGACACACCGGGCGAGCACACCTTCCAGATCCAGCCGCTGCCCGTGCCCCAATCGGACGAGGCCGCGTTCCTTGGCGGGGACGCGGTCGAGCTGTTCGCGCTGCGCGCCGCCGCCGCAATGCCAGGATTCGCGCTTACCCCGGCCAACTCGGGCGACGTGATCCGGCTGTGCAGGCGCCTCGACGGCATCCCGCTCGCCATCGAGCTCGCGGCGGTCCAGCTTCGCGCGCTGCCGCTTGACGAGCTGACCCAGCGCCTCGACCACAGGTTCGCTGTGCTCACCGGCCGCCAGTGGACCGTGCCGCGGCACGAGACGCTGCGCACCGCGATCGAATGGTCACATGAGCTCTGCTCGATCGCCGAGCGGCGGCTCTGGGCGCGGCTGTCGGTGTTCGCGGGTACCTTCAGCCTGCCGGCCGCCGAGGAAGTGTGCGCCGAGGTCGAGATCGAGCAGTCCGACGTGGTCAACGGGCTTATCGGCCTTGTCGACAAGTCCGTCGTGATCAGGGAGGGCGAGCGTTACCGTATGCTCGACACGCTCCGCGAGTACGGCGCCGAGCGGCTCACCGCGAGCGGCGAGGAAGCCGCCTGCAGGGCCAGGCACATCGGCAGGTACCTGTCCATGGCGCGGTACTTCGGCGATCACTTCACCGACGCAGACCAGATGGACCGTTACTTCGAGCTGCGCAGGACGCATGCGAACCTCCGGGCGGCCCTTGAGTATGCCCTTGACCACGAGCCCGACCCCGGTGGTGCGCCATCGGATTCCGGAGACAGCCAGGAGCGCTGGCGCTCCGGGGCTGAAATGGCGTGCGCGCTCTACGGCTACTGGCAGATCTCCGGGCTGCTCAGCGAGGGCGGTTACTGGCTGAGCAAGGCGCTCGGCCGATTCTCCGCCGACTCGCAAGAGCGGGCGCGGGCGCTGGTCAACCGCGGGTTCCTCCGGTCATTCAACGGCGAGATCGAGCTCGCGCTCGCCGACTGCGAGGCGGGCACCGAGATGGCGCTCGCGCTCGGCGAGGACGCCGTCGCCGCGCGCGGCTACCAGCACATGAACCTGACGCTGACGTTCCTCGGCAGGCATGAGGAGGCGGAGACCGTCGGTGCGCTCGCACGGGAGCGGCTGCGCGCGTGCGGGGACCGGTCAGGCGAGCTGATGCTGATGGCCCAGCTCGGGCACCTGTACCAGCTCGCGGGCAGGCTCGCGGAAGCCGTCTCGACCTGCGACGAGGGCCTTGAGATGCTCGGTCCTGACAGCACCGAGCAGTGGCTGCAGAGCTACCTGTACTTCGTGTCGAGCTGCGCGCTCTTCCAGATGCCCGGCCGCGAGGCTGAAAGCGAGGCGGTGGTCCGCAGAGCGCTGCTCGGCAAGGAGGAACTCGGCGACATCATCGGCATGGCATACGCGCTCGAGGTGCTCGGCTGGCTGTCGGCCAAGACCGGTTCGCCGGAACGGACCGCGTGGCTGCTCGGTGTCGCGCAGCCGCTCTGGGATCGCGGCGCCGTCAGGTTCAGCGGGACCGCCATCATGGAGGGGTTCCATCAGCGCGCCGAGCAGGACGCGCGTGAAGAACTGGGCGCGGAGCGCTACGGCGCCGTGCACGAGACGGGCAGCGCCTACATGCACGCGCAGCTCAACGCCATCACCCCGGGCAGTTCAAGCAGGCTGCGCGTCCACCTGCCGTAGGTACCTGTTATCGCTGACGGATGCGACGGGCGATCGAGGCACCCGCGAGGGCGGCCGCCGCGGGGAGCACCGCGCGCACCAAGACGGTCGCCGCGCCGCGCGACGCGGCGGAGAGCGCGGGCGCGCGGACGGATCGCGGCCGGATCGCGCAGGCCCGTGGGTGATCGCCCGCCTGGTCAGACCCGCGCCAGCCGACCGGGCACCGCGCGGCGGCCCGCCGCTCAACCTCCGCCGCGGTGAGCAGGGACCGGTGCATGAGGACCCGGTCTTCGGCCTCCGCCGCGAGCGTCCGCGCGGTCTTGAGCGCGTCGAGCAGCCGCTGCGCCTCCGCCAGGTCGATCATCTCCTGCGATCCTGACACGCACTCGAGCAGCCCGGAGCGGGCGGCATCGAAGATGGCCCGCGTCTGGAGCACCTCGGGATCGAGCTGAACCGAGTCGTCATGGCCCTCCATCAGGCCGCCATCGGAAAGGAGCACTGCTGTCACCCGCCTCTCAACAGCAAGCATACATTCACTACTGTATTTTCCAGTAATTACCTAACATTGGTCGTGTCCCCAAGTCAACTATGAGGTCCAGGTCAACCGATTCACCCCGCGTGCCTTCGGGGCTCACGCGGATAGGGCCCCTAGGTGGTCCTAGGTGGTCCTAGGCGGACCTGAACCCGGATCTAAGCGGCGGGGATGCGGTGCTTGGTCACGTGGGCGAGGAACGAATGATGCGCCGCCCAGCCGTCGGGGAACTTCACCGGCACGCCGAGGTGGACGGGCTCGGCGCTCGGGTGGGCGTCGAGCAGCTCGGGGATGCCCGCGCGGGCCACCACGACGCACGCGTGCCTGTGCCGCGAGGCAAGCACGCACAGCCGCCCCGCCTCCAGGTGGAACGCGGTCGCGTCACGGCGGCCTGAGAGCGGGTGCAGCATGATCATCACGTCGAACTCCCGCCCCTGAAGGCGGTTCGCGGTATCGGCCACGACATCGGTCACGCCGAGCTCGCGAAGCGCGCGATGCACGGCCGCCGCCTGAGCCCGGTGCGCCACGCCGACGGCGATCCGCTCCCGGGTGACGGGGAGCGGATCGGCCGACCGCTCCGACACCGTGACCGCGCCGCGCGCGAGCAGCCGGGCGGCAAGCTCCGCGCAGGCCCGCACCGCCTGGGCGTCCGTGGGCAGCGCGTGCCGGTGGCCGAGCTCGTACAGCGCCCAGCCTGTCTCCGCCGCCGTCTCCAGGGCACGATCAACATCAGTCATACCGAACGGACGCGTGTTCCACCTCATCCCCCTGTCGCTGTCGCTCGTCGCGGAGGTGAACCCGGTGAACGGGTAGAACGCCTCGGAGACCACCGGCGCCGCCGAGGCGGGAAGCCGCCATGAGACCGGCAGCGTGTGCACCGGAATGCCCGGGTTGTTGGTGAGCAGCACCGCGACCGCGCTCGACATGGGGTCCCAGGACAGGCCAAGCCAGCGTTCGGTCTCCACGGTGGAGAAGGGGTCGAGCTGTCCCGGGTCGCCGACGAACAGGGCTCGCGCGAAGAGGTGCGCGACTCGCAGCAGGGAATCGGAGCGCATCTGGTACGCCTCATCGACGATCGCCCATGGCCACGAGGCGACTGGACCGGCGACGGTGGCCCATTTGGCGGCGGTGCCGACCACGACGGGATGCTCCATCAGGTCGGCGACGGAACCGCGCACGGTGACGCTGGCATGCCTGGCCACCCGGGGAGACGGGATGTAGCCTGCGGCGGACAGCCGGCCGACGCCGATGTCGGGGTGCGCGGCGGCCAGCCGGTCGATCAGGTCATCGACCTGCTCGTTGGTCTGCCCGACCACCATCACCCGCTCCCCCGCCTCGGCAAGCTCCGCGGCGGCGCGGACGACCAGGGTGGACTTGCCCGCGCCAGGCGGGGAGTCCACCACGACGCCCTGCCCGGCGACCGCCAGGTCGGCGAGGATGGCCTCGATCGCCGCGTTGGCAGTGTCCCCCGCTCGCCGCAGGGCTGGCTCGCTCGGAGGCGTTCCGTCCCGTCCGGTCATGACCAGCCCTCTTGCGCGTCGTCGTCGGTTGGTACGTATTCCGCTGGCGGGCCGCCATGCGTCCATGGCGTGTTCTCGAGCGCGGGGAACTCCGGTGCGCGCTGGAACTCGTCCCTGAGCGTGGTGTAGGTGACCTCGTCGCCGACCTCGGGCATGGTGCCGGGCGGCGCGACCTTCGCCTGGCCCATGCCGCCCTTGAGCTCGAGGATGACGGGGGTCGGGTGCTCGCCGTCGGGGGACGCGCCATCGGGGTGCGCGACCGTGATGACCGTCGCCTCCTGGCCTGGCCTGTCCGGTGAGCGCAGCACCGTGCCAGGCTCGATCATCACCTCGTCGGTGGTCAGCACGGTGATCCGCGGGCGGAGCCTGGCCCGCTTGCCCTGGGTGTCGAGCCTGGCCGGGTCGGCCGCGGTGACCAGGCCGGCGAACGCCTCTCCGGTCAGCCGGTATTCGGCCATGACCAGCGGGTCGTCGTAGGCGCGCTGAACGGCGAGCCGCTGCTGCTCCCGCTCAAGCCGGGCGAGCCGCCTGGCCGCCGCGACCGCGCCGTCCCGACGCGGCTGCGGCGCGCCGCCGTCGCGCAGCCAGCCGACCTGGCCGGTGAACGACCAGCGATCGGACTTCCACCGCTCCTGCACGCTTGCCGCCGCGGGCAGCGCGCGCAGCAGGTCGACGGACCGCCACATCAGCTCCCATGTCGGCTCGAGCTGCGAGCTCAGCGCCGCGTCCATGGCGGCCTGCGCGCGGGCGAGCGCCCCGCCGTGGCCGGCCGCGGCGGCGTCGCCTACGTCCTTGACCAGGTGGTCAAGGACCTCGTTGTCGAAGGTCGGGTCGGTGGCCGGCCCGGCGGGCGGGCAGCGCACCGGGTCCTCCGCCAGGCGGGCCGCCTCGTGTCCCGTCATGCCGTCCTGCGGGTCGATCCAGGACAGCAGCGCCGCCAGGTTCGCGTCCTCCATGGCCGACTGCCCAGTCGCCCAGTGGTCGGCGAGCGCGGTCGTCAGCGGGACCAGGAGCGCCGACCCAGTCGCCTCGGTCCGTTCCGCGTAATAGGAGAGCCACCGGCCGAGAAGGGGAACGCCGGCGGGCACGGCGTACTCGCCCACCGCCTGCCTGAATCGCGTTGAACGGCCGAACAGGCGGGCGAACGCGACACCGCCCATGTTCGGCACGAGCAGCTGCGGCGCGTCTTCGTAGGACTGCCCGTCGTCCGGCTCGGTGCTCGCGTAGCCGTCGATGTAGGCGAGCACCGTCTCGGCGAGGTCGGCGGCGAACTCGAACCGCCTGGCGCGGTCGCGGGGCTCGTAGACCGTGAGCTGGAGCGGCTTGTCTCGCTCGGCGCCCACCATGACGGCAAGCGGTGCGCACGCCTCGCCCGCCAGCTGCAGCGGGATCAGCACGAGCGGGCGGCTTGACAGGTGGATGTGGCGCCGCGTCTTCGTCGGCTCGGCATAGCCGGCGCGGGCGGCGATGACGCGGGCGAGCGAGGTGAGCAGCGTCACGGCGCTAGTCCGCCGCCCCGAGGAACCGCGCTCGCAGCCGGGCGGCACGGGCGAGCTGCAGGGCGATCTCCGCCCGTTCCTCTGGCGGCGAGAGAATGCCGCGGGCCAGGTCGAGCACCTGCCCGGTGTGCTCGACGCCGCCGAGATCGGTGCGGACGGACTTGCCGAGCGCGCCCGTGGTCCCGGTCGCCTCGTCTCGGCACAGGAAGCAGAGCTCGCACGTGCTCAGGCACTCGGGGGCGTAGTTGGCGGTCACCTGCCCGATCGCGCCGGCCAGCTCCTCCGGCGGGCGACGGGGGCGGCCGCCTGGGTCGGGGTCAAGGTCAAAGGTCAGGTCCGCCGGATAGAGGTCGAGCAGGTCCTCGATGCGATCGATACGGTCAAGCTGGCGGCGCAGCACCGTGAGCTGCCTGCGGACGTCGACGGTGGCAGCCGTGGGCTGGCTGGAGAAGTCCCGCGGCGCGACGAGGACCGTCTCGTAGTGGACCCCGCCTGGGTCGCCGCCGAGCAGGTCGCGCAGCGCGTGCACGTAGACGGCGGACTGGATCGCGGCCGCGGCTACCTTCGCGGGATCGGCCTGGCCGTCGATGATGGGGAACGACTTGATCTCGACAACGTGGAACCTGCCGCGATGGTGCAGCGCGATCAGGTCGGGCTCCAGGTAGGCGTGGCGGCCGCCGACCGCGAGGCGGAGCAGCGGGTGGTCGAACATCGTGCCGGCCGCCGGGTCGGCGGTTGTCAGCAGCTGCCTCGTCCGGCCATGCCTGACCAGGGCGGTCTCGTTGCCGCCGACGTCGTTCAGGTCGTGGTAGTGCGCCTGCTCCACGTCGAGACCGAGGTGCTCGCGAAGCAGGGTGAGCAGCTGCGCGGCGCCGCCCTCCTTGACCTGCGCCTCGAACGCGTTCCCCCGGACGATGGCGAACCGCGACTGGCCGAACGGCGCGGGATGCCCGACGTGCGTCGCGACCAGCTGCTTGTCCACGCCGGCGGCGTCCATCAGGGCGCGCCGCGAGCAGCCCGGGTTAGCCGCGAGCGCCGAGATCGTGCGGGCGGTGTGGCTGACCGGAAGCGCACGGCCGCGCAGCTGGTCAAGGCGCGCCTGCGTCCGCAGCTCTGGCGGCGGGCTCGCGTTCACTCGGCGGCAGCCCTTCCCGCCGTCACTCTGGAGATCTCACGAGTCTCCTTGGCTATCGCACGAAAGGACATGGTGCCGAAGAGCTGCTCGGCGCCGGCCAGCAGCCGGGCGCGCGCGGCCGCCTCGCCGCGCGCCCGGTCGTCGGTGTCCTTATGCACGGTCAGCTCGGCGGCGGCCGCCTCCTTGACCGCGGCCGGATGCGCGCTGCCGCCCGATGAGCTTGCGCCAGGGATGCTGGCGGAGAACCGCTGCAGCAGGCGGCGCGCGGCGTGCGGCGGCTCTGGTATCCGCTCGATCGCCTCGGCCACCCGCACGGCCGCCGTCAGGAAGTCGACGCGCGGCGACAGCGAGCCGATGACACGCCGCTCAAGCGGCCACGTCGAGACGGCGAGCAGCCCGCGGGAGGGGGCGAGATAGTCAGCCGACAGCGCCGCGCAGATGTAATAGGGGCGGGCGAACGGCGCGGCACGGAACGAGCGTTCCTCATCTCGCTTGAGGCTGGTCACCCGCGACGTGGGAAACGTGGCGCCGAAGAATGCCTCGTGCACGGTGGCGATGAGCTTGGGCGCGGCGGGCACCTGGAGCAGGCTGAGCGCCTCGTAGACCTGTTCGCGCAGTGGCAGCAGCGACCCGGTCGGCTCCCCTGTTTCCCGCGCCGTCGCCGGACGGGCGCGCGGTACCGTCCCCGCCTGCGGGGCGGCGGCCGTTACGAGCGCGTCCTCCCATGCCTGCTCGGCCCGCTTGAGGCTGGCGCGATGGGCGGAAGCGAGTGCCCGGTCACCGGCGAGCACCGCCTCGCGGACGGCGACCCGAAGCCCGTCAATCCTGCGCTCCAGAGCCTCGATGGTCTCAGCCACGGATCGATGATAGCCGGGCCCGGCTATCATTTCCAGCAACTTCCAGCATCGTGTCTTAGGCGGGCACCCAGAGAAAATCCCCAGAAAGTCAGATGAAACACAGAGCCAATAGAAACTACTGACGCTTCATGTAGTCAATAGCCTGGTGCCCATGCTGCAGAGAGCTCTTAACCTGGTCCGCCTGGATTTCGCACCGCAACACCGGCAGCCGTCCGGCGCACGGGTGGCGCTCGCCACGATCGTATCGATCGCCGGCTCGCTCCTGGTCGACGCGCTGATCGTCGTCATCGCCGAGGCCCTGGTGCCGAGCACGAAGGGATACGTGCACTTTCAGTTCAGCGACTACGCCAAGCTCACGATCGTCGGGGTGATCATCGCCTGCGTCGCGTGGCCGATCACCACGAGGATCACCTCGCAGCCCCGCTGGATGTTCTTCTGGATGGCCGTCGCGGTCACGCTCGTGCTCTGGCTGCCTGACGTGTACATCCTGGTCAAGGGCCAGCCGGCCAAGGCGGTCGCCGCGCTCTTCGTCATGCACCTGGCAATCGCGGTCGTCACCTACAACGCGCTCGTCCGGCTGGCGCCCATCGGGGCGCGGCGGCAGGCTTCCGCCCATCGTGTGCACCCGGTCGGGCGGTGACGTAGACTTACCGAAGCGTAGCTCGCTCGGTGAACCGAATCGGAATCCACGGGAATCGGTTAGCCCAGGCACCGGTTAGACACAGGCGTGGCACCACAGCCCACGTGACCGGCCAGATCATGATGACGCCTGCGGCTGCGCGACCACCCGATTCTGGAGACGATTTTCCTTGACTGCATTGTTCGCAGAGAACACCGCCATGCCCGAAGAGCAGATCGACGCGCCCGAGGTTGACGCTACCGCAGAACCAGACGCAACCTTCGCTTCACTCGGCGTTCCCGCCCCGCTCGTCGCGGTGCTCGAGAGCCAGGGGATCACCGCGCCGTTCCCCGTCCAGGCCGCCACGCTGCCCGACGCGCTCGGCGGCCGGGACATCCTGGGCCGGGCGCAGACCGGTTCAGGCAAGACGCTGGGGTTCTCGCTTCCGCTTGTTACCAGGCTGGCCGGCGGCCAGACCGCCAGCCGACGCCCGCGCGGGCTCATCCTGGTGCCGACCCGCGAGCTCGCGGGTCAGGTCCACACGGTGCTCAGGCCGCTCGCCAGGGCGATGGGCCTGTGGGTCACCACCATCTACGGTGGCGTCTCCTACGGCCCGCAGATCACCGCGCTCGCCCGCAAGACCGACATCGTCGTCGCCACCCCCGGGCGGCTCGCCGACCTGATCGGGCAGGGCGAGTGTGACCTGTCCGACGTGGATGTCACGGTCATCGACGAGGCCGACCAGATGGCCGACCTTGGCTTCCTTCCGATCGTGCGGCGGCTGCTCGAGACGACGCCGGCCGACGGGCAGCGGATGCTGTTCTCCGCCACGCTCGACGCCGCGATCGACGTGCTCGCCCGCCGCTTCCTCAACAACCCGGTGCTGCACTCGGTGGACGATAACTCCACCCCCGCCGAGATCGAGCACCACGTGATCACCATCGACCACGGCAACCGGCTCGACATCCTCGCCTCGCTCGTCGGCGGCGAGAAGCGCTCGCTCGTCTTCACCAGGACCAAGCATGGTGCCGAGCGGCTCGCCCGCCAGCTCACCGAGGCCGGCATCCCTTCGGCTGAGCTGCACGGGAACCTGCGGCAGGGCGCGCGGGCACGGAACCTCGCGGCGTTCTCCTCGGGCGTCGCCCGGGTCATGGTGGCCACCGACATCGCCGCCCGCGGCATCCACGTCGACGCCATCGACCTGGTGGTTCACTCCGACCCGCCGGCCGAGCACAAGGCATACGTGCACCGCTCGGGCCGCACCGCACGCGGCGGCGCGGACGGCATCGTGGTCACCCTGCAGACCAGGAACCAGGTCCGCGACGTCAGGCAGCTGATGCGCCAGGCCGGCATCACGCCGCACGAGGCCACCGCGCTGTCCCCCGACTCCGCGGCGCTCCGCGAGATCGCCGGCGAGCCTGCTCCCCGGGTCACGGTGAGCGGCAAGGTGTCCGAGCTCGTCAGGCCCGAGGACCGGATCACCGAAGGCGGGCGGCCAGGCGGCCGTCCAGGCGGCGGCAGGTCACGGGAGAGCAGGCCTCGTCGCGACGGCGACCGCGGCCGCAGCGGCGGCCGCCGCGACGACCGGCCGTGGGACCGCAAGCCTCGCGAGGACCGCGCACCGTACGTGCGTGCCGTCGGCTCCGACCGGGGCCCCGCGGCGGACGGCGCTCCTGAGGGCGCCGAGCGTCGTGAGCCGGCCCGCTTCGAGCGGGACAACCGGTTCAACCGCGACGACCGGCCCGCCCGCAGCGACCGGCCGTACCAGGCCAACGGGGACCGGCCGCAGCGGTTCAACCGCGACGACCGGCCTAACCAGGGCGACCGGCCGTACCAGGCCAACGGCGACCGGCCTGCCAACGGCGACCGGCCTGCCAACGGCGACCGCCCTGCCACGGGCGACCGGCCGAACCGATTCGGGCAGGACAACCGGTTCAACCGCGACGACCGGCCCGCCCGCACCGACCGGCCCTACCAGGGCGACCGGCAGGCACCGCGCGGTGACTGGCAGGACCGTGGCAACACCCAGGACCGGCCCCGCGACGACCGCCCGGCCCGCACCGACCGGCCCTACCAGGCCAACGGGCAGGCCCAGCGGGGCGAGTGGTATCCGCGCGACAACGCGCAGCCACGGTCGAGCAGCTGGCGGCCGGCCACCGGCGACCGCCAGGAGGCAGGCCACACGGCCCGGCCGACGGGCGGCGGCCGACCGGCCGGAGCACCCGGTCGTGCCGGATATTCGGCGGCGCGAGGTGCGGGCAAGCGCCGCGACCAGGGACAGGGCCGACATTTCTGACATATCTTGCCAGGCAGCGGCTTCGACGGCCGGTTCACTTTTCCGGTCAGAGAACGCCGATCCTCGCCACAGGATGCGGTAGATTGGCATTAGCTGTTGTCGGGCTTTGCGATCGCGAATTCGTTCACGGGTTCAGGTAACAGGCGATTGACAGATTGACGCCCAAGTCTCGTACGATGGCGGCATCCCGCAGCTGGTCCGCGTGAAGTGCGCGGGTCTCAGGCTCATCCAGAAGGAAACACAGTAAAAATGGCTCAGGGGACCGTAAAGTGGTTCAACGCGGACAAGGGCTATGGTTTCATCGCCCCCGACGACGGTAGCGGTGACGTCTTTGTCCACTTCTCCGCGATCGAGGCGAACGGCTACCGCAGCCTCGAAGAAAACCAGAAGGTCGAGTACAGCGTGACCCAGGGCCCGAAGGGGCCGCAGGCCGCGCAGGTGCGGGCCGTCTGAGGACAACCCAAAACCCGCTCCGGCGGCGGGTCCTCACGCCCGCGTGAGGACCCGCCGCCGAGGTTTTTCCGGCCTTAGAGCTTGGTGCCCACGAGGGCGGCCAGGTCGGCGAGGCGGCAGGCGTAACCCCACTCGTTGTCGTACCAGCCGAACACCTTGACCAGGGTCCCCGCCGCGGCGGTCAGCTGGGAGTCGAAGACGCAGGACGCCTTGTCGCCGATGATGTCCCTGGAGACAAGCGGGGCGACGCTGTAGCGCAGCACCCCGGCCAGGCGTCCGGCGGCGGACCGGCGGAACGCGTCGTTGATCTCCTCGACGGTCGCGGGGACCGACAGCACGACGGTGAGATCGGTCAGCGACCCGTCCTCGACCGGCACCCGGACGGCCACGCCGTCGAGGCGGCCCTTGAGCGCCGGGATGACCTCGCCCGTCGCCTTCGCGGCGCCGGTGCTCGTCGGGATGATGGAGACCGCGGCCGACCGGGCGCGGCGCAGGTCCTTATGCGGGCCGTCGAGCAGCTGCTGGTCGCCGGTGTACGCATGCACCGTGGTCATGAAGCCGCGCTCGATGCCGAACTCGTCCTGCAGCACCTTCGCCATCGGGGCGACGCAGTTCGTGGTGCACGAGGCATTGGAGATGATCTCGTGCCGCCCCGGGTCATAGGTGTCGTCGTTAACGCCCATGACGATCGTGGCGTCCACGCCCTTGCCAGGCGCGGAGATGAGGACCTTCTTGGCACCGCCCTTGAGGTGCAGCGCGGCCTGGTCACGTGCGCGGAACTTGCCGGTCGCCTCGATGACCACATCGACGCCGTAGGCCGCCCAGTCGATGACCGCCGGATCGCGCTCGGCGAACACCGGGATATCGCGGCCGTCGATGGTGATCGCGCCCGCGTTGTGCCCGATCACGTGGTGCAGCCGGCCGTACGTGGAGTCGTACTCGAGCAGGTGCGCCAGCGTCCCCGCGTCGGTGATGTCGTTGACCGCCAGTACCTCAAGATCGGTCCGCTGGAGCGCGTACCTGGTGAACGCCCGCCCCACGCGACCGAAGCCGTTGATTCCTATCCTTGTGACCATCACTGCTCCTTCATCGTTTCCAGTCGATCGCGTTCCGCTCACGCGCGGCACGGGCGGACTGCCCTGCATCCACGGGACCAAGGTCCGCGCTCAGCCGCAGATCGCTGAGCAGGCGGCTTGTCACGACCCTGACCGGTACACGGCGGGTCTGCTCAGGTGGCCAGTTCGTCGGGCGGCCGGCGGGCGGTCGCGGGCGCGTTCGCCGCGCGGCCGAACTGAAGCACCATCTGCGGGTGTCCGGGCAGCGAGAGCTGGTCGTGGATCAGGGTCCTCGTCACGGCGTCCTCAAGCGGCTGGCTGTGCAGGCTGGCGAATACCCATTCGCTCGCGGCGTGCAGCAGCAGGCGGTTCAGTGCCTGGCCGGCGTGCAGCCAGTCGGCACGGCGGTCGTCGCGGGTGAACAGGATCGCCGTCGCCGCCGGCGGCTCGCCGCCCGCTGGCAGCAGGCCGATGTTCCTGCCAAGGTCGAAGTCCCGCTGCGGCAGGCGCCCCTGCCGCAGCCGCCGCGCCGAGCTGACAGGGAACGCCGTCGCCGGGATCCCGTCCCGCTGGGTACTGGCCCGATCGGAGCTCTGCGCGGCGTGCGTCCACCTGCGGATCGTCGCCCTGGTGCGCGGGTCGAGATCGCCGCGGCGGGCCGCCGAGGCGGCGAGGCTCGCCAGCCGCTCGTACTGCAGGCCACGCGGGACGAGCGCAAGCTCGGCCCGTTCCTTCATGACGTCGTCCTGGAGCCCGACGAGCAGCCCGTGCGGCAGCGGCTGCTCGGTGAACGGGCCGCGGTGCGTATGCCGGTGCGGCACCGCCGCGAGCATCCGGCCCTCGAGCGTGTTCATCGGCACGAACCTGCCGACCCGCACCCGGGCCAGGAATCGCAGCTGCCTGCTGTCCGGCAGCAGGTCGACCACCGGCTGGTAGCCGAGCGACCGCACCGCGAGCCGCAGCCCGAAGAGCGCCGCGCCGCAGCTGATCAGCATCTCCCTGCCGCTCGCGTCCGACCAGGTCCGGCGGCGCGGGTCGCACCACAGCTCGACCGCCTCCTGGCCGACCTTGAATCGCCACGGCTGGCTGTTGTGCACCGACGGCGCGCGGCTCGCGGTGGCGATCAGATACTGGGCGTGATCGGTGAGTACCTGGGCGCGCCCGGCGGCGGTGTCGGCGACGCTGTGCTCGGTGACGTACGTCATCCCAGCATGATGAAACGGTTCCCTCGTGACGGTGAGAGGCTTTGGCCTGGGAACGAAGGTGGCTAAGGTCCCTGGCTTTATCGATGACAGCCGGGCCGGATCGATGACTGCCGGGGCCAGTGAGGCACTAGTATGCAGCACCATGCGAATGATGCGGGGCTTGGGCATATTCATCGGCGCCCTGGCGGGCGCGGGCTGCGTGGCCGCCATGGTCACCGGCGGCGCGACAGCGGGCACGGCGGCGGTCACCGCCGCGCCGCGAGTTCTCGCGGCGCGGTCCGTCAGCCTGCCCGCCGTGGGCAACCCGGCGGGGAAGCAGCCCGTGCCGCCGGCCGGGCGGGCCGTAAGCACCAGCCATCCGAACCACGTCATCGGCCACGGCACGGCCGCGAGCTGTACCTCGGCCGCCGTGGTCAAGGCCGTCGCCGAGGGCGGCATCATCACGTTCAACTGCGGTGCGAAACCGGTCACCATCCTCATGAAGGCAACCGCGAAGGTGGTGAACACCAGCCACCGGGTCGTGCTTGACGGCGGCGGCAAGGTCACGCTGAGCGGCGGCGGCAAGATCCGGATCCTGTACATGAACACCTGCGACCCGAAGCAGACGTTCACCACGAGCGACTGCTGGGAGCAGCAGTGGCCGCAGCTCGTCGTGCAGAACATGACGTTCGGGAACGCCTACTCGGCCGTGCGGCAGACCGCCACGTCAAGCTACGGCGGCGGCGCCATCTTCGATGAGGGCGGCCAGCTCAAGGTCGTCAACTCCGCGTTCATCGGCAACCGGTGCTACCAGTACGGTCCCGACCTCGGCGGCGCCGCGATCCGCGCCACCGGCATGTACATGAGCAGCCCCGTCTACATCACGCACGACACCTTCAGCGGCAACTCCTGCTCCAACGGCGCGGCGCTGAGCGGCCTCTACGCGAATTTCGACGTCATCAACAGCCTGCTGACCGGCAATAAGGCGATTGGCTGGGGCGCGAACCCCGCGAACAGCGGCACCCCGGGTGGCGGCAGCGGCGGCGCCATCTACACCGACGGCAACCACTACAACCTGACCATCGCCGGCACCGTCATCACAGGCAACACCGCGCGGGAGGGCGGCAGCGCCCTCTTCTTCGTGGTCAACGCGGGCGGCGGGACCCTGAAGATCGCGTACTCCACGCTGCGCAACCCGAAGAGCGGGCAGTTCCAGAACGCCCCCGGCATCTTCGACAGCGTCAACGGGCACGATGCCAGCCCCGTCGTCGTTCACTCCTCGATTAGCTGAGCCGCCGCGCCGCAGCACTCCGCCGTCGTTGACGTGCGCTACCTCCGGACCGTAGCCTCTGCCGGGGGCATGATGCAGACTGACGTGGTAACCGGTGCGTTCGGCTGATCCGTACCGGCTCGAGCGGTTCGCGGTCGCGCAGGACCGGGGCTCCGCCTACCAGCGGGCGGTGGCGGAACTGCGCGCGGGAACGAAGCAGAGCCACTGGATGTGGTTCGTCTTTCCGCAGATCGAAGGCCTGGGCTCAAGCGCGATGGCGCGGGAGTTCGCGATCTCCTCGCTCGCCGAGGCGCGGGCTTATCTCGATCACCCGGTCCTCGGTCCCCGGCTGGCCGAGTGCGCGCGGATACTCGCCGCCACGGATGGCAGGAGCGCGACGGAGATCCTCGGCGGCGTCGATGCCGCGAAACTCCGCTCGTCCATGACGCTTTTCATGTCGGCGGCGCCGGACGCGCCCCTGTTCGGCGAGGTGCTCGCGAAGTACTTCGACGGCGAGCCGGACAAGGCCACGCTCGCCCGCATCCCTGGCTAATGGCATGATCCCGAAACGCGAACCCGCCCATTCCCGTTCGGTCAATCCTTCTCGCAGCCCGGTCCGTAGTCATTGCGGAGCGTCAAACAGGCGCTTCCCCATGGCAGGAGATGATGAGGATGAGCAACTCGTTCGTGACACTGTTGCCGGCCGCAGGCAAGCTGGGCGCCGCGCTTGGCGTGACGCTGCTCGCCGTGGCGGCTTGCAGCACCGCGAGCAGCACGACGAGCAGCGGTGGCGGGCCGGCGACTAGCGCGGCACCGGCCGGCGGCAGCACCTCAAGCGCCGCGGCGGGGACGGTGATCAAGACAGGTTCCGGATCGGCAGGCACCTTCCTGATCGACGGGGCCGGGCACACGCTTTACCTGTGGGCGGCGGACACCGGGGCCACGTCCACCTGCTCGGGGGCGTGCGCCGGTGCGTGGCCGCCGGTGCCGGCGACGGGCACGGTGAGCGCGTCAGGAGGGGCGCTGGCCAGCGACCTGTCCACGATCACCAGGTCAGACGGCAGCAAGCAGGTGGCTTACAAGGGGCACCCGCTCTACTACTTCTCCGGCGACTCGGGCACCGGGCAGACCAACGGCCAGGGCAGCAACGCCTTCGGCGCCAAGTGGTGGCTGGTCGCCCCGTCGGGGTCCGCGATCACCGGCACCGGCGCCACCACCAAGTCCGGGGGCGGCGGTTATTAGCACCGACAATCCTTTTCGGCCGGTCAGCCGTATGTAAGAGTGTGCACAGGATGGGAACCCCAGTTGACCGGCTGCCGGACGAGGTGCTGCTCGCGGGCCTCGGCGCCGGCAACGCAGATCTCTCGATAGCCTTCGTGCGCCGCTTCCAGCAGCTCGTGTTCGGCGTCGCAGTGACCGTCATCGGCGACCGTGGCGTCGCGGAAGACGTCGCGCAGCAGGCCTTCGAGCGGGCCTGGCGGCACGCGCTGGTCTACGACTCGCGGCGCGGGACCGTCCGCGGCTGGCTGACCACGATCGCCCACAACCTGGCGATCGACGTCATCCGCGCCCGCTCGGCGACGCCGGTGGATCCGGCCGACCTTTCCGCTGTCCTGACCGCGGTGACCGACGAAACACCGGAACGTTCCGCGGTCGCGAGCGAGAGCGCCGCGGGACTGCGCCGGGCGCTTGGCCGCCTGCCCGGGGAACAGGCCAGGGCCGTGGCGATGGCCGGCATCTACGGCATGACAGCCCGGGAGGTCGCGGATTCTGAGGGTATTCCCCTTGGCACGGCGAAAACCCGGATCAGGTACGGCATGCAGAAATTGCGCGCTGTCTATCTCCCTGAGGGGGTAGGCGATGAATGAACTGGACGAAATGAGCTGCGACGAATTCGATCGGGTGGCCGCGGAACTGGCCCTCGGCGTGCTGACGGGCCGCGAACGCGCGGCGGCGCTCGAGCACCTGGACCGGTGCGAAGCGTGCCGCATCCACGTCCGCCAGCTCACCATGACCGGCGAGGAACTGGTCGGGCTGCTGCCCGCCATCGAGCCGCCGCCGGGATTCGAGACCCGCGTACTTGACCGGCTTGGCATCGCCGCCACGTCCGACCCAGGCCCGGCTCGCGGCAGCCGGGCTCGCGGCAGCCGCCGAAGGTGGCGTGGCCGGCCAGGCCCTGCCAGTTTCACCCGCCGGACGCTCGCCGCCGCCGCGGTCGTGGTGGCCGTCATGGCGGCCCTTGGCGGCTGGGGCCTGCGCGCTGACACGTCACACCCGGCCGGCTCCGAGCTGAGCTCCGCGGCTCTGCTCACCGCCAGCCACCAGGCGGTCGGGAAGATCTTCCTCTACGACGGCAACCCGCGCTGGGTCTACATGTCCGTGTACATGGAAATGGCCAGGGGCGCCGTGACCTGCCAGCTCATCGGCAGGAACGGGCATGTCACCACGGTCGGGACGTTCCGGCTCGCCGGCGGGTACGGCGCCTGGGGCAGCGCCGACCCGGTCGACAACGGCCCGCTCACCGGCGCCCGCCTGGTTGACTCGGCAGGCACCGTGCTCGCTAGCGCGAGCTTCGCCAGCCCGATCGGCTAGCGAACCCCGGGCTTTCCTATCCCATGGCGGTGCGGTGCGGACCGGAGCCCGGGCCCGCGAAGGCGTGGGTGGCCTGCTCGATCGCGCTCAGGTAGCCGGCCCGGCCGTAGACGGGCCCGCCCTCCGGCGAGTTCGCCAGCAGGCCGCGGACCGCGGCAAGCGAGCTGAACCCCTTGCGGCTCATCCACTCCTCCAGGCCGTCGAGCATCACCCTGGCGTGCGCGGGACCGTGCCTGAGCAGCGCCGATGTAGACATCACCGCGTCCGCGCCCGCCAGCAGGTACGCGGCGACATCGGACGCCGTGTCGACGCCGGTCGAGGCCGCGAGTGAGCAGCGGACGTGTCCGCGGAGCCGGGTGATCCAGGCGCGCGGCAGCGCCGCCTCCGCGGGAACGGAGAGCCTGAACCCGGTGGACACCGTGAACGTCTCCGGGTCGATGTCGGTCTGCAGGAACCGGTTGAACAGCACGAGGCCGTCCGCGCCCGCATGGTCGAGCACGGTGGCCATCTCGCCGAGCGAGCTGAAGTACGGCGCCATCTTCACCGCCACCGGGATCGAGACGACCGCCTTGACCGTGGTGAGGATCTCGGTATAGCGGCGCTCCATGTCCCGCGCCGGGATCAGCGGGTCGCCTGGCAGGTAGTAAACGTTCAGCTCGATCGCGGCCGCGCCCGCCGCCTCCATGGCGGACGCGTAATCCGTCCAGCCGCCGGCCGAGACGCCGTTCAGCGACGCGATCACCGGGATGTCCACCTCGGCGGCGGCACGCCAGATCAGGTCCAGGTACCGGTGCGGCCAGTCCGCCGCCGCGCCCGCGTCCTCAAGATCGGGGAAGTAGGACTGCGCCTCCCCGTGGCTCTCCGCCTGCGTCCGCGCGAGGCGCAGGTCACGGTCGGACTCCGCCCGCAGCTGCTCCTCGAACAGCGAGGGCAGCACGATCGCGCCGACCCCGGCTTCCGCCAGCCTGGTGATGCCGGCCAGCGAGCCGGTGAGCGGCCCTGCCGAGGCCACAAGCGGGCTGCGCAGGGTGAGCCCTAGATACTTGGTACTGAGGTCCATGATGAAGTCACGCCCTTTCCTTTGATGCCGGTTCCGGGTACCTGCCAGGATCCCTGGCGGCCATCTCCTCGTAGCTGGCCCACCGCCTGGCTACCTCGTCGGCGGCGAGGGCCGCGAGCCGCTCGGCGGCGGCCGGGTCGGTCCTGGCGAGCGCCCGGAACCGCAACTCCCCCGCCGTATAGGCGGACAGCGGTATGCGGGGCCGCGGCGAGTCGAGCAGGAACGGGTTCTTCCCCGCCGCCCGCAGCACCGGGTCGTACCTGACCAGCGGCCAGTACCCGCTCGCGGTCGCCTTGTACTGCTGATCCATGCCGTTGCGCAGCGGCTGGCCGTCCTTCTCGATGCCGTGCGCGATGCAGTGGCTGTAGGCGATCACCAGCGATGGCCCCTGGTACGCCTCGGCCTCGCGCAGCGCGCGCAGCGTCTGCTGCGGGTCGGCGCCCATCGCGACCCGCGCGACGTAGACGTTCCCGTAGGCCATGGCCTGCAGCGCCAGGTCCTTCTTGGGCACCCGCTTGCCCGCGGCGGCGAACTTCGCGACCGCGCCGAGCGGTGTCGACTTGGACGCCTGCCCGCCGGTGTTGGAGTAGACCTCGGTGTCGAGCACGAGCACGTTCACGTCCCGGCCGGTGGCGAGCACGTGATCGAGGCCGCCAGACCCGATGTCGTAGGCCCAGCCGTCGCCGCCGACGATCCACACGCTGCGGCGCACCAGGTGGTCAAGAACAGACAGGAGATCGGTAACGGGCCCGTGCTCCGATCCGAGGGCCAGCAGCCTCTCCTTGAGCAGCGCGACCCGTGCGCGCTGCGCCGCGTATTCCGACTCGCGGTGCTGCGGCGCGTCGAGTACCGCGTCGGCGAGTTCGGCGCCGACCGCGTCGCGCAGCCCGGCCAGCCGCTCGCGGGCCAGCCGGAGATGCTGGTCGGCGGCGAGCCGGAAGCCGAGCCCGAACTCGGCGTTGTCCTCGAACAGCGAGTTCGACCAGGCCGGCCCCTGCCCGGCCGCGTTCCGCGTCCACGGGGTGGTCGGCAGGTTGCCGCCATAGATCGACGAGCAGCCGGTCGCGTTCGCGACCAGGAGCCGGTCGCCGAAGAGCTGGGAAAGCAGCTTCAGGTAGGGCGTCTCGCCGCACCCCGCGCAGGCACCTGAGAACTCGAAGAGCGGTTGCAGGAACTGGGTACCCCGCACGGTGCCGAAGTCCACCCGTGACCGGTCCACGACAGCCAGCGTCTCGAAGAACGCCACGTCCCGCCGCGTCGCCGCCTGGTCCCCCGGCTCAAGGTTGATCGCCTTGCGGCCCTCTTCCGGCCGGGCCGCGGTGGGCGGAGCGGTGATCGGGCACGCTTCGACGCACAGGCCGCAGCCGGTGCAGTCCTCGGCGTAGACCTGGAGGGTGAACCGGGTGCCCGGGAGGCCGCGCGCGTCGATCGGCGCGGACGCGAACCCGTCAGGCGCGGCGTCAAGCGCCCCTTCCGGGTAGAAGGTGGAGCGGATCACGCTGTGCGGGCACACGAACGAGCAGTTGCCGCACTGGATGCACAGGTCAGGATCCCAGGTCGCGACCAGGTCGGAGATGTTCCGCTTCTCGAACCTGGTCGTGCCGCTCGGGTAGGTGCCGTCGACGGGCAGCGCGCTGACGGGGAGGTCATCGCCGCGCCCGGCGAGCATCGCGCCGGTGACGGTCCGCACGAACTCAGGCGCGCCGGCCGGGACCAGCGGCGGCGCGTCCGCGGTCGCGGTCGCCAGGTCGGGGACGCGGACCTTGACCAGGCCGGCCAGGGACGCGTCGACGGCGGCGTTGTTCCGCTCGACGACCTCAGGGCCGCGGCGGCCGTAGGTCTTCGCGATCGACCCCTTGATCGCGGCGATCGCGTCCTCGCGCGGCAGCACGCCGGAGATCGCGAAGAAGCAGGTCTGCAGCACGGTGTTGACCCGCCCGCCGAGGCCCGCGTCGCGGGCGACCGCTTTCGCGTCGACGGCGTAAAGCGACAGCTTCTTGTCCACGATCGCCGTCTGCGCCGACCGCGGCAGCAAGTCCCATACCGCTTCGGACCGGCGGTCCGCGTCGAGTGACCCGGTGCCTGGCATGCCGGGGGCCAGCTTGCCGGGGGCCGGCAAGTTGGTGTTGAGCAGCACGGTCGCGCCAGGGGCGGCACGGCCGAGGACCTCGGGGCGGCTGATGAGCCGCGCCTGGTGGACGCCGACGAAGCTGGCCTGGCCCTCGCCTATCAGGTAAGGGGCGTTGACCGGCATCGGGCCGAAGCGCAGGTGCGAGACGGTCTCCGAGCCCGACTTTCGCGAGTCATACACGAAGTAGCCCTGTGCGTGCTGACCGGACGCGCCGAGGATCTTGATGGTGTTCTTGTTCGCGCCCACGGTGCCGTCCGACCCCAGGCCGTAGAACACCGCCCGGACCGTCTGCGGCGGCTCAATGTCGAGCGACGGGTCCCAGGGCAGGCTGAGCCCGGAGACGTCGTCGGTGATGCCGACCGTGAATCGCGGGCGCGGACGGTCGGCCGCGAGCTCGGCGAAGATCCCGGCGACCATGCCGGGGGTGAACTCCTTGGAGGCGAGGCCGTACCTTCCCCCGGTCACCACCGGCATGACGTCACGTGCTCCGGACGAGACCGCCTCGGCAAGCGCGGCGATGACGTCGAGGAAGAGCGGCTCGCCGAGGGACCCTGGCTCCTTGGTCCTGTCGAGCACGGCGATACGGCGGACTGTCGAGGGGAACGCCGCGAGGAACGCCGCGACGGGGAACGGCCGGTAGAGCCGCACCTGGACGACGCCGACCCGCTCTCCCCGCTCGGCGAGGTAGCAGGCCGTCTCCGCGGCGGTCAGCGACGCCGACCCCATGACGACGATGACCCGTTCGGCTGCGGGATGTCCGTAATACGAAATCAGCTGATATCTCCGGCTGGTGGGGTCGTACCGCACCGGGTCGATGGCGCCATCGGCACCCTCTACCGATGTCGATGGCGTAGCCGACAGATCCCGAGGGGTCGCCGCCTGGGAGGCGCGGGCCCCGAGTGCGTCCATCGCCGCTCGGACAGCCTCGGGGACCCGCGCGTAATAGGGGTTGACCGTCTCCCGCGCCTGGAAGTAGATGTCGGGGTTCTGCGCGGTACCGCGGATGAACGGGCGGTCGGGTGACAGCGCCCGCCCCCGGTGCTCGCGCACCAGTTCCTCCGGCACCAGGGCGCGCAGATCCGCGTCGAGGAGCAGGTCAACCTCATTGAGCTCATGGGAGGTGCGGAACCCGTCGAAGAAGTGCACGAACGGCACCCGGGTCGCCAGCGTCGCGGCCTGCGCGACCACGGCCAGGTCGTGCGCCTCCTGCGGCGACGCCGCGGCCAGCATCGCGAACCCGGTGGACCGCACGGCCATCACGTCCGAGTGGTCGCCGAAGATCGAGAGCCCCTGCGCCGCGAGCGCGCGCGCCGCCACGTGGAACACGCACGGCGTCAGCTCCCCCGCGATCTTGTACATGTTGGGGATCATCAGCAGCAGCCCCTGCGACGCGGTGAACGTCGTGGTCAGCGCCCCGGCCTGGAGCGAGCCGTGCAGCGCGCCCGCCGCGCCGCCCTCGGACTGCATCTCGACGACCGTCGGCACCGAGCCCCAGACGTTGGCCCGCCCGGCGGCCGACCACTCATCGGCCAGCTCCGCCATCGCCGACGACGGCGTGATCGGATAGATGCAGCAGACCTCGTTCAGCCGGTAGGCGGCGGAGGCCGCGGCCTCGTTCCCGTCGATCGTCACGCGGGTCATGACCGTGCTCCCTCCTCAAATACGAACTCGTCGGCTGCAGGCCCGGCCGCCGCCAACAGGTCGATGGCGTGCACGGGGCACTGGTCGTAGCAGGTACCGCAGCCGGTACACCGCTGATAGTCGAACTCGTAGCGCAGCCCGGGACCCAGCTTGATCACCGCGTCTTCCGGGCACGAGCCGAGGCAGCCGTCGCACTCGAAGCAGTTGCCGCACGACAGGCAGCGGGCGGCTTCTGAAACCGCGGCGTCTTCCGTCAGGCCGCCGACCACCTCGGCGAAGTTGGCGGTACGCGAGGCAACGGCACGTTCCGTACCTTGGTGATGTTGACTTTCAGCGAAGTACCAGGGGTGGAGCTTGCCGAACTCCGCGAGTTCGTGCTTTGGCCGGCCGGGCTGCGTGATCTCGCGCAGGTAGGCGTCGATGGCGCGGGCCGCCTTCTTGCCGTGGCCGACGGAGACGGTCACGGTACGCTCCGCGGGAACCATGTCGCCGCCGGCGAACACGCCTGGGCAGCCGGTCATCATCTGGCCGTCGACCGCGACCGTGCCGTCCATGCTGAAGGTGACGCCGGGCACCTGGCGGAGGAACGTCGTGTCGGCGTCCTGGCCGAGGGCGAGGATCAGGGTGTCCGCCTCAAGCGTCTCGACGCGGCCTGTCGGGCGCGGGTAACCGGATTCGTCCAGCTCCATGACCTCGACGGTCATCGCGGGCCCGTCGAAGCCGGAGATCGTGCGCAGCCAGTTGATGGTCACGCCCTCGATCTCGGCGGCGGCCGCCTCTTCCTCGTGGGCGGGCATCTTCTCCCTGTTCCGCCGGTAGACGATCAGCGTGTCGTCCGCGCCGAGGCGCTTGGCGGTGCGCGCGGCGTCCATCGCGGTGTTGCCGCCGCCGTAGACCGCGACCCGGCGGCCGAGCACCGGCTGACCGCCGGCCGCGACGTCGCGCAGGAACGGGACCGCGTCGATGATCCTGGTCGCGTCCTTGGCGGGGATCTCCGCGTGCTTGGACAGGTGCGCGCCGACCGCGACGAAGACCGCGTCGAAGCCCTGGCGTTCCGCCTCAAGGTCGGTGACATTGTGGTTCATCGTGAACGTGACGCCGAGTCGCTCGATCCGCGCGATGTCCGCGGCGAGCACCTCCCGCGGGAGCCGGTAGGCGGGGATCCCGTAGCGCATCATGCCGCCCGGCTCGGCGCCCGCGTCCCTTATCTCGACCTGGTGCCCGCGGCGAGCCAGGTGATAGGCGGCGGACAGGCCGCTCGGACCCGCGCCGATGACGAGCACGCGCGTGCCGGCCGCCGGCGCCACGCTATTTCCTGCCGTTGCCCCAGCCTGGCCGCGCTCCGCTCCTCTTGCTGTTATCTCGAAGGAGCGGCCGGTCCTTGCGGCCTCGTCGCCGACGAACCGCTCGACCGCGTGGATCGAGACGGCGTCGTCGAGCTCACAGCGGTTGCACACGTCCTCGCACGGGTGATAGCAGACCCGGCCCATGACCGCGGGGAGCGGATTGTCGCGGGTGAGGATGTCAAAGGCGCCCGCGTAGTCCTTCTCGCCGACGGCGGCGAGCCAGCCCTGGATGTCCTCGCCGGCCGGGCAGGCGTTGTTGCATGGCGGGAGCAGGTCGACGTACACCGGCCGCCTGGTCCGGACGGGACCGGCGAACGGGCCGTCGTGTACCAGGTCGGGCAGGGGTGTCAGGTCCCGTTCTCGTGCGGCGCTCATGTCTCTACGGTGCCGCGATCAGGCCTGTTCGGTTAGGGCAGAAGGTCCCGCCGCCCGAGTGCCGTTGGAATGTCAGCGGGGCGGCCTGCTGACCGTGAGAATCAACCACCAAACGCGGACATGGTTTAACGGCCCGGCGCACTCTCAGCAACGGGCCTGGTCAGCGGCGTTTTTGATTTTTAGGCGGCTGTCGGGGTGATGGTGACGTC
>Ga0066797_1000045_pt1 | contig 35064 bp, 26 predicted proteins | sample PersoiDNA2013193_FD_76335 | JGI IMG/M metagenome (GOLD analysis project Ga0066797, IMG submission 76335) | Permafrost soil microbial communities from the Arctic, to analyse light accelerated degradation of dissolved organic matter (DOM) -... | ecosystem: Environmental > Terrestrial > Soil >... | reverse complement strand
GGCCAGCAGCCACTTGCGGACGGCGGGCGCCTTGTGCGTGGAAAGGTTGTCGCAGATGACGTGGACGTCCAGTCCCGGTTCGACCGCCTGGTCGATCTGGTCGAGGAAGTCGCGGAAGTCGATGGCCGTGTGCTGGGCCGACAGTTTGCTGATGACCTTGCCGGTGGCGATGTCGAGGGCGGCGAACAGGTCGGTGGTGCCGTGCCTTTCGTAGTCGAAGCTGCGCCGCTCGGGCACCCCGGGCATCATCGGCAGTACAGGGGCGGTGCGTTCCAGGGCCTGGATCTGCGGTTTCTCGTCCACGCTGAAGACCGCCGCGTTCGCCGGCGGGGAGAGGTAAAGGCCGACGACGTCGCGGATCTTGTCGATCAGGAGGGGGTCGGGGGAGATCTTGAAGGTCTCGGTGCGCCAGGGCTGGAGGCCGAAGGCCCGCCAGATCCGCTGCACGCTGGTCGGCGAGGTGCCCGTCTTGCGGGCCAGCTCCCGTTTCGACCAGTGCGCCGGCCCCTCGGGCACCTCCTCCAGCGTGCGGACCACCACGTCCTCCACCTGCGCGTCGGTGATCGTCCTGGGGACTCCGGGCCGCGGGTCATCGGTCAGCCCGTCCAGCCGTTCCCGCAGGAAACGCGCCCGCCACCGGGCGACCGTCTTGCGGCTGACGCCCAGCCTGGCCGCGATCGCGAGGTTGCTGCCGCCGTCCGCGCAGGCCAGCACGATCCGCGCCCGCAGCGCCAGGCCCTGCGCGGTGCTCCGCCGCTTGATCCAGTTCTCTAAAGTGCGCCGCTCGTCTTCCGCCAGCACCAGCGGCTCCAGCCTGGAATCTCCCATCTTTCCAGCAGACCGCATCCGTCAGCCCGGCGATAGCCCAGAACCTGAAATTGGGACACCGGACGCCTCACGTGGTGACCGCGCAACACAAGACCGGCTCACTAGTCCCATGTGCAGTGTCAGTCGGAGACGCAGCCGGAGCGGCACTCGAACCGTGCGCCGAGGGCGAGTGCGCTCCACTAGATGCGGATCCGCCGCAGGCGGCCAGCACCAAGCAAGCGACGGCAGCAACAGACACAATTACCGCGGCGGAGCGGAAATTGCTCTTGATCGGACCCATTTAAATCACTCCCAGGAAGGAGCTGTGAACCTAAAAAGAACCCAAGACAGCCAACGAGTTAATCCCGCACTGCAAGCCTGGCAAGAGAATCTCGTTCGCGCGACACTAGCCGTGCAGGGTGCCTTTCGGCAGAAGTGGCGCAAGCGGCACCGTGATTGTCTTGGCGGGCGGCGACTGCGTTGTGAAGTAGCCAAAGGTCAGCTGCGCAGCACGAAGCTGCGCCAGTGTCGCAGGACCTATCAGGCCCTTTACTATCTCGGTGGTGCCGTAAGATACCTGGCTGACGCTACCGTTAGCAAAACATGTCCGATCAAAGTTGCCGTATGCGTTTTGGCCGGTTACGGCAAATGGATTGGACGGCCCGGCGTCAGCGGTTATATACCCCAGCATCACGTCGCCAGGCTGAGACTTTGTCAGGTAGGTTGCGTGGATGGTGAACGGGATCGCATAGAGCCCCGGTGAGTAATAGGCGTAGCCCTCCGGGCTGGCTGAGCAGTCATAGTCAGTGTTGTATGCCGCGTGAACCGGCCGGTAGAAGTTCAGGACATCTCTCTCCTGGTATCCGCTTTCATTGGTATATGTGCCCGTAGTAAGAGGACGGCCCGGACCCGCCCCAATGCTTGCAGCCACCTGGCCGTCATAAGCCGGCGTGCTAGCTGGCGTCGATGATGGCCCGGCGGTAGCCCCTGACGCCTGACTGGATGCGCCGGTCGGAGTCGTGCCTGAGCTTCCGGCACAGGCAGCCAGGGCGGCAAACGCGGGGACGGCGATGATCGCCGCCAACGTCCTAGTCAACACCAGAGATTCGCCTCCACGAACAACGAGCAATGCTTGAAACCTGTGGATCGGCCGGGAAAGGGGTGTACCTTCCCGGTGATCTAGTAAGCCAGCCCGTCCTTATCTAGGTGGCCGAGCTCTTCGATTCGTGCATCCACCCCCAGTACCACAGGCGCAAGATACAGATCAGGCATGTCATGGGGCCTGATGGCCATGAGCACCTCCATGAAGGAAGATAGGCAGCAAAACTTATGCTGCAGGCAAAGGACGCTCCCGTCGTAGTGTCAAAGGTCCCTAGTGTCCCGGTCGTGAGATTCGGTCGCAATAGCGGCAGATCCGGCTGATGATCTGGTCGGGGGTCTTGGTCCACTTGAAGGGCCGGGCGGAGTCGTTCCAGAGCTTGATCCATTCCTGGATCGCGGTGGTGAGGTCTTCGAGTGAGCAGAACACGCCGCGGTCGAGGCAGCGGCGCTGGATCTCGGCGAACCAGCGTTCGACCTGGTTGATCCAGGACGAGTACGCGGGAGTGAAGTGCAGGACGAAGCGCGGGCGGGCCGGCAGCCGCCTGTGCACGGCCGGGGCCTTGCGGGTGGAGAGGTTGTCGCAGATCACGTGGACTTCCAGCCCGGGTTCGACCTGCTGGTCGATCTGATCCGGGAAGTCGCAGAAGCCGGCGGCCGTGTGCTGGGCCGGCAGCTTGCTGATGACCTTGCCGGTCGCGATGTCGAGGGCGGCGAACAGGTCGGCGGTGCCGTGCCTTTCGTAGTCGAAGCTGCGCCGCTCGGGCACTCCGGGCAGCATCGGCAGCACGGGCGCGGTGCGTTCCAGGGCCTGGATCTGGGGTTTCTCGTCCACGCTGAACACCGCCGCGTTCGCCGGCGGGGCCAGGTACAGGCCCGCGACGTCTCGGATCTTGTCGATGAGGAGCGGGTCGGGAGAGACCTTGAAGGTCTCGGTCCGCCAGGGCTGCAGGCCGAAGGCCCGCCAGATCCGCTGCACACTGGACGGCGAGATGCCCGCTTTGCGGGCCAGTTCCCGCTTCGACCAGTGCGTGGAGCCGGCGGGCACTTCCTCCAGGGTGCGGACCGCCACGTCCTCCACTTGCGCATCGGTGATCGAGCGGGGCACCCCGGGCCGCGGGTCGCCGGTCAGCCCGTCCAGCCGTTTCTCCAGGAAACGGCCGCGCCAGCGGGTGACCGTCTTGCGGTCGATGCGGAGCCGGGCCGCGACCGCGACGTTGCTCCCGCCGTCCGCGCAGGCCAGCACGATCCGGGCCCGCGGCGCCCGGCTGCGGGCAGGTCTCCGCAGCTCAGCGATGCCGAGCTCGTTACCCTCGCGGTGCTGCAGGCGCTGCTCGGGTTCACCTCCGAGGCCCGCTGGGTCCGGTATGCCCGCGCGCACCTGCGGCACCTGTTCCCGTACCTGCCCCTGCAGCCTGGTTACAACAAGCGGCTGGTTCTGGGGGCTGGGCTGCACCTGGTCTGCGCTCTGCACGGCCTGCCTGCCGCTCGTCGGCCCCGGCCGGGGCCGACGAGCGGCAGGTCCTTCTGGACATCCTCGCTGACGAGTCCCTGTCCTGGCCCGAGGGGCAGACCGTGATCGGCGACAAGAACTACTACGGCCGCGACTTCGAGAAAGCCCTCCGCGGGGCCGGGCTCACGCTGCTCCGGCCTGCACGCAAAGGCGAGCCCGAACCCGCCGGCCGCCAGTACACCAGGCCATTGCGCCAGGTCATCGAGTCCGTCAGCGACACCCTCAAGGGAGTGATCGGCGAGGTGCCGCCGCCAACGAAGCCACCTTGCCGACACCCTTCATCGCAACGGTGAGTGCCGCGAACTAAGAATTCGGGTGTATGGCCTTCTCTGATGGGTCATCCGGGGCGGTAAGCCAGAGCCAGCCCAGGTACAGCACCGACGTGCTGACCAGTGCCCACTGCACGCAGTCCTTGAGCAGGGCACCCTTGAAGATCAATGGCACGTTCTGATGGGCGGTCAGCCAGCGCAGCGGATAGCCCTCGACCAGAGCGCTGCACGCGTCGGACGCGGCTGGCCTGCACCCGGGGAGCGCGACGAAGTCCATGCTCCCAAGGCACGCGAGAGTCACCACCATTCCCGCGAGCAGTCCGCATGCGAGCAGCCACGTCGGCGGCTGGCGTACGAACTGCGTCCAGCCCCGCGCCCGGACAGCGATCGGTGTAGGTCTGGTGCGTCCGTAGACCGGCGGACTGACCAGTAGCGCGATCTGGGCCGCGCTGATGGTGACCAGGGCCACAACGGACACGTCCCACACCCGGGCGATGGCGAGAGCGGACACCGCGAGGGACGTGCAGCTGCCGATCATCAGGAGCGCCCGTGAGATCCGGCCACCGCGCGACACACGCCATATCAGGAAAGCCATGACCAAGAACGACGACAGCGGGTAAACCCGCGGACTGTAGCTCGGCGACACCCAGCTCAAGATGAACCCGGTCGTCGCAAGCAGAAGAAGAACCAGGAGAATCTCGTTAGCGCCAGGCCGCCGCCACCGTGCCAAGTCAACCATTCCTAGTCACTGTGGTTATTGCCGACGCCAAAGATTACCCAAGCGTCTCATACCTTGCAACACTGGCGATCGACCGCGAGGCTGGGAGATCCGGAGGCGGTCCTCAATGCCAGCGGCTTTAAGGTTAACGTCCCGCCAGGTGAGCGTCCCGAACGTACGCGGATTCTGCGAAGCACGCGTACGTTCGAGATGATCGGTTGAGAATTTGACTGACTTACCCGGTTTTGCCTTCGAGGGCGCGCTTGGTCAGCACGCGCGCCAGGTGCTCGCGGTACTCGATGTCGGCATGGAAGTCGTAGCCGGGGGAGGCGCCCTCCGCTGCTAGGGCGGCGGCCTCGTCGATCGACGCCCCCGACCTGAGCGCTTCCTCTGTCGCGAGCGCCCGCAGCGGCGTGCCTCCCATGGAGGCGAGCGCGACGCGCCCGTCGTAGGCGGCGACGCCGACGATCGCCCAGTCGTTGGCCCGCCTGACGAACTTCTGGTAGCCCCACGGCGCGGAGCCGCCGCGGGGGACCCGGACGGCGGTGAGCAGCTCGTCTGGCTGGAGTACCGACTCGAACGGCCCGACGAAGAAGTCGTCGGCGCCCACCACGCGTGCACCGGAAGGCCCGGTGATCTCGACCGAGCCGCCGAGCGCGAGCAGCGCCATCGGCAGGTCGGCGGACGGGTCGGCATGCGCGAGCGAGCCGCCGATCGTGCCGCGGTGCCTGATCTGCGGGTCGCCGACCTGAGCCGCCGCGTAGGCGAGGAGCGGTGCCTCGGCCTGGAGCAGCGGCGATCCTGCCACCTCCGCATGCCGCGTCGTCGCTCCGATGACCACCTCGGTTCCCGCGATCTGGATGCCGGACAGCTCCGCCACCCGCGCGATGTCGATGAGGACCGCCGGCTGGGCGAGCCTGACCTTCATCATCGGCAGCAGTGAGTGGCCGCCCGCCAGCACCTTGGCGTCCTCGCCGTGCTCCGCGAGCAGCGAGAGCGCGTGCGCGGCGGAGTCGGCGACCTCGTAGTCGAACGCCGCGGGGATCACGCGCTGATCCTAGCGGCCCCGCCGGCCACGGCCCCGCCGCCGGCGCTGTCAGCGTGACCGTCGGATAGCTTGTCCGCGGCGGCGAGCACCGCGCGGACGATGTTGTGATACCCGGTGCAGCGGCAGAAGTTCCCTTCCAGGCCCTCCCGCACCTCCTGCTCGGTCGGGTGCGGGTTCTCCGCGAGCAGGCTGCTCGCGGCCATCACCATGCCGGGCGTGCAGAAGCCGCACTGCAGGCCGTGCTGCTCGCGGAACGCCGTCTGGACGACGCCAAGCGATCCGTCCGCCTCGGTCACGCCCTCGGCGGTGGTCACCGAGCGCCCGTTGGCCTGGACGGCGAGCACCGTGCAGGACTTGACCGACTCGCCGTCGAGCAGCACCGTGCACGCGCCGCAGGACGTGGTGTCGCAGCCGACGTTCGCGGCGCGAAGGCCGAGGCTCTCTCGCAGGTAGTGGACGAGCAGCAGCCGCGGCTCGACCTCGTCGCTGCGCACGGTCCCGTTGACCGTGAGCTTGATCTCCATAACGCCGATCAGGCCTCCTTCGAGGAGTTGGCTGCTTGGATGGCCCGCCATACCCGCTGCGGCGAGGTGGGCATGTCGATGTGCGTGACGCCGAGGTGCGACACCGCGTCGATGACCGCGTTCTGCACCGCCGGCGTGGAGCCGATCGAGCCGGCCTCGCCGATGCCCTTGGCGCCGAGCGGGTTGTACGAGGTCGGCGTCTCCATGTCGACGAGCTCGAAGCTCGGCACCTCGGTCGCGGACAGGAACGGGTAGTCGGCGAACGTCGCGGTCAGCGGGTTGCCGTCGTCGTCGTAGACGACCTCTTCGAGGAACGCCTGGGCGGCGCCCTGGGCGATGCCGCCATGTCGCTGGCCCTCGGCGAGCAGCGGGTTCATCACGGTGCCCGCGTCGTCCACCGTGACGACCCGGCGCAGGAACACCTTCCCCGTGTCGGTGTCCACATCGACGACCGCCACGTGGGTGCCGAACGGGAAGGTCGGACCTGGCGCGGTGAACACGCTGTACACGAACAGCCGCTCGGACTCGGCCAGGCTGCTGAGCGGCACCGAGATGTCCTGGTCGCCCTTGACGGTGAACGCGCTCGCGTCCACGTCGTAGGCCAGGTCGGCCTCGCTGACCTCGAGCGTCGCCGCGGCGCGCTCGCGGGCCACGTCGAGCAGCTCGCGCGACGCCTGCTGCACGGCCGCGCCGCCGAGCTGGAGCGAGCGCGAGCCGCCCGTGCCGCCGCCCTTGGGGATCAGGTCGGTGTCGCCCCACTTAACGGTGATCTTCTCGATCGGGATGCCGAGCTCCTCGCTCGCGAGCATCGCCCACACGGTCTGGTGGCCCTGGCCGTGCGGTGAGGTGCCGGTGAGGATGGTGGCGGTGCCGTCCGGGTGGACCTCGACGGTGCTGTTCTCGTTCGGGCCGCCTGCCTCGCCGCCCGGTCCGGTGATCTCCACGTAGGAGGACAGGCCGATGCCGAGCTGCAGCGTCTCACCGGCCGCGCGCCGCCGCGCCTGCTCGGCGAGGAGGGCGTCGTAGCCGGCCGCGTCCAGCGCCTTCTCAAGCGCGGTCACGTAGTCGCCCGAGTCGTACACCGCGCCGAAGGCGGTCTTGTGCGGCTCGGTGAACTTCGGCAGCAGGTTCTTGCGGCGTACCTCGGCGGGGTCGACCCCTGCCGCGTCGGCGAACAGGTCGATGGCCCGGTCGACCGCGGCCGCCGCCTCCGGCCGGCCGGCCCCGCGGTAGGCGCCAACCGGCGTGGTGTTGGTCGCCACCGAGGTGGACCAGGCCTCGGCGCGCGGGATTCTGTACGGGCCTGGGGCCATCAGGATCGTCAGCGAGGGCAGGAACGCGCCTGCCTTCGGGTACGCGCCGCAGTCCTGGATGATCTCGATCCGGTAGGCGAGGACGGTCCCGTCCCGCATGCCGCCGATGGTGATCTTCTGCTCCTGCGCGCGGCCGTGCGGCATGCCGACCAGGTTCTCCATGCGGGTCTCCGACCAGCGCGTCGGGCGGCCGAGCTGCTTCGCGATCCAGCAGATGATCGCGTGCTCGGGGTCGGCACCGAACTTGGCGCCGAACGCGCCGCCGACGGCGGGCGTGATGATCCGCACCTGGTCGGGCTTGAGGCCGAGCATGCCCACCAGGGAGCCCTTGGTGCCCTGCGCGCCCTGGTTCGGTATCCAGGCGTTCAGCCGCCCGTCCTCGCCCCAGGCGGCCGCGCCAGACCGGCTCTCCATCGGGGCGGGCGCGACCCGCTGGTTCTGGATGACGGCGGAGGCGACGACCTCGCAGTCCCGGAAGAGATCGGGGTTGCTCGCGCTCGGGTCGCCGAACGTGCAGACGACGTTCGTCCCGGCATCGGCGAACACCAGCCCGCGCTCGCCGTTCAGCGCCTGGTGCATGGTGGCGATGGCGGGCAGGATGTCGTAGTCGATGTCCACCAGCTCGATGGCGTCCTCGCCCTGGTACATCTCCTCGGTGACGACCGCGGCGACCGGCTCGCCCACGTACCGCACCATGTCGCTGGCCAGCATCGGCTGCTTCATGGCCTGGTTCATGTTCGGCATCATCGGGGGCCGCGGGCTTAGCCCCGAGTCCGCCAGGTCCCTGGCCGTGTAGACGGCCAGGACGCCTGGCGCCTCGAGCGCCCCGCTCGTATCGAGGCCGGCGATCGTGGCGTGCGCCACCGTTGAGCGCACGAAGTGCACATAACAGGCACCTGCCAGCCGCTCGTCTTGCACGTCTTCCGCGTAGATGGCCCCTGTTGACAGGAAGCCGGGATCTTCGATCCGCAGGACTCGGGTGCCGAGTATGCTCACGCCGTCTTAACTCCTTAGCAGGCCGAGCGGCCTGGTACGGGCGATCTTCAACTCGATCCTTCCCCGCCCGGCGCGACTAGGTCAAACCGAGGGCACCCGCCCCGTTAATCCCGAAAGGTCCCGGCCGACTCGGTTGTGTTCGACCACAACCTCATGTAGGCACACTGAGACTACATGCGCGTTCCCCGCACAGGTCAGCCCGATTTGCGGCGGGCCTGGTCGACGAAGTAAGTCAGCCAAAGGTTGACGATCAGGCGAACAGCGCGCGGATGTCGTCGGCGGACAGCGCGGAGGAGAAGGCGCCGTCGCTGTCGATCACGCTGGAGAACAGCTCGGCCTTGCGTGCCTTCAGCGCCATGACCTTCTCCTCGATGGTGCCGGAGGCGATGAGCCTGTAGACCATGACGTTCCGCGTCTGCCCGATCCGGTGCGTCCGGTCCACCGCCTGCGCCTCGGTCGCCGGATTCCACCACGGGTCGAGCAGGAAGCAGTAGTCGGCCTCGGTCAGGTTGAGGCCGAACCCGCCGGCCTTCAGGCTGATCAGGAATACCGGCGCCTTCCCCTCCTTGAACGACGAGATCACGGCGGCGCGGTTTGTCGTCGTCCCGTCCAGGTAGCAGCACTCCACTCCGGCGGACTCAAGGCGTGCGCGCGCCATCCGCAGGAACCTGGTGAACTGGCTGAAGACCAGCGCCCGGTGGCCGCCGCCGACCACGTCCTCGATCTGCTCGGCCAGGGCATCGATCTTCGCGGACGGGATATCGGAATATTCCTCGTCCACGAGCGCTGCGTGCAGCGACAGTTGCCGCAGCAGCGTGAGCGAGCGCAGGATCGTGAACCTGTTGTGGTTGACGTCCTCGAGCAGGCCGAGCACCTTCTGCCGTTCGCGCTGCAGGTGGGTCTGGTACACCTTGCGGTGCCGCGGGTGCAGCTCGACCTCGAGCAGCTGTTCCTGCTTCTCCGGCAGGTCGGCGGCCACCAGCTCCTTGGTCCTGCGCATGATCAGCGGCCTGATCCGGCGCCTGAGCTGGCCGAGCAGTTCGGAGCTGGCGCCCCTCTCGATCGGGCGCGCGTAGTAGTCCTTGAACCGGTCCGGGCTCGGGAACAGCCCAGGCGCGGTGATGGACAGCAGCGACCACAGCTCCATGAGGTTGTTCTCCATGGGGGTGCCGGTGATCGCGACCTTGAACGGCGCGGCAAGCCGCCGGGCGCACTGGTACGCCTTGGACTGGTGGTTCTTCACGTACTGCGCTTCGTCGAGGAATACCCCCGACCACTCGATGCCGCCGTAGGCCTCGAAGTCGAGGCGGAGCAGCGTGTACGAGGTCACCACGGCGTCGGCTCCGTCGATCACGTCCGCCAGCCGCGCACCGCGCCTGGCGAACGTGTCGGAGACCATGACGACCTTCAGGTCAGGGGTGAACCGCTCCGCCTCCGTGGCCCAGTTCGACAGCACGGAGGTGGGCGCCACGATAAGAAAAGGACGATGATGCGGAACGGACCCGGCCGGCTCTTCTCCCCGCAGGTCTTTCGCATGCTGGAGCAGCGCCAGCGTCTGCACCGTCTTGCCGAGCCCCATGTCGTCGGCCAGAATCCCGCCGAGCCCGTGCGTCCAGAGGAACGCGAGCCACTGGAACCCGGCAAGCTGGTACGGCCGAAGCTGCGCCTGCAGCTTCGCTGGCACCGCCACTTTGTCGATCTCGTCGATCGACAGCAGCCCGCGCACCTGCCGCTGCCACGTGGCGGCCTGGTGGCTGACCACGCCAAGAGCGGCGAGCTCCTCCCACAGGCCCGCCTGGAACCTGCTGATCCGCAGGGCGCCGTCCGGCTGGTCCTGGAGCGTCCTGGCCTCGTCGATAAGCCGGGCGAGCGCGCTGAGCTCCGGCTTGTCAAGCGCGAAGTAAGCGCCGTCCGCCAGCAGGAGGTGCGACTGGCCGCTGGCCAGCGCCACGAAGAGCTCGGAGAACGGTACCTCGTGGCCCTCGACGGTGACGCTGATGCCGAGGTCGAACCAGTCCCTGTCGCCGTCTCGCTCGTCGGCGGACACCCCGATCGCCAGCGAGTCCCCGGCCTCCCGGTAGTCGGGCACCTGCCCGGTGACCTCGACCCGCAGGTCGTCGCGGCCGGTGAGCAGCGGCAGCACCTCGGTGGTGAACTCCATGGTGTCGAGACCGTGGAAGGTGTGCTGTGCCTGCCCGGGTGAACTGCCCTCGGGGGGGACCCCCGGCAGGGCAGCGGGCAGCCTGAGGCCGCTGAGTACCCTCGCCTCCGCCGCCGTGTCGCGGAACGGGTCGGGCGCCGAGCCGATCCCCGCCCGCAGTTCGGTGCCGCCGACCTGGTAGGTCCACTCCCAGCGGACATCGACCCGGTGGCCGCGCGTGTAGGCGGCGCGCATCACCAGCTCGGGCTCGGAGATCTCCGGCGCCGTGAACGAATGGTCAGAGGAGGTCACCTCCGCCGCCCGGCGCAGCCTCGGGTAGTACTTGGACATGAACGCGGCCTGGCCGGACTCGGGAACCACCAGCCGCTCGTCGGCCAGGGCGAGGTGCTGGAGCTGCGCGGGCACCGGTGGGGTGAGCCTGGCGAGCCGGAACCTGGCGAGCTCGCCGTGACTTCCTCCTCCACGCCCCGCGGCGATCGCGCGATCGGCGTAGACGACGCCATGGCCCTCGCTGCCGATGAACCGCAGCGGTACCGCGTCCACGCCGTCGGCGGTCTTGATCATCGGTGCGATGAGCAGCGTGGTCCCGTCGCTTGTCACGTCGAGGCTGAGCTGCGCCGTGCCAGGCGGCGGCACCGTGCCCTGCTTGCCGCGGTAGACGAGCGGGAGCCCGGCCGCGTGCGCCTGCTCGAGGATCGGCCAGAGCTGACGTGACTCGCAGGACGACAGGTCCAGGTACTTCATGTCGCCGCCGTACCCGCCGAAGGAGTAACCGCTGTAGTACTGCGAGTGCGTGGTGGTGCTCGCCCGGTAGAGCGCGAAGAGCTCGTGCAGCAGCCGGACGTGCGCGGGGGGAAACTCGTCACGAAGCAGCATGTAATCAAGGCGGGACCAGGACAGGTTGCCCGCGACCCAGCCGCCGAGGCGGCCCGGCTGGACGAGCCGTGCCTGGAGCTTGAGTTTTTTTGTCGGATTATCCGCCGGCAGCTCGTTGCGGCCGTTGTAGGAGCTGTAGACGGGGGACCTGACCGGCTCGGGGGTGTTCTGCACGAGGGAGAGCTCGACGGCGAGCGGCGCGGTGGCGGCTTCGGCGGCCGGGGCGGCCGCGGGACCCTCGGGGGTGCCGAGCAGCGAGTCGAGCGACTGCTCCCACGGCAGCGCGGAGCGGCGGGCCGCGTTGCCATCCAGCGTGGTGGCGGGCAGCAGCGTCTCGTCGGTCGCGGCGAGCACCAGGGCGGCGACGTGCACGCAGTTGGTCCCCTGGGCGCAGCTGCAGTAGCCCTCCTTGAACCGGAGCGGGAACCCGTGGGACGCGCGGAATGAGGCGGATACCGTCCTGATCTCTCCGCCGCCGTCCCTGACGGTACCGGTGAGCATCTGCCGCGAGGCTTCCCAGGCCATCTGCACGACAGCGCCGCGCTTGACGGCAGCGGTGCCGTCGGCGCAACCGACTGGACCGACCGTCACCTGGAAAGATGCGAGATCAACATCTCGCATCACGACTCGCTGCATCTTATCCAGGCTAGTCGGTCCTGGTTACTACCGTGTGTATAACGGGCGCCGTGCCACCCGGACGTAAACTGCTGACTGTGGCCCACGGCGAGTTCGAGCTAGGTAATGACGGTCCTTCGGTGATCTTGGTCGGCGTCGATGAGACGGTCACCGCCTCGCGCGCTGCCGCGTATGCGGCCGGGCTAGCCCGCAGGCAGGGTGCCCAGGTCGTGGCCGTGTATGTCCAGCCCAACGTGACGCTCGTGCTGAGCAGCCCAGCGGGGGCGAGCGTGCTGGCGGCTGAGAATGAGGCGCACGACGAGGTCGCCAAGGAGCTGGCCGCCACCATGGGCAGCGCCGCCCGCGAGCTCGGCATCTCGATGAGCTTCGTCACCGGGCAGGGTGACGCGTATCGCGAGATCGCCCGCCTCGCGGACGAGGTGCGCGCCGATGCGATCGTTGTGGGTGCCTCGCTCAAGGCAGGCCACCGGCTGCTCGGATCGATCGCGGTCCGCCTGGTCCGGGCGGGCAAGTGGCCGGTGACGGTGGTCCCGTGAGCGGCGGCCGGCGGCTGATCCTGCTCAGGCACGCCAAGTCGGACTGGCCTGACCTGGCCGACCACGACCGCCCGCTCGCCAAGCGCGGCCGGGGAGACGCGCCGCTGGTCGGCCGCTGGCTCGGCGAGTCGGGATACGTGCCGGACGCGGTGGTCTGCTCCACGGCCCAGCGGGCACGTGAGACCTGGGAGCTTGCCGCCACCGGGCTCGTGGCGGCCGTGCCCGGCGCCTCCCCGGCGGTGCGCTATGAGCCCCGGGTGTACGAGGCGGCCGTGCTCGGCCTGCTGATGCTGGTCCGCGAGTTCCCGCCCGACTGGCACACCGTGCTGGTCGTCGGCCACAACCCCGGCATGGCCGAGCTCACGGCCGGCCTGTCCGCGCCGCTGCCCGACCCGCCGCAGGCCTTCCCCACCGCCGCCGCCGCCGTCCTCGAACTGCCAGGCGACTGGGCGACCGCAGCACCGGGGGAGGCCCGCCTGCTGGAATTCCGCACCCCGCGCTTACGCCGCGCCGCAGGTGCGGCTCTGCGGGCTTATCGTGGCACCGTGAGAAGGCCTACCCGATGGGTCACGGAGAACGGCGCGCAGTACTCGCGGTCGTATATCGAGCGGTTCCGCCGGCTGGCGAGCGAGGGAGCCGACCTCGCCGGCGAGGCCCGCATGGTTGACGCCATGCTCGCGAGGTCATCCAGGGTGCTCGATGCCGGCTGCGGCCAGGGCCGCACCGGCGCCGAGCTGGCCGCGCGGGGGCACCGGGTTACCGGGGTCGATGCCGACGCCGAGCTGATCGCTGCCGCGTCCGCCGAGTACCCGCAATCACGGTGGGTCACCGCCGACCTGGCCGGCCTCGACCTGTCGGCACACGGCGATCCCGGGCTGTTCGACGCCGCCGTGATGGCAGGCAACGTCATGCTGTTCGTCGCCGAGGGCACCGAACAGCAGGTGCTGCGACGAGTGGCGGCTCACCTGCGCCCCGATGGCTTCGCGGTGGTCGGCTTCGCGGCCGGGCGCGGATACGAGCTGCCCGATTTCGACCGGCACGCCGTAGCAGCCGGGCTGGTGCCCGAGCACCGCTTCGCGACCTGGGATCTGCGGCCATGGCGGTCCGGCGCGCCGTTCTCGGTGACCGTGCTCAGGAAGTGAGCAGTACCGACCGGACCTCGGCGGCGATCTGCTTGTCCTCGCGAGCGGCAATCACGAACGTGCGGACCCGCGACCCTGGCGCGGTGACCTCCCAGTCATCATCACCGCCGCGTGCCTGTCTGCCGAGACCGTTGCGGTCGTCGTCGATAACCGCGCCGAGGAACCCGAGGCCCGCGACGGTCAGCGAGCGGATCTCCGGTGAGTTCTCGCCGACGCCGCCGGTGAAGACGAGCAGGTCGACGCCGTCCATCGCCGCCGCCATCGAAGCGATAGAACCGCGGAGCCTGTGCAGGTAAACGTCGCGGCCGAGCACGGCACGCTCGTCCCCGGCGGCGGCCCGCGACAGCACCTCGCGCATGTCGCCGGTCCCGGCCAGGCCGGTCAGGCCCGACCGCGACTCGAGGGTCTCGGCGAGCTCGCGCGATGGCATGTGCGCGTGCTCCTCGAGCCAGAGCACCAGGCCCGGGTCCACGGACCCTGACCTGGTGGCCATCACGAGCCCGTCAAGCGGCGTGAACCCCATCGTGGTGTCCACGGAACGGCCGCCATGCACGGCGGCGAGCGACGCGCCCGCCCCCAGATGGCAGGTAATGACGCGCAGCCCATCCTGGCCGGTGCCCGCAAGCCCCGCCAGTTCGGCGGCCCGGCGTGACGCATACGCATGCGACAGGCCGTGGAACCCGTACCGACGCAGCGCCCAGCGTGCCCGCCACTGCGCCGGCAGCGCGAACGTGGATGCTGCCTCGGGAATCGTGGCGTGGAAAGCCGTGTCGAAGCAGGCCACGGCTTGTGTGTCGGGCAGCACCGCCGACACGGCGTCGAGCGCGGCGAGCGACTTCGGCTGATGCAGCGGCGCGAGGTCGGTCAGCGACTCAAGCCGCTGCCGTACCTCGCGGGTGACCAGAACGGGCGCGGTGTACAGCGTGCCGCCGTGCACCACCCGGTGGCCGACCGCGGCGACAGGCCCGAACGACTCGATCGTCTTCTTGATCGCCGCGCCGTCCGCGCCGCCGGCCAGGCCACCGCCCACGGCGGGCAGATCTGCGCCCGCCGCGACATCGTCGTCGCGGTCGATGACGCGGAGCTTCAGGCTGCTCGAGCCCGCGTTGACGACGAGTACCCGCCCCGAGCCAGTGGTGTCCGTTGAGGGAGTCAGGCGTTCCACTTCCAGCCCGTGATCTCCGGGGAATCCTCGCCGAACTCCCTGGTGTAGGCCCGGCAGGTGATCCGCTTGTCCTCCATCAGCTGGCGTACCCGTCCGGCCGTGCTCGCCAGCCCGTCCACCCGGTCGATCACGTCCATAACCAGGTGGAAGCGGTCGGTGTCGTTGAGCATCACCATGTCGAAGGGCGTCGTGGTGGTGCCCTCCTCCTTATAGCCGCGGACGTGGAAGTTCGAGTGACCGTGCCGCCGGTACGTCAGCCGGTGGATCAGCCATGGGTACCCGTGGTAGGCGAAGATCACCGGGGCGGTCGTCGTGAAGAGCGCGTCGAACTCGGCATCAGACATGCCGTGCGGGTGCTCGGACTCCGGCTCTAGGCGCATCAGGTCCACCACGTTCACCACGCGCACCTTCAGCGACGGCAGGTGCTCGCGCAGCAGCGACACCGCGGCCAGCGTCTCGAGCGTCGCCGTGTCACCGCAGCAGGCCATCACCACGTCCGGCGGGGTGGTCGGGTCGTCCTCGGATGACGCCCACTCCCAGATCCCGGCGCCGCGCGTGCAGTGGATGATCGCCTCGTCCATGGACAGCCACTGCGCCTGCGGCTGCTTGCCCGCCACGATCACGTTCACGTACTGCTTGGAGCGCAGGCAGTGGTCCGCGACGGACAGCAGCGTGTTCGCGTCCGGCGGCAGGTAGACCCGGATGACCTCCGCCTTCTTGTTGACCACGTGGTCGATGAACCCGGGGTCCTGGTGCGAGAACCCGTTCTGGTCCTGCCGCCAGACGAGCGAGGAGAGCAGGTAGTTCAGCGACGCGACCGGCCGGCGCCAGGGGATGCGGTTAGTTGTCTTGAGCCACTTGGCGTGCTGGTTGAACATCGAGTCGATGATGTGGATGAACGCCTCGTAGCAGTTGAAGAGCCCGTGCCGCCCGGTCAGCAGGTATCCCTCGAGCCAGCCCTGGCACAGGTGCTCCGACAGCACCTCCATGACGCGGCCGTCGTGCGTCAGATTGTTGTCCCCGTCGATGATCTCGCCGTCGAACGCACGCCCGGTCACCTCGAAGACCGCGTCCAGCCTGTTGGACGCCGTCTCGTCCGGCCCGAACAGGCGGAACGTCGAGGCGTTCCGCGTGATGATGTCGCGCATCCACTGGCCGAGCACCCGGGTGCCCTCCGCCTCCACCGCGCCTGGCGACGGCACGTCTACCGCGTAGTCCTGGAACCTGGGCAGGTCAAGGTCGCGCAGCAGCAGGCCGCCGTTGGCGTGCGGGTTGTCGCTCATCCGCCGGTAGTCGGCGGGGGCAAGCCGCGCTATCTCGGGGAGCAGCGCACCGGACGCGTCGAACAGCTCGGCGGGCCGGTAGGACCGCATCCACTCCTCGAGCTGGTGCAGGTGGTCCGCGTTGCCGCGTGCCTCCGAGATCGGTACCTGGTGCGCCCGCCAGGTCCCCTCGACCGGCTTGCCGTCCACGAACTTGGGCCCGGTCCACCCCTTGGGGGTGCGGAGCACGAGCGCCGGCCAGCAGGGCCGCGTCGAGTCGCCCTCGACCCGTGCCCGCCGCCGGATGTCGTGGATCTCGGTGACGATGGAGTCGAGCGCGGTGGCCAGCTGCTCGTGCACGAGCTTGGGGTCGTCGCCCTCGACGACGTAGACGTGGTAGCCGTACCCGGTCAGCAGCGAGTCGAGCTCGGCGGGCGGTATGCGGGCGGGCACCGTCGGGTTGGCGATCTTGTAGCCGTTGAGGTGCAGGATCGGCAGCACCGCACCGTCGGTCACCGGGTTGAGGAACTTGTTGGAGTGCCAGGAGGCGGCAAGCGGCCCCGTCTCGGACTCGCCGTCGCCGATCACGCACGCGACGATCAGTTCCGGGTTGTCGAACGCCGCGCCGTAGGCGTGCGCGAGCGAGTAACCGAGCTCCCCGCCCTCGTGGATGGATCCCGGTGTCTCGGGTGCCACGTGGGACGGGATGCCGCCGGGGAAGGAGAACTGCCTGAACAGCCGCTGCATCCCGGTCTCGTCGCGGGTGATCGAAGGGTACCGCTCGGTATAGGTGCCCTCGAGGTAGGTGTTCGCGACGAGGCCTGGCCCGCCGTGCCCGGGCCCGGCGATGTAGATGACGTCCAGGTCCCAGTTCTTGATCACCCGGTTGAGGTGCGCGTAGAGCAGGTTGAGACCTGGTGTGGTGCCCCAGTGCCCGAGCAGCCGGGGCTTCACGTGCTCCGGCCGCAGCTCCTCGGTGAGCAGCGGGTTGTCGAGCAGGTAGATCTGACCGACCGAAAGGTAGTTGGCCGCGCGCCACCAGGCGTCGATAAGGTCAAGCTCGGCCGCTGTCAGCGGTCCGCTCTCCGTCGTCGTCACTGCTGTCCCTTCAAGAATCAACCGCTTATATCGAACGGACCGGGGCTGGCTCTTCTCAGTCAACCGCGTCCGTACCCAGGTCGGCCTGAACCGCTAACACGTTTGCCGGTGAATGTTGGGCGACTTAACCGCAGATCCCGCAGGAACGGGTCAAGCGGAACCTGTGACGCTACCCGGATCCGCGCGTCGACGGCGACCGCGCCGTCCGGGCGGGCGATGACCGGGTTGAGGTCAAGCTCGGTGATCTCCGGCAGGTCGTCGGTCAGCCGGGACACGCGGAGCAGCACGTCACGCAGCGCCGCCAGATCGGCGGCCGCCCCGCCCGCGTGGCCGTGCAGCAGCGGCGCGGAGCGGATCGAGTTGATCAGCATGTCGGCATCCGCGCTCGTCAGGGGCGCGAATCTGGCCGTATGGTCGGCTAGCACCTCGGTCGCGACTCCGCCGAGACCGAACACCACGAGCGGCCCGAACATCTGGTCATCCTTGACGCCGATGAGCACCTCGGTGCCACCGCTGATCATCGGCTGGACGAGGACCCCACTGAGCCTGCTGCCGAATTGGCCGGCGAGCCGCAGGTAGGCGGTCCGCACGGCATCCTCGGTGCGCAGGTCGAGCTGGACCGCGCCGGCGTCGGACTTATGGGTAAGGCCGGGCACGTCGGCCTTGAGCGCGACCGGGTAGCCGACGAGTGCCGCGGCTGCCACGGCATCATCCTCGGTCCGCGTCACGGTGGTGGAAACAAGCGGTATCCCGTACAGCCGAAGCAGCGTGACGACATCGGCTTCCGGCAGCCAGCCGCCGGCGGCGTGCTCCGAGAGGAAGGCGTGCACGAGCTCGCGGCCCGCCGTTGTGCCTATGTCGGCGAAGCGGGGCACCACGGCATGCGGCGTGGCACGCCACTCCGCGTACCGGACGGCGCGGGCGAGCGCCCGCACGGCGGCCTCTGGGTAGCCGTAGGAGGGAATCCGTGCGCCCTTGGCATCGATCAGCCGGACGCTCTCCGGCTGGTCAAGGACGACCGCGGTGAGCGGCACGCCGATATCGGCGTCCCTGATGGCGGCTATCAGGTCGCCGGTCGCGCCGGTCCGCAGCACGAGCGCGATGATCGCCTGCACGTCCTCGTCGACGGCGAGCGTCTCGAGTACCTGCCTGAAATCGTCGGCGGAGACTGTAGCGGCGGTGTCCACCGGGCCGTTCACCGAGCCGCTGTCCGGTATGAGGGCGTGCAGCCGCCGCTTGGTCTGCCCGCGCGGGTGGTGCACCGCGAGCCCGAGATCGGTGCACGCGTCGGCGGTGAGCACGCCGGCTCCGCCGACGTTGGACACGATCGCGACGGTCCGCCCGGCGGGCGCCGGCTGGGTGGCGAGCAGCGCGGTCGCCTCCATGAGCTCGCCGAAGCTCGGCGTGGCGATGATGCCGGCCTGCTCGAACAGGGCCTCGCGGCTGACGAGCGGGGTGGCGATCGCTGCCGTGTGGGACGCGGCGGCGCTCTGCCCGTCCAGGCTGCGGCCCGCGTGCACGGTCAGCACTGGCATGTGCGCGCCGACCCGGCGCGCGGTCCGCGCGAACTTGCGCGGGTTGCCGAACGACTCGATGTAGAGCACGGCCAGCTTGGTGAGCCCGTCATGCTCCCACCACATCAGCATGTCGTTGCTCGACACGTCGAGCTTGTTGCCGACCGAGGCGAACGAGGAGATGCCGATGCCGAGCCTGGTGAGGTGGTCCACCAGCGCGAAGCCGATGCCGCCGGACTGCATGACGAGGCCGACGGTGCCCGGCCCTGGGTTGGCGGCCGCGAACGTCGCGTCGAGCCCGATCGACGGCACCGCCACGCCGAAGCAGTTCGGCCCGATCAGCCGCATTCCGTACCTGCGGCAGACGGCGAGCAGGTCCGCGCTCGCCGCGGGGTTGCCTGGCACAGTGTCGATGGCCGCGGTGAACACCACGAGACCGCGTACCCCGCGGCGTCCGCAGGCGTCCGCCGTGTCGATGACCGCCGCCGGCGGCACCGCGAGCAGGGCGAGATCGGGTGTCTCAGGCAGGCTGGCCACATCGGGGAAGCAGGGGACTCCGCCGAGCTGCCGCGCGTTGGGGTTGACCGCGAAGAGCTTGCCCGCGTACCCGCCTGACTTGATGTTCTCAAGAACCGAGCGGCCCACCGTGCCCGGTCGCCTGCTCGCCCCGATCACCGCGACCGACGCGGGCTGGAACACGGGCCGGAGGCTGGCCACGCTGGCGGACTGCTCGCGCACCGCCACCGTGTCCAGGTAGGCGTCGAGCTGGAGGCCGGCGTCGTCTGGCGGTAGCGGGATGGTGATCTCGACGACGCCGTCGGCGCGATTGGAGGTGGCGGGCAGCCCCGCGGCGGAGAAGACGCGCAGCATGTCGGTGTTCTCGCCGAGTGTCTCGGCGACGAACGTCTCGATCTTCCTGGAGCGCGCCAGCGAGACGAGATGCTCAAGCAGCAGGGTCGCGACGCCAACGTGATGCATCGTGTCCGCGACCGCGAACGCCACCTCCGCCGTCTTGCCGCCGCTGTCGCGCAGCGCCTCGTAGCTGGCGAGGCCGACGATCTGCCCGCCGTACACGGCGAGCAGGGCGGCGTGGTCGGGGCCAGGCTCCCTGGTGACCCGCCGCGCCTCCTGCTCGGCCGCTGCCTTGCTGAGGCTGAAGAAGCGCAGGTAGATGTTGTTCGGTGCCATTGCCTCGTGCATCGCCTTGACCGCGGCGAAATCCTCGGGAGCGGCCGGCCTGATCTGCACGGTCCGGCCGTCGGACAGCAAGGCGTACACCCCTGCATGTCCGATATCTTTGCCTTTCATCGGACATGCACCAGGGGGTACGGGGGGGTCCTCCCCCCGGAAGATAGCGGTCTCCATGATCGGTTCCCCCTCGGTCGCGGCGAGCATCAGGCGGCCGCCTCCCGGCGGGTGGCGGCCTGGCCGCTAGCGGCTTCGCCGTGCCCATCGTGCGCGCTCTGACCGGGCGATGCCACCGTCACGATGTAACCGTGGCTCTGCCGCTCCCGCTGCCCGATCGGCTTGCGATCGGCGAGGAATACCAGGGCGAGCCAGAGGGCCAGGGCGCCGGCCACGACGAATCCGATGACCATCATCGTCAGCGCGGATAGCGCCGAGTTCGGGTAGGCCGACGTGAGGAAGGCGCTCATGCCGGCGGCCCGGAGAACGTCAGCCCGGAAACCGGGATGGGACGCGGGTCCTTCGGCGGGTAGCTGAGCCGGTCGCGGACCGAGACCACGCCCTCGACGTGCTTGATTTCCCCGATGATGTCCCGGCCGAGGCTGGCGTTCTCCGGGGTGCCTTCAATGGTCACGATGCCGTCCTTGACGGTGACCGTGAATCGCTCGGGGTCGGTGAGCACGGTGCCGATGATGACCTGTTCGATGACCTCGCGGCGGATGCTCTCGTCCGACCGGGAGTAGACGCTCAGCACGTCGGCCCGTGAGACGATGCCAAGCAGCCGTCCGTCGTCGTCCACGACGGGAAGCCGCTTCACCTTGCGGGCGTACATCAGCCGGGCGGCGTGCGAGACGGGCTCGTTCTGGCCGATGGTCACCGGCGGCGCGGTCATCAGATCGGCGGCCGTGACGCCGGCCGCCTTCGCCTGCTCCCTGTGGTGCAGGATGCCCCCGACGACGCCGGGGGTGCTGTACTCGAGGGCCTCCTTGGCCAGCAGGTCGGCTTCGGAGACCACACCCACGACCTTGTTGTCGTCGTCGAGCACGGGGAACGCGCTTACCCGCTGTTCCCGCAGCCTGGCGGCCATGTCCTTGAATGGCGCGTTCATCCGGACGGCGACCACGTGTGTCGTCATGACATCCTTGACAGTGGCGTTCATCGCAACCGCCCTTCCTTGGCGCATCGCTTATGGGCCAAGTCCATCGCGTGCGGTGCCGGATGACCACCGCCCAACGACCCGCGAAGTTCGGGACCAAAGCCACCTGGCACCGTCCAGATTTTTAACTACTCCTTGTGCTTGATTGATAGCTGAAAGTGCCATAGCTGGCGCAATCGTCAGCCCAGGCGCGGTTCCCAGCTGAAGAACCGGATGGCGATCAGCAGGCCTGCCACGCCCCAGGCGACCACCACGAGGACGTTCGTCCAGCTGAATGGGGTCCCGAGGAAGCCGGCCTGCATGGCGACCGCGAAGTGGCGTACCGGAAATACCCGGGCGACCCAGAGGATCCACGACGGCGTGGTGTCGCCGAACGCGATGAAGATCCCTGACAGGAACTCAAGCGGCAGGATGACCGCGTTGACGATCGCCGCCGCGCCCCCGCCCCCGGCGCCATCGGCACCGTCGGTGAGCGATAGGTATACGTCCTCAAGCGTCGGCCTGCTCACCTCGATGCCGTCGAGCGTGACATGGTGGTCAAGCGCCCAGCCGGTCAGGCCTCGCGCCGCGCGGACGGGTCGAAGCCGGGCACCGCCCGCACGGAGCCGTACGACTTGACCAGGCCCCGCACGCGCACCGCTGGCGTCTCGTCAGACATGTCCCCAAGCTGACCGCACTACCGGCCACGGCGCAAGGTGCTCAAGCGGACCTCCACGGGAACCTTCGTCGAGCGGCTGGCAGGAGGGCCGCATTCACCGGCGGTCGGCAACGACCGATTCGACTTCCTCGGCGTAGAGCAGGGCCGGGTCGAACGGCATCCCGTTGAAGTGGCCCGCGACCTCCAGGCTGATGACTCCGTGCAGCCGAGTCCAGAACGTGAGGGATCGCCATACGGCCTGGTCCGGGCCGCTCGGGGGAGCGGCTGCCGGCCGGGCGGGGGAGAAAGCGGCGGAGAAGCCGGCCACGATGGGGGCGAAGATCCTGCTCGCGAGGGCAGTGGCCTCGGGAGGTGCCTTGTATCCAGGTACCGGGGTGCCGTAGATCAGCAGGTACCGTTGCGTGTTCGCCAGCGCCCAGGCGCGAAACGCCTGCGCTATCGCGGTCAGCCGAGCCGCCGCGGTGCCGTCGGTTCCCGCGGTGCCCTCGGCTCCCGCGGCGGCTTCCACCACGCCCGCCAGGTCGCGGTAGGCGGCCAGGATCAACTCGGTCAGCAGGTCGTCACGGCTGGCGAAGTACCGGTAAAGCGCTGGCGCGGTCATCCCCATCTGCTTGGCGATGGCCTTGAGCGACAGGGCGGAAGCCCCTGCCTCGGCGATCTGCTCCCAGGCCCGCTCCCGCACCTCGGACCGTACCTGCTGCCGGTACCGGTCACGCGGTCCTGTCGAGGTCTGCTCGGTCATGACTCCCCTCCTGGGCGCCGTGGTTGACTCCAGCTTATTTCAGTTATAGTCTATAACTATCACGATACTAGATCATCTTATTTATAGTCTATTAAAATGAGGAGACCCGATGGCGCTCAACCAGGGCACGTCCGCGCACTCGCCAGGAGAATCGGCCGTCGTCGCCCTCCAAGTCGTGCTGCCTGGCGTGGTGGGACCCGAGGGGCTCCAGCTACGCCGCGAGCCGCTGCCCGCCCCGGGTGCCGGCCAGGTGCTGGTAGCCGTGGAGGCCACCGGGATGTCCTTCGCCGAGCAGGCGATGCGCAGGGGCAAGTACTACGGACAGCCGGCCTTCCCCTTCGTGCCCGGCTACGATCTGGTCGGCACCGTCGCCGCGCTTGGCGCGGGAGTCGATCGCGGCCTGCTCGGGCAGCGGGCGGCGGCGCTGACGAAGACCGGCGGCTGGGCCACGCACGTGCTGCTGCCGGCCGAAGACCTGATCGCCGTGCCGGCCGGACTTGATCCTGTCGACGTCGAAGCCCTGATCGTCAACGGCATCACGGCCTGGCAAATGCTGCACCGCGCCGCCCGGGTCAGGCCGGGCCAGACCATCCTCGTGCACGGCGCTAGCGGCGGGGTGGGCACCACGCTAGTTCAGCTCGCCCGGCACCATGGCGTGCGCGTCATCGGCACGGCATCACCGCGCCATCACGAGGCGCTGCGCGCGCTCGGCGTCATCCCGGTCGACTACCGAGACGCCGATCTGAGCGCTCGCGTGCGGGAGATCGCGCCTGGCGGGGCGGACGCCGTCTTCGACCATCTCGGCGGTAAGAGCGTTCAGCGTTCCTACCGCCTGCTCGCACCACGGGGGACACTGGTCAGCTATGCCATCGCCTCCAGGCTGAACGACGAGGGCACCGGCTCCCTGCTGATGCCGTTTCTCGCCCTGATGTCCCAGCTGGCCTGGTGGAACTTGCTCCCCAACGGATATTCGGCGAAGTTCTACAACATCTGGTCAGGACACAGCCTGCGCCCGCGCGCCTTCAGGAAACGCCTCCGCGAGGATCTCACCACGGTGCTGTCCCTGCTCAGCGGCGGCGTCCTGACGCCGCAGATTGCCGCCCGGCTGCCGCTGACCGCCGCCAGCGAGGCGATGGAGCTTGCCGAGTCGCACACCGCCTACGGCAAGATCGTCCTGATCCCGTAGGCCGCGCGTAGTAATAGGACATGGTGCCTTGGCAGTCGCCACGGTCCGTTCGGGATAACCGGTAAGAGGTGGTGTCGTGGCGGGCCGCCCTGATGCGACGGCCCGCCACCGACTCCCTTCGCTCTTTACTGGCTTACTCGCTTTACCGGCTTACTCGCTGCCGAAGGACTTGATCTCGTTGAGCTCGGCCTCGGTGAGGTCGCGCGGCACCTCGCCCCTGGCGTACTTGGCGTTCTGCACCTGGTGCCTGATCAGCTCCACGACCTCCGGGTTGGCGAGCGTGGTGATGTCGCCCGTGTCGGTGAAGTTCGAGGTCGCGGCGATCACGCGGCGCATGATCTTGCCGGACCTGGTCTTCGGCATGTCGGGGACGATCCAGATGTTCTTCGGCCGGGCGATCTTGCCGATGTCGGTCTCGATCGCGGCCTTGACCTTCGCCTCGATCTCGGGGGTCGCGGCGTAGCCGGGCTTGAGCGAGACGTACATCTCGACCACCCGGCCGCGGATGTCGTCAATGACCGGGACCGCCGCCGCCTCCGCGACCTCGTTCACCATCAGCGCCGCCGACTCCAGCTCCTTGGTGCCGAGCCGGTGGCCGGCCACGTTGATCACGTCGTCGACGCGGCCGAGGATCCGGAAGTAACCGTCGGCGCCCTGGGTCGCGGCGTCGCCGGCGAAGTACGGCCAGTCGTGCCAGTCCTTGGACTCCGGGTTCCGGTTGTACTTGGCGTAATACGTCGAGACGAACCTGTCCGGCTGGCCCCAGATCGTCTGGAAGACGCCTGGCCACGGGTTCCTGATGCAGATGTTGCCGGCCTTGTCGCTGCCCTTGGGTACCTCGTTGCCGTCCTCGTCGAGGATGACCGGGTAGATGCCGAGCGCGGCAGGGCCGCAGGAGCCGGGCTTCATCGGGTGGATGCCAGGCAGCGTGGAGCCGAGGAAGCCGCCGGTCTCGGTCTGCCACCAGGTGTCCACGATGGCGGCCTCGTCCTTGCCGACGTTGTCGTAGTACCAGCGCCAGACCTCGGGCTCGATCGGCTCGCCGACCGTGGTCATGTGCTTGAAGTGGAAGTCGTACTTGGCGGGCTCGTCCGGTCCGACCTTGCGGAGCATCCGGATCGCGGTGGGGGAGGTGTGGAAGATGTTCACGCCGAGCTGCCTGGCGATCCGCCACGGGCGCCCGGCGTCCGGGTAGTTGGGCGTGCCCTCGTACATCACGCTGGTGGTGCCGAGCGCGAGCGGGCCGTAGACGATGTAGGAGTGGCCGGTGATCCAGCCGATGTCCGCCATGCACCAGTACGTGTCGTTCGGGTGGATGTCCTGGTAGTACTTTGACGTCCCGGCCACGTAGGACAGGTAGCCGCCGGTGGAGTGCTGGCAGCCCTTCGGGCGGCCGGTGGTCCCGCTGGTGTACATCAGGAACAGCGGCGCCTCGGCCGGCATGGATACCGGCTCGACCTCCGCGCCCTTGTAGTCCTTGAGCACCTCATCGACGAAGAAGTCGCGTCCCTCGACCATGGGGGTCGTCGCGGAGTACTGGCCTGGGTAGCGGCGGAAGACGAGCACCTTGTCGACCTGCTGGCCCTCCTTGGCCGCGGCCTCGACGGCCTCGTCGGCCTTGACCTTGTGGTCGAGCAGGTCGCCGCTCCGGTAGTACCCGTCAATCGTGATCAGCACGGTTGAGCCCGAGTCGGCGATCCTGTGCCCGGCGGCAGCGCCGGAGAAACCGGCGAAAACCTGCGAGTGAACCACGCCGAGGCGGGCGCAGGCGAGCATCGCGACCGGCAGTTCGGGGACCATCGGCATGTGCAGCGTCACCCGGTCGCCCGCCTTGACCCCGGCGAAGTCGCGGAGCAGCGCGGCGAACTCGTTGACGCGGACATAGAGCTCGCGGTAGGTGATCGCCTGATGGGCCTCGTTCTCCGGCTCGGGGACGAAGATCAAGGCGGCCTTGTTCGGCTGGGTCGCCAGGTGCCTGTCGACGCAGTTGTAGCAGGCGTTCAGCTCGCCGCCGACGAACCACTTCCAGAACGGCGCGTTCGAGGTGTCAAGCGTGGTGTGCCAGGGCTTGTTCCAGGTGAGCAAGTCAGCGTAGGCGCGGAAGCACTCGGGGTACTTGTCCTCGCTGTACTGCTCAAGGATCGCCGGGTCGGACGCGTTGGCCTGCGCGACGAACGCCGCGGGCGGCGGGTAGTAGCCCTCCTCGCGCCAATGGACCGCGATGAGCGCCTCGGAGGATTCGGATGTCTCTTCGGTCACGTCGTTGAGATCGTCAGCCATGTGTATTTCCTCCGCGTCTCTGCGTTGATGCGCCTTGGCCTCACTGCTACCGATCGCGTTATCGCCGTGGGCGTAAACCAAACTTAACCCTCGGGCCCGGCTCTCACCATGGGGGTACTCCCTTGGTATTCGGCTCTGTTGGGACTTTTGTCACAAATTGCCGGTCTGATCGGCCCTGGTAGGTGACCGGCCAGGCGGCTCACCCTGAAACCACATACATGGAGCGGGAGGTGGGCCCGATGCTCAGCCCGATAGTTGTGGCCGTGGACGGTTCTGAGGAGTCGCTTCGGGCGGCGGAGTGGGCCGCCAGGGAAGCACAGCGCCGGAAGGCGCCGCTGCGGATCGTAGCGGCGCCGGGACTGCCACCCAGGATGCGCGCCTATGAGGGATCGATGCTCACGGTAGCGAACGCGCTCAGCGGCATCGCGGCGCGCGCGCTGGCCTGCGCCGTCGACCGGGTCACCGAGGTGGCGCCGGCGCTGGCGATCGACACGGATCTGCTTGACGGGCCGCCCGCGCTAGCGGTAGCGGACAGCGCGGCGGGCGCGCAGCTCCTGGTGATCGGCGCGCGCGGGTCCGGTGGGTTCACCGCGCTCGTGCTCGGCTCGGTGAGCAGGTACGTGGCGAGCCACGCATCCTGCCCCGCGGTCGTGGTGCGCGAGGATACGGCGGCGGTGCACAGGGAGATCGTGGTCGGTGTCAGGGATCCCGACGACTCGAGCGCCGCGCTCGGGTTCGCGTTCGAGGAGGCGGCGGCCCGCGGGGCGCGCCTGCTCGTGGTGCACGCGGTGTCCCTGCCGCCGACCGGAATGGGCGCGTCCCAGGCGGCTACGGCCGTGGTCGAGCACATCGCGGCCGAGATGACGCAACGGCTTGGTCAAGCGATGGAGGAGTGGCTGGGGAAGTACCCGGAGGTGGACGTCCGCGCGGACGTGGTGCGCTCCCATCCGGCGCACTTGCTTGCCAGCCTCTCCGCGCGGGCCGACCTGGTGATCGTCGGCAGGCACGGGGAGCCGGGCAGGCACGGCAGCTCGATCCAGCACGCCGTACTCGGCCACGCACGCGGCCCCGTCGCGATCGTGCCTGCTTGAGTGATCGCGCCGCCTTGAGCGATCGCGCCGCCTTGAGCGATCGCGCCAGCGGTGGCTAGTTCTGCGTAGTCACCGAGGCCTGGCGAGGCCAGGAGATCATGGAAAGCGCCTGGCTGCGGACCTCGGGGAAGGCTTCGTCCATGCCGGTGATCCGCATGATCCGCACCATCGAGGGGCGGGCAGCCACCAGCTTGAGCGAGCGGCCGGAACGCCGGGCGTGCCCCGCCACCCGTGCCAGCACGCCAAGGCCGGCCGCGTCGCAGAAGGTCAGCTCGGCCAGGTTCATCGTGACAGGCCCCGGCTGGCTGTCAACAACATCGCGCAGGTATGCGTACGCCTGGTCGGCGGTTGCGATGTCCAGCTCACCGCGGACCTGAACTGTCGCCTTGCCGTCAGCCGCCACCTGATACGCGAGCTCGAGCTGCAGCACCTGCGCAAGGTCGATCGTTGCCATCATTTCCCCGTTACTCTCCCCACCAGACGCGGCCTGGCCCGCCATGACACAGCTCACGCGATCCGTCAAGATCTCCCCTCCCAGATAGTAGTGAACGGAGACGTCGCTCTGCACCAACCTCTTCTCATTTCGCTACATCCCCCCACAAATTCGGCGGGGGACTTGGGTACCAGTGAAGGCGGTGAACCTTGAGGCGCACCGCCTTGCCACTGAGTAAAACGTCTGAACGGGCCGGATGGTTCTCCGATTTTCGCTGAACTACACCAGTGAAAATACCGTGACTGTGAGTTAGCTGCGTCGCCAGATCAGTCGGTGGATCGGGATCCACCTCGGGATGTCGCGCAGGAGCGGGATGAACGGGATGAACAGCAGCAGGAGCGTCCCGAGGCCGGTCATGTAGATCGCGATCAGGTCGAGGTTGAACGAGTTCCGCCAGCCGGGGACGTGGTACCAGAGCTGGTAGAGCCAGAGCCACGGCTGGCCTGGGTAGCTGCCCGTCTCGTTCATCACGCCCCACTGGTCGCCGGTCAGGTTCGCGGCGGTGGCCTGGTCGGCGTAGTACTGGCCGTCGGCGAGGAACAGCAGCGGCTTGGTGAAGTCGGTGCCGTAGAACGGCTGCTGAGCGGACAGGTCGCCATCGATCGCGCCGCTGCGCGCCAGGGTGAGCTCGGTGGCCAGCATGACGGGAACCGGGCCGTCGTCGGCCTTGGGCACGACGGGTGCGCCGCTGACGAACGTGACTTTCTGCACCGCGGTGCCGTAGTTGGTCGCCCACTTGTTCTGCTGTGCTTGTGATGCCGCGTTGTAGGTTACGAGCGCCGCCGCGAGCGCCGGGTCGGTCGGCGCGGTCTTGGCGAGCGGCTGCAGCACGAACGTCTGTGCCGTGTCGATCGGCTGCCGCACCCCTGCGATATTCGCCGGGGCGAACAGCTCGCTCTGCGGCGTCCCGTTGCTGTTGTACGGCGGACCGTAACCGGCGGTGCCGCTCGTCCCGTTCAGCTCGCTCGCCGCGGTGGCGAGGAAGTCGGCCGGCACGACCTGGACCCAGCTGCGGACTGTGACCGGCGGGTCGTCGGGGGAGGAGAGCAGGCTGGCCAGGCCGACGGTGAGGACGAGGGCGATAAGGACCGCGATCGTGCCTTCCTTGACGATGTCGTACCGCCTGGTCGGGCCGCGCCATGGCAGCGCGTCTGCCGTGCGCCTTGCCCGCCCCGCGTCGCGCAGCGCGCGCCGGCCGTCGCGGCTTGTCAGCCCGGAAACCCGGAAGCGCGGCCCGGCCGCGGGCAGCGGGTGGCTCACGCCGCGCATGCGCACCAGCAGCACGTGCGCGCCGATCAGCGCGACGAGCACGAGAGGGATCAGCACGATGTGCCACATCAGCATCTGGCCGACGTTCATCAGGTTGAAGAACGCGCCGACGCCGACCGCGTTGAACGCGTCCTTGCCGTTGGTGGCGATCCACTGTGCGTCGAAGTTCTGCTGCGACAGGTAGCCGGTGAAGCACTCGACGACGGACAACGCGAACGCGACCACGCCGGTCATCCAGGTCATCGCGCGGCGGCCGCGCCACGCGGCCATCCAGAACTTGCCCCACAGGTGGATGACGATGAAGGCCATGAAGAGCTCGACGCTCCACAGGTGGAGGCTGTTGCAGAAGTGGCCGACCGGGTTGGTGTGCCACCAGTCGGGACCACCGAGCGCGATGGCGAAGCCGGTCGCGATCGCCAGCATGAACGTGGCAAGCGACGCCACGCCGAACACGTAGACCCAGGAGGAGACGTAGGCGGGCTGCCTGTCGGGGAGCAGCTTGCCGGGCGGCAGCGTGGCGAGCACCTTGTTCCTGACGCGGGCGGTCCACATCCGGCTGTCGGCTTCGTCGAATTCAGAGTTGGCCGCCGGTGCGTCGGCGGTGCCGGCGACGGGCGCGCCAAGGAGCGGGGTGCCAGGGGTGCCAGGGGCGCCGGAGTCCGCCGGGCGGTAATCCGGGTCCGCGATCTCCGCGGGGGTCTTGTAGCGGCCTGGGAACGGCAGCAGCAGCGCCGCCCCGAAGATCACCACCATCACCGCGATCAGCACCAGGTTGGCCACTGAGATGTTGAAAATTGACCAGTGCATATAGCTGCCTGGCGAGTTCAGGTCGATGGCGAGGGGTCTAGGCCCCGCTAGCGGGAGGGTTGTCATCGTCAGTCTCCTGGCTTACTTAGTCTCTCGATGTCTATCGATTCCGCCTGACCGCAGTGGCGACCGCTTAACCATCCGGCTCAGCGGGGCCTCGGGCATAGGGATGGGGGTCACCATCAAGAAGGGACGTTAGTCCTTGGCTAGCGGTGGCAGGCGGCGGAGCCAGCCGGCTCGCGCGCGCCGGTGAGGGCCTCAGCCACGGTGTCATGCACCTCGAACCAGCTCAGCAGGCCGGTGGTGGACAAGAGCCGGCGTATGGCGGCCTGCGGCGCGGCCAATGCGAAGCTGCCCCCGTGGCCCTGTGTCCGCTTGCGTTGGCCGACGAGCACGGCGAGACCGCTGCTGTCGATAAAGGCCAGGTCGGCGAGGTCGGCAACGACGCGCGCCGACGCCGTCCGCGGGATCACGCTCAGGTAGGCCCGCAGCATGCTGGCACTGCTGGAATCCAGCTCGCCGCGCAGGCTGACCACGGTGACGTCACCGTGAGCCTGGACCGCGATCGAGACCAGCCCGTGCGCGGAAAGAATGGGGGTCGGCTTTTGCGTGGGACCTGACATGGCGCGCCACCTGGCAACCTGAAGTATCTGGTGCCGCCGGGGGCCAGAGCAGCCGGATTCGCAATCTCGCAAATACGGCGAGGGCGATGGTCCTAAAAGCAAAGTACTCCGGATACGCCCGCGCGACAAACGCTGCTTGCCGACTGTCACCTCGATGGCCGCCAACCGCGGCAGGGCGCGGACTGTGCCGGGCGACGCTCGATGCGCCAGAGTGCGCCAGAGCCAGAAAAATGCTATCGTAAATTATTGCTCCAGACCCTGGCAGCTGCACTCGCAAAATATTTGCGGTGGCAGGGCCGGGGTTTTTGTTGCCGCACAATAATCGTGCGGCAAGATTCTCCGGTGTTGCGCTCATTTTCGCAGCTCAGATTCCCGGAGTGGATCATGATCATAGTTATCGGGCTCGTCATCGTGGTGGCGGCGGTAGTCACGGGCGTGGGCGGCATCCTGTCGAACAGGGGGAGCGCGCATGCGCTCGGTCACCCCTTCGCCGTGTTCGGCTACCACGTGAATGGTTCCACTGGCAGGCTGTTCCTTTACGGGATCGTCCTCGGAGCGCTGGCCATGCTCGGCCTTGGCATGCTGCTCGCGGGGGCGCGCCGCACCTCCCGACGGGGCGGAGAAGCCCGCCGCGGCCTGGCCAAGTCCCGGCGCGAGACCGCCGCGGTCAGCCAGGAGCGCGACGAACTGGTCGTCGAGCGCGACACCGCCCGCGCCCATACGGCCAGCCCGCTTGGCGACGTCCCTGCCGACACGTCCGTCCCTACGGAATAAGGCATCAATCAGAAAATCTCGTGCGAGCCCCGAAACTCGGCTAGCGCACACCAGGAAGAGCATCTTCTTATGCTCGCTATTAAGCGCAGCTACCCCTTCAATACGACGGCGACTCAGAAAGGGCAAGAGCCCGCGGGAGATGACTCCCACCGCGACCCTGTCGCGCAGGACCGGCTACCCGTCCGTCATTTCGTTACTGACTTAGGAGTCGGTTATGGGAACCATCGCATGGAACCTCCTCGGGTTTGTGCACGATGAATAGCCCGATCCAGCCCGCAGGCGGCCGGCGGGTCATGAGCACCGGCGCCGGGATCACGCTGATCGCGCTCGGCGCGGTCTTGCGGTTCGCCGTCGCCACCACCTCTACCCACGGGCTGAACGTGCACGTGGTGGGCATCATCTTGATGCTGGCCGGTGCCGTCGGCCTAGCGCTGTCGCTACTGGTGTGGGGCCCGCTGAACAGTCGGCGCAACCGTACCGGTGGCCAAGGCGGCGGGATGCCCTCGCTTGTCCGGCGGCGGCGCGTCTACCGGGAGCAGCCGCCAGGCGTTTTCCAGGACCAGCCGCCAATCGTCTCGGAACAGGTTGACTATCAGGACCGGCCGCCAATCGTCTCGGAACAGGTTGACTATCAGGACCGGCCGCCAATCGTCTCGGAACAGGTTGACTATCAGGACCCGCCGCCAATCGTCTCGGAACAGGTTGACTATCAGGACCCGCCGCAGAGATAAGGTCGGCGCCGGATCGGGTGACGCGGTGAGGCCGGGAAGTGGCTCCGCGCCGTCGATGACGGCCTTGGCCAGTTCGGGCAGTGGCCGACTGTGGGCTCTGGCGTAGTCGCGCAGCAGGCCGAAGGCCTGGTCTATCTCCAGATTCAGCCGTTCGGCGATTATGCCCTTGGCCTGCTCGATGGCGCTGAGGCTGTTCAGTGCGGCCTGCAACTGTTCCCCAAGCAACGTGCCGCGGTCCGGGTAGCGGGCAAGCAGGCTGACGGTGGCCGCGTCTGCCAGTGCCTGCCCGATGCGCAGGTCCGCGGGATCGAAGGGCCAGCCAGGACGGCGGACCAGGCTCAGCGCTCCGATGATCTGCTCGCCTAGCCGCAGCGGCAGCACGTGGATGCTCGCGAAACCCGCACGGCCGGCCGCGATCGAAAAGCGCGGCCAGCGCTGCGCCGACTCGCCCACATTGGCCGCGACGGGCCGGCCGCTGCGAAAACAATCCGCGCAGGGGCCTTGGTCGCCCGGCAGTTGGGACAGTTCAAGCCGCCTGGCGGCCTCGCTAGAGGCGGCCACCACGTGCAGTTCACCATCCGGGCCGGCCAGCAGCAGAACGGCCGCGGACGCGCCGAGCAACTGCACGCTGCGATCGGTGAGGACATGCAGAAAGCTGATCGCGTCAGAATCTGCTATCGCGGTGTCGGCCAGTTCGATGAATGCCTCGAACAGCAGCTGCCTATTGATCGAGCTCACCCCTCAGGGAACAGACCCAGGGACCAGGGCAACTCCATAAAGTTACCTTCGCTGCGGCACGTGTGTCCATGGGCAATGCTTGGCGGGAAGCCTTACCAGGCAAGGAGACATTGCTGTTGGCGACTGTGTGGCCTATTGTGGACATGACAGGTAGAAACGCCAGTGCTTTACCGTCTTACGCCGGGAAAGCGCACGCACTGCCTGACTGCTCCGGCCCCCGGCAGCCCGTAATTTTCGGACTGAGATGAGCCGAGGCGGCCATGACAGTGATCAGCCTGGATGGACTGCCCTCTTCTGAGCGTGCACTGGTTCCGGTTTCCCCGGCCAGAGCGGTGGTCTTGGAGCTTGCCGGACTTAATGACCTGGAGCTGCTGGAGATCTTCCGGTCGCAGCCGCCGGGCAGCCCGCGCCGCGCCGCGGCGTGCGAGGTACTGGTAAGCCGTCACCGGGGCCTGGTCAGGTCCTGCGCGCGCCGGTACGGGCGCAGCCCGGAATCGGCCGAGGACCTGATGCAGGTGGGGTATGTCGGCCTGGTCAAGGCCATCACCAGGTTCAGCCCGGAGGCCGGCAGCAATCTGGCCGCCTACGCGCAGGTGACCGTCAGCGGCGAGCTGAAACGCCACTTCAGGGATAAGCGCTGGCACGCCCATGTCGCCCGGCCGGTCCAGGAACTGGTCGCGGAGGTCCGTGCGGCGAACGCGCAGCTCATCCAGGAACTGGGCCGTACGCCCGCCGAAGCCGACCTGGTCCAGTACCTGGGCGTCACCGCCGCTGAGCTGAGAGAGGCCGAGCGCGCTGAAATGGCCATGGCGCCGTGGTCGCTTGACGCGCCGCTTGGCCATGAGCCCGCTGGCGGCACCCTGGCCGACCGGATCGGCGGCGAGGATCCGGCGTTCGAGCTGATGCTCGGCATGCAGGCCGTCGCCGCGCACTGGGCTGAGCTGCCCGCCAGGGAGCAGGCCATCCTGGTGATGCGGTTCTACGGCGACCTCACCCAGTCCCAGATCGGCGCGCGGCTCGGCGTCTCCCAGATGCAGGTGTCCCGGCTGCTCGCCCACGCCCTTGGCTATCTGCGGTCCCGAGTCCTCGGCCTCCCCGAGCCTGATGCGGTTCTGGCGGTGGCCTGACGCTTAACCCGGCGGCTATCGGGCATGATGCCCCGCCGCGCGAACGCGGCGGGGCATCATGATCGGCCGGATCCGCTAGGGGCGCGGGTTGTCATAGTCGAGGACGAACGCGTCGCTCTCGGCAGCGGAATCCCGGCCCGGTTCCGGCGCGGGGCTGTACGGCGGGACCCGGTACGGCGTGGACTCGCCGAATTGCACGCGATCCTCATTCGCCGGATCGGTGTACTGGGGATCCGAGGGGTTATACGGGAAATCTGGGTAGCCGAGGTACTCCGCCGGCTCGGATGGAATGTCGGCGAAAGTCGTTCCCGGTGCCTGCTCCCGTGGGCGCTGCGGGGTCCGTGCGCCAGCCCGGCGCGGTCCGCGGAGAACGGGCAGGAGCTTCAGCCGCGCGGCCAGTGCCGTACCCGCGCCCGCGCCCGCTATGACCAGTAGCGCGATGCCGGCGATGAGCACCGGATCGGCGGATCTGCGCTGGGCCGCCTGCGACGCGGCGCGCTGCTTGCTGTCCAGCTGGCGTTGCTGGGTGGCCAGCCAGGCCCGGTATTTCGCGTAGACCGGGTTGGGCGCGCTGGCCGGCACGGGATAGGCCGCCGCGTTCGCCACCTGGCTCAGCCGGAAGATCCCGTATCCGAACGAGTCGTTGGGTACGGCCCCGCCCGCCGCGAGCGCGGTGCCCGTCACCCGCTGGACCACCTGGTACCAGGGCATCGCCGGATACCGCGACCTGACAAGCGCCACCGCGCCTGCCGCCAGCGCGCTCGCGGCCCTCGTGCCGCTCACGCCGGTGACGAGGTGCCCGACGCGGTGCGACGTGATCAGGTCGGCGCCCGGATTCGCGACGGTGATGTACGGCTGGCGCGCGTCCTTGGGCCACAGTACCCGGTTCGGTTCTACCGAGACCACCGCGAGCACGCCCGCGCATGAGGCGGGCTCGCTCGGCTTGTTGCCAATGAGGTTGGTGTCGCCGCCGGCGGCCACCACAACGATATTGCGGGCCAGCGCGTAGGCCACCGCCGCCTGCTCTGCCTGGTCGCACCCGGACGCGGAGGGAGACGGAGACTCCTGGGAGACATCGATGACCTGCGCCCCGTGGTTCGCCGCGTAGATGATGCCCGCCGCCGTCGCGGCGGGACCGGCGGTCCCGTCGGCCGGTGCCGCGTTAATCACGACCGGCAGGATTTTCGCCATCGGGGCGACACCCACCATCCCGGTACCGTAGCCCTGGCCGGCGATGAGCACCGACATCATGGTCCCGTGGCCGTATCCATCGGTGTTGAGGTCGGTCTCGCCATTGGTGCGGTGCCCGGTGGCGTCCCCGCCCGGCAGGACCGCGCCGCGCAGGTCGGGCACGCTGGCCTGCACTCCCGTATCGAGTACCGCCACCTTGATGCCGGCGCCTTCGGTATGCGGCCACACGCGTGACAGGATTTTCCAGCTCGAAATCCACCACTCGCCCGCGCGCGGCAGCGGCCTTGTGCTTTCTCCCTGCCGTACCTGGCCGGCGCTGCCCGATTCGCCGGATGCC
>Ga0066797_1000043_pt1 | contig 35723 bp, 31 predicted proteins | sample PersoiDNA2013193_FD_76335 | JGI IMG/M metagenome (GOLD analysis project Ga0066797, IMG submission 76335) | Permafrost soil microbial communities from the Arctic, to analyse light accelerated degradation of dissolved organic matter (DOM) -... | ecosystem: Environmental > Terrestrial > Soil >... | reverse complement strand
GGGCAGCGATCCACTATCACGGGAAACTGCCGCGAACCCGGCCGCCACGCCCGGCCGCACGGGCGACGACGGGCGGTATGCGCCGTTTCGCGCACCGCCCGGGACAATTAACCACCAGGATCGACGGGGTAGCCAATCGCCGCGGCGGCCTGGATCGCGGCCTCGAGCGAGCCCGCCGAACGGGCCGCGACAGCGGGGATGCCGTAGTCGCGGAGCAGGTCGAAAAGGTCGGCGCCGGCGAGCTGGCCGGCGCGCAGCGCGGCCGCCCACCGTGACCGGCGCGACCGGCGCGCGCCGCCGGGCTCGCGATGCGGCGCCGGGGCAAGAACGTGCCGCTGGCCTTGACGGCCGCGAGCGCCTGCCACGCGCCATCGCCCGTGGCGAGCGCGCCGGAGCGCGCGGCTACCAGCGACCGGCTCGCGGCCGAGGCCCCCGCGGTGAGCAGCACGACGGGGATGTCGCGCGCGGCGGCGTCGGCGAGGGCCGCGCGCGGCAGCCCCGCGTCCCTGATCGCCTCGAGGACGAGCGCGAGTACCTTCGTCTCCGGCAGGGTGAGCGCGTATCTGGCGTAGGCGGCGGCTTGTGTGACCAGTTCCTGTCCCGACGAGACCGCCACCGTGAAGCCGAACGCCCGCCGCGTCCGCAGCAGCGCGGAGAACACCGATCCCGAGTGCGTGACCAGCGCGACGGGTCCGGCGGGCAGCGGGTCCCGCTCGGTGTAGCCGATCGCGCGCAGCCCGCGCGCCACGTTCACGAACCCCATGCACCCCGCGCCGCACACCGGCAGCCCGGCCTCCCGCGCGGTCGCCGCCAGCCTGTCCCGCAGGCCAGGGCCGCCGCCGGAGTCAAAGGCGGAGCCAAAGATGCCCGCCGCCGACGACGATCGCGTCGTAGCTCTCCGATGCCGTGCTTGCTGCCATGCTGTGCGCCTCCGGTACTCCCGCCAACCATATTTGACTGAACATTCAGTCTAGGTTCCTGATACGATCTGAACAAGGTCACCGGGCGACGGCGCCTCGGGACAGCGAACCGGGGACGAGGACGCGATGGCACAGGGAGCCGTGGCCGCGGGCGGCAAGACCACCGGCGGCAAGGACAGCGCTGGGAAAGACACCATGCAGCGGCGTGTGCAACTGCTCCGCGCGGCGCTTGAGGTCATCGTGGCGCGCGGCTACGCGGATACGCGGATCGCCGACGTCGCCGAGCACGCGGGAATCAGCCCCGCCCTCGTCATCTACTACTTCAAGACCCGCGACCAGCTCCTCACCGAGGCGCTGCGCTACTCGGAGGACGCGTGGTACGCGGCGGGGACGCAGCGCCTCGCGGCGCTGCCGTCGGCCGTCGAGCGGCTCACCGAGCTGATCGCGATGACCTGCCTGCCCGACATCGATCCTGGAACGCAGTCGGGCAAGCCGACCGAGTGGCTCCTCTGGCTTGACCTGTGGGCGCTGTCCCCGCGCAACGCCGGGGTGGCGGCCGTGCGGCGCAAGTTCGACGAGCGGTGGCGGCAAACGATCGAGAGCACCGTGCTCGCGGGCCAGGAGGCGGGCGAGTTCGGCGCAGGAGTGGACGCGGCGGAGTTCGCGATTACGCTCTCGGCGCTGCTCGATGGTATGGCCGTACAAATTGCCCTGGAAGATCCAGATGTGCCGCCCTCGCGCGCTTATGATCTCGCCATGCGCTACGCGGCGGGGCAACTTGGGTTTTCCCCGCGGAGACGGAGTTGACGACATGGCCGCAGGGATTGATCTCGTCGGGCTGACGAAGCGGTTCGCCCGCGGGCACCCCGCCGCGGTCGACGACATCGATCTGTCGGTCGCGAGCGGCGAGTTCTTCTCGCTGCTCGGGCCGTCCGGCTGCGGCAAGACGACAACGCTGCGGCCGATCGCCGGGTTCGAGGAACCGACGGCCGGTTCCATTCTCCTGGACGGCGTCGACGTCTCCGCCGTGCCGCCGCACAAGCGCAACGTCAACACGGTGTTCCAGAGCTACGCGCTGTTCCCGTTCATGTCGGTGTTCGACAACGTGGCGTTCGGCCTGCGGCATGCGCATGTCGGCAAGGCGGAGCAGAAGACCCGCGTCGGCGACGCGCTCTCTCTCGTGGACATGACCTCGTTCGCGACCCGGCGGCCGTCCCAGCTCTCCGGCGGGCAGCAGCAGCGTGTCGCGCTGGCTCGCGCGCTGGTGCTCAACCCCGCAGTGCTGCTGCTCAATGAGCCCCTTGGCGCCCTGGACGCCAAGCTCCGCCGCCGTCCCCGTGGCTGAGCCAGACCGGCTGCGGCTGCGTGATCTGCCAGCTTGACGTGACGCCGCCGGCGAGAACCCCAGCCGCCGTGGCGGCCAGGGCCGCCGACCTCGGCTGGCGGCCGACGAAGATCGCCTCCTGCTCGGCGATGATCGCGGTTAGCTTGCTGTCGGCCTGGGTGAGCACGGTAGCACCTCGTTTTGTTTGACTGAACATTCAGTCTAAGCGTCCGCGCTGGCGGCGGCAAGGGCGGCGGTAGGGAGCGGTAGCGTGGAGACGTGACCATCTATGACATCCCGGTGAAGACCCTCAGCGGCGAGGACTCCTCGCTCGGCGCGCTCGCGGGCAAGACGCTGCTCGTCGTGAACGTCGCTTCCAAGTGCGGCCTTACCCCGCAGTACACGGCGCTCGAGGCGCTGCACGAGCGACTGGCGCCGCGCGGCTTCTCCGTCGTCGGCTTCCCGTGCAACCAGTTCATGGGGCAGGAGCCTGGGACCGCCGAGGAGATCGCCGAGTTCTGCTCGACGAGCTACGGCGTGACGTTCCCGATGTTCGAGAAGATCGAGGTCAACGGCGACGACAGGCACCCGCTCTACACCGAGCTGACGGCCGTCCCCGACGCCGCGGGCGACGCGGGCGACGTCAAGTGGAACTTCGAGAAGTTCCTGCTCCGCCCGGACGGCACGGTCGCCGCGCGGTTCCGGCCGCAGACCGTGCCCGATGACCCGGAGGTACTCGCCGCCATCGAGGAGAACCTGCCGGGCTGACCGCTCTGGCGAGCGATCAGCTCCCCCGCGGTGGCTGGCACCGCAGGGGAGCTTCCGTTAGGTGGCTTGCTCAGGGGCGCGGGACATCATGAGGCTCTTTGATAAGCGTTATTTAGCGCAATACGCCAGCGTGTGCCCCGAGATTTTTTGGGCGGGCGCTCGTTGCGGGGAGCGGCGGACCGGGCTAGCGTCCGCTCATGACGACGTTTGTTCTTGTGCATGGGGCGTGGGGCGGGTCTCACGGGTTCCGGACGGTGCGCGGGCCGCACCTGGTGTACCTGGACGCGTTCAAGCCCGCCGACGGCCAGTCGCTCGACGACCTGGCCACGGCCGGCTACGGCAAGGGCGCGGTCGGTCCTGGCGGCGAGTGGCTGGTCCCGACGATGGCCCGCGCGCTGCGGAACGCCGACGAGGCCTCCTGGTACACCGCCCGCCGCTCACCGCATCCGGTCGGCTGCTTCATCGAGCGAGCCCGGCTGGCACGGCCGCTCGAGGAGTACCCGTTCACCCGGACCTACATCAAGGCCACCGAGGAACCGAGGCCCGTCGACGGCGGACGGCCAGCTCCTTTCTGGGCCGCTGCCGATCACGCGAAGACCAGCCAGGACTGGCGCTACCGCGAGATCGACACCGGCCACATGATCCTGGCGAACAGGCCAGCCGAACTCGTCTCCCTGCTGCTTGAACTGACTTAGTGGAGAAGCTAAAATAACTTAGTTCTACAGTCGTTCTGGTCTAGGGTTCCTGCTATGAGCGTGAGCTTGCGGACGATGCCGGACCCTGAGCGGGAGCAGCGCGAGGCTGAGATCGCGGGCAAGTGGGCGGATGCGTCGCCGCACCTGAGCGAGCGGGCCCGCCGGATCTGGCTGGGCACCGAGGCGAGGCAGCTGGGCCACGGGGGGGTCAAGTTCGTGGCGCAGGCGGCCGGTGCGGCGATCGAGACCGTCCGCAGCGGGATCGCCGAGCTGGGCAAAGACCACGGTGAGCAGGAAGAGGGCCGGGTCCGGCGGCCGGGCGGCGGCCGGAAGAAGGCCGAGGACAAGGACCCGGAACTGCCCGCCGCTCTCGACGCCCTGCTTGATGACGACAAGAGCGAGGCCGGGGACCCGATGACCCCGCGTCTGCGGTGGACCTCCAAATCCCTGGCCAGGCTGTCGGACGAGCTGAACGGGCAGGGGCACGAGGCGTCGCCCACGATGGTCCGCCGGCTGATGTACCAGCAGGGATGGCGGCTGCAGTCCAACAACAAGTCCATGGCGAAAAGCCTCCCGCACCCGGACCGGAACGCCCAGTTCGGCTACGTCAACGAGCAGGTCACGGAGTTCGCCGCCGCCGGGCAGCCCGTGATCAGCGTGGATGCCAAGAAGAAGGAGCTGGTCGGGAACTTCGCCAACGGCGGGCGGGAATGGGCCCGCGCAGGGGAGGCACCGCAGGTCCTGGACCACGACTTCCCGAGCTGGGCGGAGGGGAAGGCCCTCCCGTACGGCGTCTATGACCTGGCCGGGAACGAGGGATTCGTCAGCGTCGGCGATGACCACGACACTCCCGCGTTCGCCGTCGCCTCGCTGGAGTCCTGGTGGGTCACCCTCGGCTGCCACCGCTACCCGGACGGGACCCGGCTGCTGGTCACCGCCGACTCCGGCGGCTCCAACGCCGCCCGGTCCCGCGCGTACAAGAAGCACCTCGCCGCCTTCGCCGGGCGGCACTCCCTGGACGTGACCCTTCTCCACTACCCCTCCGGAACCTCCAAGTGGAACAAGGTCGAGCACCGGCTGTTTTCCTTCATCTCCGTCAACTGGCGCGGCAAGCCCCTGACCAGCTACGAGACCGTCCTTGAACTCATCGGCGCGACCACCACCAAGACCGGGCTCACCGTCACCGCCAGCCGCGACACCGGCGTCTACCCCACCGGCGAGAAGATCAGCGACAAGGACATGCGGCAGCTGGAGAAAACCCGCATTACCAGGCACGACTGGCATCCCGACTGGAACTACACCATCCACGCAGCAGACAGACCATAAATCTAAGTTATTAAAACTTCTCCCCTTAGCCCGTGCCGCTGCCTCGCGGCTATCTCGCGGCGAAGTCCGCGATCACGGGCAGCGCCGCGTCCGAATAGCTCCACATCGCCTGGTTCTCCCAGCCGTCGCCGGACGACGGGTTCGTCGGGTCCCACCCGTTGCCCGCCACGACCGTCCAGGTCGGCTCCCAGTAGAAGGCGCCGAGCCCGAGGCCGTTCGGCACGGCCTGCACCACCGACAGCACGTCGCGGAAGTTCGCGGCCTGCCCGGCCGGGGTCGCCGGATACCCGGGGTCGAGCTCGGATGCGGTCGAGAACGACAGGGACGCGGTCGGGTCGTTGCTCGCCAGCGTGAACGGGTAGGCAGTCTCCGCGATAAGCGCCGGCTTCCCGAACTGCGCTGTGAGAGCGTCCAGGTCGGTCTGGATCACGTCGAGCCGCCCGTGCCAGTAGTCGTAGTAGGACAGGCCGATGATGTCGAACGTCACACCGTACGACTCTGCCGTCGAGTACCACCAGGCGAGCCCGGACTCCGACCACGCCGCGGCGAGGTGCAGCACGATCTTCGCGAAGGGGTCGGCCGCGCGAACGCCGGCGATCCCGGCCTTCAGCAGCCCGGCGAGCTGCGCGAAGTCAGACGTCGAACCGGTTGGCCACAGCATGCCGTTGTTGATCTCGTTGCCCACCTGCACGAGCGTGGGCGGGGTGCCCTGGGCGACGAGGTCGGTGACCACCTTCCTCGAGTAGGAGTACAGCTGCGATTCCAGTTGGGTGAACGAGTCCGCCGCCCAGGCAGCCGGGGTCGCCTGATGGCCGGGGTCGGCCCATGTGTCGCTGTAGTGGAAGTCAAGCAGCAGCCGCTGCCCGTAGCGCGCCGCCTGCCTGGCCATGGCGAGCAGTTGCGCCTCGTTGTTGAAGCCGTCCCCGGGATTCACCCACACTCGCAGCCGCACGTAGTTCATTCCGGCCACGCTGAGCTGCGCGTCCGCGTTCTGCGCGACGCCTGAGGAGTTGTGGTACACCCCGCCGTCCAGTTCGCTTCTGTACAGGCTGGAGACGTCGCCGCCGCGGATGGCGAGCGGCGCGGCTCCCGGGGTGAATGTGACTCCGTCGAAGTTTGTCCAGTCCCCCGCGTTGCCGTTGGTGACCAGGTTGATCGTGCAGTGCCCGGTGGTCACGCGGACGTATGTCACAATCCGGACCCACGCGCCGTCGGAGTTGGCGGGCACGGCGGTGGGCGTGCCCGGCCTGCCGCAGCCCGTCAGCGAAATGTCGTCGGACACGTCGCCGCCGCTTGAGCGCACCCAGACGCCCAGCGTGTAGTAGCCATCCGACAGCCCGGTCAGGGTCTGGTGGGTGTCCACACTGTAGGCCGCCGAGGACCAGTGCGTGAGCTGGTAGGCGTCACCGCCGTAACCGTTCGAGGTCGCCTCGGTGTAGGAGGCGGCGGCGGTGCCGTTCGTGGAGGACGTCGTCCAGCCGGCCGGCGAGGTGGTTCCGCCGTTCTCGTTGAAACCCGGGTTGACCACGGTGGCGGCCGCGTGCGCGGCGACCAGGGGAGGGACAGTGAGCAGCCCGACGGCCGCCGATGCCGCGATGGCGGCCGTGAGAAAAACGCGTCTCATCCGGTAACTCCTTTGTTTTATGCCGAACGGCCGGGAGGGTCTCCGGCTTGGATCACCATGACGTCTCCAGCGGGGACGGTCACGAGCCGATCGCCGATCGTGACGTCCGTGCTGCTTTCCCCGTGATTGATGAGCGTGATGAACCGCCGCTCCCCGTCCGTGCGACGCACGACCTCCAGGTCGCGTGGCCAGCCGTCGCCGGCCGCCGGCCGGACGGGGCGGGTGAGGCCGGCCGACTCGCAGGCCGCGGCGAGCAGGGCGGCCGTGGCCGCGGCGTCGGTGCGCGCGGACACGTACCAGGCCTGGCCGCCGCCGAGCTCGTGCCTGGTGACCGCGGGACCGCCGGCCGCCGGGCCGTCGGAGTACCTGACGATGGACTTGGCACCGGCCAGCTTCACCGCCTCGGTCCAGCAGTCGGCCCAGCCCGCCAGGACCGCGTCGCCCTCCTCCCAGGCGAGCCCGGCACGCTCCCCCGCGCGCAGCGGGAGCCACTCCTCCACCGTCACGCCGAGCACGTCGCGCAGCGCCCCGGGGTGGCTGCCCGGATACACCCTGTCCCAGGCGTCCACGATCCCCGAGAAACAGCAGACGAGCAGCGTCCCGCCGCCGGCGACGTAGCGCCGCAGGTTCGCCGCCGCCTCCGGCGTGGTCAGGTACAGCGATGGCACGATGACCAGCCGGTAGCGGCCGAGGTCGGCCTCCGGATGCGCGAAGTCGGTGGTGAGCCCGGCCCGCCAGGACGCCTCGTACCAGGCGCGGATCCGCTCCAGGTAATCGAGATCCGCACTTGGCCGCCACTCAAGCCCCTGCGCCCACCATGACTCCCAGTCCCAGATCATCGCCAGGTCCGCCTCGACCCGGCTGCCTCGCATTCCGGCGAGACCGGACAGCTCACCGCCGAGATCGACGGCCTCCCGCCAGACGCGGGTATCCGTGCCGCCCTGCGGCAGCATCGCGGAATGGTGCTTCTCCGCGCCGAACCGGCCGGCCCGCCACTGGAAGAACAGCACGCCATCCGCGCCGCGGGCCACGTGCGCCAGCGAGTTGCGGCGCATCTCGCCAGGCCGCTTGGCGATGTTGCGCGGCTGCCAGCTGACCGCGCTTGTGGAGTGCTCCATCAGCAGCCACGGGCCTCCGTCGGCCAGCGACCTGGTCAGGTCGGCGGACATGGCCAGGTCCAGGTAGGAGTCGGTGCGCTCGGCGATCAGGTAGTTGTCGTTGGAGATCACGTCGACCTCAGGCGCCCACCGCCAGTAGTCCACGCTCTTGCAGTTGTTGGCCATGAAGTTCGTGGTGACGGGGACCTCGGGCGACAGTTCCCGCAGAATGTCTCGCTCGCGGCGGAAGCAGGCAAGCAGCGCGTCTGAGCTGAACCGCGCGAAGTCCAGCCGCTGCGCGGGATTCACCACGCTCGTTGAGGTGCGCGGCGGTTCGATCTCGTCCCATTCGGAGTGACGCTGCGACCAGAAGGCGGCACCCCAGCGCTCGTTGAGCGTGGCGAGGTCTCCGTACCGCGCCCGCAGCCAGTCGCGGAACGCCACCGCCGAGGTCTCGCAGTAGCACTCCCCGAGCGGGGCGCCGTACTCGTTGTTGACGTGCCAGAGCACGACGGCGAGATGATGACCGTACCGCGCCGCGAGCTGCCTGGTGATACCGGCGGCGGCCTGCGCGTAAGCGGGGCTCGACGGGCAGTACGCCTGGCGCGACCCGCCGCCGAGGGTGAGCCCCTCCCTGGTGACCGGGTGCGCCTCCGGATGCTGGCGCAGGAACCAGGGCGGCGGGGCGGCCGTCGGCGTGCCGAGGTCCACCGCGATCCCCGCGTCGTGCAGCAGCCCGAGCACGTGGTCAAGCCACTCGAACTCATACTCCCCCGGCTTCGGTTCCAGCATGCCCCAGGAGAAGATTCCCACCGACACCAGCGTGACCCCCGCCTCGCGCATCAGCGCCACGTCCTGCTCCCAGACATCCGCTGGCCACTGCTCGGGGTTGTACTCCCCGCCGTAGGCGAGTCCGTCAAGCCGCGGCCAGCGTGAATGCATGGGAAACTCCGTGTTCTCGGAAGCAACTATCTGGGATCGCTCACAGGCTAATAACAGAATGAAAGCAGGCATCATCACCCCTTGACAAGTATTGCCGACAGGTTAACTCTGGGAGCGTTCACAGACCTCAAGAGCCGTCCGCTGTTCATCTGCGGACGGGTCAACAAGCGGATAACCTCGTACGTTCTCTCATCTAAGGAAGGGCCATGAAGCTCATCCTCGGCGGCCGCCCGGCCGTGATGCGTTCTCCACGACGTGGCGCGCGACGCGTGCACGTCTCCGCGATCGCCGCCGCGGCGCTCGCCACGCTTGTCGCCGCGGGCTGCTCGTCGGCGAGCAGCACGTCGTCCGCGACGTCCACCGCCTCATCGCCCGCGTCCTCGTCGGCGTCCTCGTCGCAGAAGGTCACGCTGAGCTTCTGGTCGTGGGTGCCCAACCTGGACAAGGTCATCGCGACCTGGAACAAGTCCCACCCGGATATCCAGGTGCAGGTGCAGGTGCAGGCCGGCGGTGACGCGGAGCTCACCAAACTGCTCACCGCCGCGAAGGCGGGCAACCCGCCCGACCTCGCCCAGGTCGAGTACCAGGTGCTGCCGACCCTCGTCTCGAACAACTACCTGGCCAACGTCTCGCAGTACGATTCCAACCTGAAGAGCGACTTCCCTGCGGGCAACTGGACCCAGGTAACGCTCGGCACCGACGCGCTGTACGGCGTCCCGCAGGACGCCGCGCCGATGGCGCTGTTCTACCGCGCGGACCTGTTCAAGAAGTACCACCTGACCGTGCCCACCACCTGGGCACAGTTCGCCGCGGACGCGACCAAGCTGCACGCCGAGGCGCCAGGTGTATACCTCGGCACATTCTCGAGCCAGGACCCGGGCGAGTTCGCCGGCCTGACGCAGCAGGCGGGGGCGCAGTGGTGGTCAGCCTCCGGCAGCACCTGGAAGGTCAGCATCAACAGCGCCGCGAGCCAGAAGGTCGCCTCCTACTGGCAGTCGCTTGTGACCTCCGGCGGCATCAACAACCAGCCGCAGTGGACGGCAGCCTGGAATAAGGGGATGAACAACGGCCAGTACATCGCCTGGGTGTCCGACGTCTGGGCGCCCACCGACATGCCGACGGTGTCGCCGGCCAACACGGGCAAGTGGGCGATGACCGAACTGCCGCAGTGGACCGCGGGCGCGGGCGTCGTCGGCAACTGGGGCGGCTCCTCGACCGCGGTCCTCGCCGCCTCCAAGCACCAGCAGGCCGCCGCCGAGTTCGCCGCCTGGCTGAACACGGACCCCGCGGCGACCGCGGCGCTCGCCTCGGTCAGCGGCGTCTACCCGGCCGACATCGCCGCGGAGGGCGCGCTGTCCGCGCCGCCGCCGTACTTCTCCAGCCAGCCGAACTTCTGGTCGCTCGCCAAGGGCTACGCGGCCGACGCTTCGCAGGCCAGCTGGGGTCCGGACGTAGACGTCGCCTACAGCGAGTTCACCAGCGCGTTCGGTGGCGCCATCACCAGCAAGGCATCGTTCCTCAGCCCGCTCGCCCAGGTCCAGTCGGCTGTGGTGAGCGACATGAAGAAGAGCGGCTTCACGGTTGCGGCCAGCTGACGTGAAGCAGCCACGCAAGCATACGGCGCCGAGACTGGCGCCGTATGCCTTCGTGGCGCCCGCGGTGGCCCTGTTCGCGCTGCTCATGCTCATCCCGATCGGCTACACGCTCTTCCTGTCCTTCGGGAAGTCTCAGGTAAGCGGGCTAGGTCTCGGCACGGGCGCGCGCAAGCAGGTGTTCGCCGGGCTGTCCAACTACGCCAGCGGGCTCAGCGACCCCGCGTTCCTTTCCTCCCTGCTGCGCGTGCTTGTGTACAGCCTGATCCTGGTGCCGGTGATGCTCGGGCTCGCCCTGCTGTTCGCGCTGCTGCTCGACGCGCAGCGGGTGAGGTTCCAGCGATTCGCCCGGCTGTCGATCTTCCTGCCGTACGCGGTGCCGACGGTGATCGCCTCGCTGCTGTGGGGATTCCTCTACCTGCCCACGGTGTCGCCGTTCCCCGCGATCTTGGCCAGGCTCGGGTTGTCGATGCCCGACCTGTTCACCACGAACACGGCGCTCTTCTCGGTCGCCAACATCGGCGTGTGGGGCGGCACCGGCTTCAACATGATCGTCATCTACACGGCGCTGCGGTCCGTGCCGACGGAACTGTACGAGGCCGCCAGGATCGACGGGGCATCACAGGTCCAGGTCGCGCTGCGGATCAAGATCCCGATGATCGGGCCCGCCCTTGTCCTCACCGGGGTCTTCTCGATCATCGCCACCTTGCAGGTCTTCAACGAGCCGCACACGCTCGCCCCGCTCACCAACACCATCTCCCCCGACTGGATGCCGCTGATGAAGGTCTTCGACCTGGCGTTCAACGAGCAGGACAGCTATGAAGCCGCCGCGCTGTCCGTGGTGATCGCGGTCGCCATGTTCGTGTTCTCGTACGGGCTGCTCCGGGTGAGCAACAAGCGCGTGTTCCAGGGGCGGTGAGGCATCGTGGCACTGGTAAGGCTCGACGGCGCCATCACTGAAGCCCCGGCCGCCGCCGCCGGGCGGCCGGGCCGCCGCCGGCGGCCGGCGACGCTGCCCACCGCCATCTTGCTGCTCGGGGCCGTGTACTGCCTGCTGCCCGTGGCGTGGGTGCTTGTCGCGTCGACCAAGAACAACTCGCAGCTGTTCAACACGTTCACCTTCGCGCCCAACGGCTCGCTGTGGTCGAACATCACCTCGCTGTCCTCGTATGCCGGTGGCGTCTTCTGGCACTGGATGCTCAATTCGGTGCTCTACGCGGGCGGCGGCGCGCTGCTGTCCACCGTGGTGTCCGCGCTCACCGGGTTCGCGCTGGCCAAGTACCGGTTCCGCGGCCGCTCCGCACTGTTCAACACGCTGCTCGCCGGGGTGCTCGTGCCGCCGGTGGTGCTGGCCGTGCCGCAGTACCTGCTGCTCGCCAAGTTCGGGCTTACCGACACCTACTGGTCGGTGCTGCTGCCCTCCGTGCTGTCGCCGTACGGGATCTACCTGGCGCGGATCTACGCGATGTCGGCGGTGCCCGACGAGGTGATCGAATCGGCGCGGGTGGACGGCTGCCCGGAGGGGCGGCTCTTCGCGCGGATCGCGGTGCCGATGATGGCGCCTGGCCTGGTGACCGTGTTCCTTTTCCAGTTCGTCGCGATCTGGAATAACTTCCTGCTGCCGTTCATCATGCTCAGCGACGAGAACAAGTTTCCGATCACCGTCGGGCTCTATACGCTGCTGAACCGCGGCTCGACCGCGCCGGCGCTGTACAGCCTGGTGGTCACCGGGGCGATGCTCTCGATCATCCCGCTCATCATCTTGTTCCTCGCGCTGCAGCGGTACTGGCGTACCGACATCGCGTCCGGAGCGGTCAAGCAGTAAACAAGAGAGCATGAACGGACGGCGGCGCCCCACGATCGAGGACGTAGCGGCGGAGGCAGGCGTGTCGCGTGGCACCGTGTCCCGGGTGCTTAACGGCGGTCACTACGTATCGCCAGGCACCCTGGAGGCGGTGAACCGGGCGATCAAGAAGACCGGGTACGTGGTCAACCAGCACGCCAGGTCGCTGGTGACCCAGCGCTCGGAATCGGTCGCGTTCATCTTGTCCGAGCCTGCCGAGCGGCTGTTCACCGACCCGAACTTCGCCGTGCTGCTGCGCGGCTGCACGCAGGCGCTCGCCGAGCACGACATGGGGCTGTTCGTGTGCATCGCGGCGTCGCCTTCCGAGCGCATCCGGGTGACTCGCTTCCTCGGTGCCGGGCACGTGGACGGAGCACTGCTGGTGTCCGCGCACGCCGGCGATCCGCTGTTCAAGCTGCTCGCCGAGGCGGGCGTGCCGGCCGTCGCCATCGGCGCGCCGCTCGGCTACGAGTCGACGATCGCCTATGTGGCCGCTGACGACCGCAGCGGGGCGCGCACGATGGTGAGCTACCTGCAGTCCCTCGGCCGGACGCGAATCGCGACGATCACCGGTCCGCTCGACACCTCCGGCGGACAGCAGCGGCTCGAAGGCTACCGTGACGTGGTCGCGGGGTCATTCGACCCGTCCCTTGTCGAGCCTGGCGACTACTCACAGGAATCGGGGGAACGAGCGATGTCCCTGCTCCTTGAGCGGCGACCCGACCTGGACGCGGTGTTCGTCGCGTCGGACGTGATGGCGCTCGGCGCGATGGTCGCGCTGCGCAGGGCCGGCCGCCGGGTACCAGAAGATGTCGCCGTGGGGGGGTTCGACGACTCATCCGCGGCCGTGGCCGCCCGGCCCGCCCTGACGACCATGAGGCAGCCGTACAAGCGGATCAGCGCGGAGATGGTACGGCTGCTGATCGCCGCGATCGGCGGCGAGCCGCCCGCCGCGGTGATCCTGCCGACCGAACTGGTCCGCAGGGAAAGCGCGTGAGTTTACGGGAAAGAGTAGGCCGGGTCCGTTCCTCCGCCGGAATGTCAGTGCCCCCCTCTATGGTGGAGGGGTGTCGGAGACAGCAACCACTGACCGCCTTGAGATTTACCGGCGTGAGCTGACCGGATTCTGCTACCGGATGCTCGGGTCGGCATTCGAGGCTGATGACGCCGTGCAGGAGACGATGCTGCGCGCGTGGCGGGCCGCGGACGGATTCGAGGGCCGGGCGTCGCTGCGGTCCTGGCTGTACCGGATCGCGACCAACGTGTGCCTCGACGCACTGCGCGGTGAGAAGCGGCGGGCGCTGCCGATGGACCTGGGGCCTTCGTCGCCGCCCGTCGAGTCGCTGATGCGGCCGTGGCCGGCCGAGGACCTCTGGGTGACGCCGATCCCCGACGCGATGGTGGTGCCGCAGCAGGGCGATCCGGCGGAGATCGCGGCGCTGCGCGATTCGGTGCGGCTCGCCTTCGTGACCGCGCTGCAGCACCTGCCACCGCGCCAGCGAGCCGCGCTAATCCTGTGCGAGGTGCTCAAGCTGCCCGCGGCCGAAGCCGCCGAGGTGCTTGACTCGTCGGTCGCTTCGGTGAACAGCGCACTGCAGCGGGCTCGTGCCACGCTGGCGGAGCTGCCCGATCACCAGCGGCCTGCTTCCGTTGACCCGGAGAACGCCGCGCTGCTCTCGCGTTATGTGGACGCGTTCCAGCGCTACGACATGACCGGGCTGCTCGCGATCATTCGCGAGGACGCAGTCATGACGATGCCCCCTTTCGAGATGTGGATCCGGGGAAACGCCGACATCACGACGTGGATGGTCCAGCCGGCGCCGAGCGCGTGCGCCGGGTCGCTGCTCGTGCCGGTACGCGCCAACGGCGTGCTCGCCTGGGGGCAGTACAAGCCGGACCCGGAATACGGCGGGTACGCGCCGTGGGCGCTGCAGGTGCATGAGACATCAGGGGACTCGTTCAGCCGACTGACATTCTTTCTCGATGTCGAGCGGTTGTTCCCGCTATTCGGGCTCCGGGACCGGATCTTCGACGATCGTTGATCTTGACCGGTTATCCTGGCATTTATGCGGGTTCTCTTCGTGAAGCAAGATCATGCCTCGCCGAGCGGGCTCATCGGAGACGCGTTCGCCGCGCAGGGGTGGGACGTGTCCGAGATGGTCGTGGTGCCCGAATCGCGGTTCCACTCCCCCGACGTGTCGGTTGCCTTCCCTTCGGCCGCCGAATACGACGCGCTGGTCTTCTACGGGGCGCCATGGTCGGTCTACGACTCGGCGACGATCGGAACCTGGATCGGGGACGAGATCGCGTTCACCCGGTCGGCGATGTCGCTCGGGGTACCGGTGCTCGGGATCTGCTTCGGCGGCCAGATGCTCGCGGCGGCGGTCGGCGGGTCCGTGTCGCTGGCGCCCGCACCGGAGATCGGCTGGGTCTCGGTCTCCACATCGGCGCCTGATCTCGTCGAGGCCGGGCCGTGGTTCGCCTGGCATCTCGACAGGTTCTCGCTGCCCGCGGGGGTGCCGGTGCTGGCGCGGACCTCGCTGGCCAATCAGGCGTTCAGTGTCGGGCGGGCCCTCGGGCTGCAGTTCCACCCGGAGGTGACCGTGGACGTGCTCGAATCCTGGCTGTCGGCCGGCGGAGCCGAGCAGCTAGCCGAGGTCGGGGTCGCCGTCGAGCCACTGCTCGAGCGGACCCGTCGCGAGGAAGGCGCGGCCGCGTCGCGGGCGGACGCGCTCGTGCGGCGATTCGCAGGGGACGTGGCGCGGCGGCCGGTGGTGCCATTGCCCGCGCCGGATGCGACAGTTCTCACACAGGCGCGCTAACGATTCGGCCCACCGCCAGGCTTAGCGTGGTGGTGTGTCGCACGATCTCTTGCAAGCCCTTGCCATCTTTGCTGCTGGCCTTGCGGCGGGCACGATCAACACGGTGGTCGGTTCCGGGACTCTGATCACGTTCCCCACGCTGCTCGCCTTCGGATACGCGCCGGTACTGGCGAACGTGTCCAACAACATCGGCCTTGTGCCAGGCGTGGCTAGTGGCGTGTTCGGTTACCGCGCCGAACTGACGGGTCAGCGGCGCCGCATAGTGCGCCTGGGGACGGCGTCGCTCGGCGGCGGGCTGGTCGGCGCGATCTTGCTGCTCACGCTGCCGCAGGGCGCGTTCAAGGCGATCGTGCCCGTGCTGATCGGCGTGGCCGTCGTGATGGTCGTCATCCAGCCCCGGCTAGCGGCCCGGGTGGCGGCGCGACAGCAGGCGCGGGTCGCCGTGTCGCACGCGACGAGCCCGGGTGCCCGCAGCGGTGCGCCAGGTGGGACGGGCGCGACGGCGGTCGCGGTACCGGTCAGCGCACCAGCGCCCGCGCCCGCGGCGGAGGCGATCGGCGGCCCCGTCATCTGGGTGCTCGTCTTCCTGGCAGGCATTTACGGCGGCTACTTCGGTGCGGCGCAGGGCGTGCTGCTCATCGGCATGCTCGGGATCGCGCTCGGGGACACCCTGCAGCGGATCAACGCGGTCAAGAACGTCCTCGCCGGGCTGGTCAACGGTCTGGCCGCGGTCGTGTTCATCATCGCGACGCACGTTGACTGGGGTGCGGCCGGGCTCATCGCGGTCGGCTCGATCATCGGAGGCCAGCTGGGCGCGCGGATCGGGCGGCGTCTCCCGCCCTGGGGGCTGCGCGTCCTGATCGTCTGCGTCGGCTCCGCGGCGCTGGTGAAGCTTCTGGCGTAGCGGGGGCCGCGGCTGCCTCAGCCGAGTAGGTGCGCGGCTTGCCGTTGATTTGTGGTGGAGGTGGTTGCAGGGTGTCGGTCCGCAGCGGAGATTAGGGGCAGACCTGGGTCATCCGCGCAAAGGAGACGGACACCAATGGCAACTGATATTCACGCCGAGCACGTCGGCAGCATGCTGCGGCAGCCCTGGCTGCTCGCGGCCAGGGAAGAACACCGGGCCGGGAAGATCACCAACGGGGGCCTGCGGGCGACCGAGGACCGTGCGGTCGCCGAGAACATCGCGATCCAGCGGTCGGCGGGGATGACCGTGTTCACCGACGGCGAGGCCAGGCGGACCAACTGGATGACCGGCATCCTCGAGTCGATCGGCGGGATGAGCCCGATCGAGACTCCCGCCGTCACCTGGCATCGCGAGGATGGTGAGATCCCGCCAGGGAAAGAGACCGACTTCGTGATGACGGCCGCGACGTCGAAGGTGTTCCGCAGGGACCACCTGACGGCCGTCGAGGCCGCGTACCTGGCTTCGCGGATTCCTGGCACAGTGCCAGGACGGTTCAAGATCACGATGATGTCCGCGGCGATGGGCGGCATGACCTGGCGGCCCGACGTCAGTGCCGACGCCTACCCTGACCCGGCGAACCTGGTGCGGGATCTCGTGGCGCTGCAGGTTGATGAGATCTCCGAGCTCGCCGGGCTCGGCACCCGGTGGGTGCAGCTCGACTCGCTCTCCTACAACCAGGTGTTCGACGCTGAGTTCCGCTCCGCGACCCAGAACACGCTCAACCCCGAGGTCATCCTCGCCGCGTCGGTCGCCGCCGACACCGCGATCGTCAGCGGAGCGAAGAAGGCGCATCCGGACGTCACGGTCGGCATGCACATCTGCCGCGGCAACAACCGCAGCGCCTACATGGCGAAGGGCGGCTACGACCCGGTGGCCGAGCAGCTCTTCGGCACCGTCCCCGTGGACCGGTTCCTGCTCGAGTACGACACCGAGCGGGCCGGCGGGTTCGAGCCGCTGCGGTTCGTCAGGCCGGGCGCGGTCGTCGTGCTCGGGCTCATCTCATCCAAGACGCCGGTCCTGGAATCCCAGGACGAGCTGCGGCGCAGGATCGACGAGGCCGCGCGGTACGTGCCACTGGAGAACCTCGCGCTCAGCCCGCAGTGCGGCTTCGCCTCCACGTCGGCGGGCAACGTGCTGACGCCCGATGAGCAGAAGGCGAAACTTGCCCTGGTCGTCGAGGTGGCGCAGAAGATCTGGGGATAACGCCCTGAGGGAGCATGCCGAGCGCGCCCGCTTGCTACGTCGCGTCGCTACGATGACACGATGGGGAAGAAAAGCCGACATTCGGCGATCAAGGCGGGCGCCTCGGCGACTTCAGATGCGGTAGGCGCAGATCAGGGCAGCGCCCCGGACGACGCGCTCGAACGTACCCTGGCGGAAATGTGGGAATCGGTAGCGTCGGGCGACGTGCTCAGCGCGGAGTTGCGGACCGCGGCGTTCGTGGCCCTGCCGCACCTGACGGACAGCTCGCCTGAGGATGTCGAGACGCTGGCCGCCGCGCTGGTCAACGCGGCGTCTGAGCATCGCTCCGGTGAAGAGAGCGCCGCATTCTTGCGCCTCCTCATATCGCTCGGCACACGTTCCATCAAGCGGGAGGCAAGCAAGGCGCTCGCGGAGCTCACCGAGGATGGCATCTATCCACCGTCGTGGGTGACCAGCATCGGGAAGCCGGTCCCCCGTCGGGCGTGCCGCTTGTACGACGTGTTCGGCGACCGCGAAACCGTCGTCGTCACGTTCAGCTACGACGATGCCGAGCACGCGCTGCTCGTCGCGACGTACCTCGCCGAGCTGCCGACCTCCGACATGATCGGCGTGACCGAAGACGCCGACGGCTTGCTCGAGGCCCTGCACAAGAATGTCGAGCCCTTTGAGCGCTTCGAGGAGATTACGCTGGCCGAGGCTAGGCAGCACCTTGAGGCGCCGCTCGCCTCGGCCGGACAGGACCCGGATTTGGCGCTCGACAGTTCTTCTGTCCTGTGCCTGTCGCTCGCCAGGTCCCGCTTCCGCCGCCTGCCGTCGGACGACCCCGGTCAGACCATCGCCTACACGGGTGCCGACCGCGCCGCCGCCGTGGACGAGTTTCTCCGCAGCCCCGAGGGCGCTGACGCCGGCGACCCGGATTCCGCCCGGTTCTGGGCTACGCTGCTCACCGGTTACAGCAGCCGGGTTCCGCACGAGCCGCCCGCCCAGGTCGGGCCGCTCAGGCTCACCGCCGCGCTCCTCGTGCACGCCGCTAGCACGTTCGCTCTCACCGCCGCACAGCTTGACGGCCTGCGGCCGGCGGTGACCGCATGGACCCGGTGGGCGGCCGAGCGTCAGGGCCTGGACGAGGCGGCCACCGACCACCTCATGACGCGGCTGCCGGAGATACTCGACGAGTTCCAGACCGCATACGACGACCCATACAACGTCCTGGAGCGCGGCTACCTGCGCGATGTGGTCTCCGTCGACGCCGACCTGGTCTGGCTGGCGGACCAGCGCGCCAGGCGGGCGTTCGCGGTGCCGCTCCCGGAGGACCGCGAACCCGGCGTCGCGACGCTCGACGCCGCCGACCAGGACCAGCGGGCCATGGTCGCGGTTTCCGAATTCGCGGAATGCGCTGCCGATGGCGCCGCCAGGGACCAGTTGCTGGCGGCGGTCAAGCGCGTCGTCGAGGAAGTCTGGCACGACGATCCGCACGCGACCTGGGAGAAGGCCAAGGGACTGCTCGCCGACGGGCATTCAAGGCATGAGGTGATCCACCGCCTGGCAGGCTGACCCGGGCTCTAGTAGAGGCCGACGATGTTGCCGTCGTTGTCCAGGTCGATGCTCATCGCGGCCGGCCTGGCGGACAGGCCTGGCATGGTGCGCATGTCGCCGCAGATCGGGTAGATGAAGCCGGCGCCGACCGAGGCGCGGACCTCGCGGACGGGCAGGCGGAAGCCGGTCGGGGCGCCCTTGAGGCTCGCGTCGTGGGAGAGCGAGTATTGCGTCTTGGCGATGCAGACGGGGAGAGCGCCGAAACCGTTCTTCTCGTAGCCGTCGAGCTGCCGGCTGGCGAGCGGGGTGTAGTTCACGCCGTCGGCGCCGTAGATCTTAGTGGCCACGGCCTCGATTTTCTCCCTGAGCGAGGCCTCCGACGGGTACAGGTAGTGAAAGCTGTTCGGCTTGCTCGCTACCTCGGCGACCGCCTCGGCGATCTCGGCCGCTCCCCTGCCGCCGTCGGCGAAGTGCGTGCCGACCGCCGACCTGATGCCCATGGACGCGGCGACCTCACCGATCGCGGCCTGCTCGGACGGGAAGTCGGACGGCATCGCGTTGATCGCGACGACCGGCTCGACGCCGTGCGCCCTGATGTTCTCCAGTTGCTTGCGCAGGTTCGCCGCGCCCAGCATGACGTCGTCGGGATTCTCCTTGAGCATGTCCTCTGGCAGCGGCCGGCCGGCGACGACGTGGTACTTGCCCGAGTGCGACTTCAGGGCACGGACGCTGGCGACCATGACGGCGGCGTCCGGCTTGAGGCCGGAGACGCGGCACTTGATGTTGAAGAACCGCTCGGCGCCCATGTCCGCGCCGAACCCGCCCTCGGTGACGAGGAAGTCGCCGGTGTGGATGCCGATCAGGTCGGCGACCACGGAGGAGTTGCCGTGCGCGATGTTGCCGAACGGGCCGGCGTGCACGAACACGGGGGTGTTCTCAAGCGTCTGCAGCAGGTTCGGCTTGAGCGCGTCGCGCATGATCACGGCCATCGCGCCGGCCGCCTTCAGCTGCTCGGCCGTCACCGGCTCGCCCGACTTGGTGTAGCCGACCACGATCGCGCCGAGGCGGGCGCGCATGTCCTTCAGGTCCTTCGACAGCGCGAGCACCGCCATCGCCTCCGACGCGGCGGTGATATCGAAGCCGCTCTGCCGGGGCACGCCGTCTGCCGCCGCGCCGAGCCCGAGCACGATGTTGCGCAGCGCCCGGTCGTTGACGTCGATCACCCGCTTCCAGGTGATCTGGTGCGGGTCGAGGCCGAGCTCGTTGCCCATGTAGAGGTGGTTGTCGACCATCGCGGCGAGCTGGTTGTGCGCCGCGGTGACCGCGTGCATGTCACCGGTGAGGTGCAGGTTGAGCAGCTCGAACGGGACCGCCTGCGAGTAGCCGCCGCCGGCCGCGCCGCCCTTGATGCCGAACGTCGGGCCCATGCTCGCCTGGCGGATCGCGATCGTGGCCCGCTTCCCGATGTGCCCGAACGCCTGGCCGAGGCCGATCGTGGTCGTGGTCTTGCCCTCGCCGAGCGGGGTGGGCGTGATCGCGGTGACGACGACGTACTTGGCTTTGGGCCGGTCCTGCAGCTCGGCGATGGCCTTGAGGTCGATCTTCGCGACGTGCTCGCCGTGCTGTTCGATCAGCCAGGGCGGGATGCCGATCTCTTCCGCGATTTCGCTGATCGGCTTCAACGTCGCGTTGCGCGCGATCTCCAGTGCGGTTGGCATCGCCACGGCAGGTAACCTCCGCCACTTGTGTTTCAGACCAAAACCCTCGGTCAAATTCTAGTGGAAAGGCACAATCGATGGCCAAATTGCGTCAGGCCGGCTGGCCCTGGGCTAGCTCGATGAGCTGGTGCAGGCTCGCGGCCGCGTCGAGGGCGGATGCGGCGGACAGGGCGACCACGAGGACCACGGCCCCGTACAGCAGCAGCGGCGTCCGCGGCGGCGGGGCGAGCAGGGCGGCCACCCGGCGCGGGACAGGCCCCGCGCCACGCAGGCTCGGGGCGGAGACCATGCCGAGCGCGGTCAGCGGGTCACCGCGGCGGGAGCGGTCTGGCGGGGCGGCGGACGCGGCGAGGGCGGCCCTGGCGACCGCGCGGGCGGTCAGCGGCCGGTCGCCGCTCTCGGCCGCCGCGTGCTCGTCGGCCCAGCGCTCCACGGTGTAGCAGGCCTGGGCGGCGACGGGACGGAGCAGCGGATTGGCGGCGGCGGCCAGCCGGGCGACGGAGGTGAACAGGTAGTGCGAGCCTCTCGCATGCGCGCGCTCGTGGGCGAGCAGCACCTGGCGTTCCTGCATGCTGAGCGAGCGGACCATGCCGGAGGTGATCACGATCCGGCAGGGCCAGCCGGGGATCGTGTAGGCGTCCGCCGCCTCGTCATCGGTCACCACGACCTGCCCGGCGCCCGGCAGGGACCTGGCCCGGCGGTGCGCCGCGACGATCGCGCCGCCGCGGCGCCACAGCGCGCGGACCGCCGCCGCGGCAGCCGCCGCGAGCAGGCCGCCGGCGACGATCGCGACTGGGACGGAGACCGAGTCCCCGCTGCTGATCACCGGGGCGGACAGGTGCGCGACCGCGTCGACGTAAGGCACGCGGACCAGGGCGGAGAGCGCGAGCAGACCGAGCACGGCACTCGACGCAACCGCCAGGACCAGCGAACTCGCGGCGAGCAGCCAGGTCGCGGCAGCCGGCGGCAGCCGGTCGGCGAGCGGCCTGGCCGCGAGCGCCGCGAGGGCCGGGATCACGAGCGGCAGGTAAACGGCCGCGTTCATGTCGGCGACATCTACATGCTCGGCAAGCCGGGATCGGCGAGCATGCGGCGCAGGAGCTGCTCGTCGCGGTCCGAGAGCGTGGAGACGAACCGGGTGAGGACGGCCTCCCTGTCGGCTTCGCCGTCGAGCACGTGGGCCATCCGGCGGGCGGCCAGGCCTGGCGAGTCGGCCACCGGCGCGTACAGGAACGCACGGCCCGACTTATGCCGCTCAAGCACCCCCTTGGCATGCAGCCGGGACAGGATCGTCACCACCGTGGTGTACGCGAGCGGGGCACTCACCCGGTCCCTGACCTCTCCGGGAGAGAGCGCGGACCCGGCCTCCTGAAGGACACCGAGCACCTCGGCCTCAAGCTCTCCCGCGCCGCGCCGGCCGGCCACGGACCGGCCGGCGTCCTCCGCTGGGTCGTGCATCGCGTTCCTTCCGCACCTTCGGCCGCTCATATCCATGGCCTTAGAATCTACGAGTCTGTAGAAATTTTAGCGCATATCTTATAGGTTTGCCTTCGGTCTGACATGCCCCGGGGGGACGGGGGTCGCCTTGCCCGGGTAAAGTCGCCTTGCCCGGGTAAAACTGCCTTTCGCCCGCCTGGATGCCTGCCAGTCAGTCACGCACCGCCCCTCCGTCCGGCTAGTCTGATCGGTTGTCGGCGTGCCACGCCTCGGCGAGCGGCTGTCTGGGTGCTGAAGCCGGCCGCGCACGTTCGAGATAAAGTCCTTGATCCCCGGGATAACGGAAAGGGAGGCGCGCCGATGTCGCACCACCTCACATACCTCGAGGCGGTCGTCACCGGTCTCGTTCAGGGCGTGACCGAGCTCTTCCCCGTCTCAAGCCTGGGGCACAATGTGCTGATCCCGGCGCTGATCGGGGGGAACTGGGGGAACTGGGGGGCCACGCTGAACGTGGCCGCGACCAATTCGCCGTACCTTGCGTTCATCGTCGGGCTGCACGTCGCGACGGCGATCGCGATGATCGCGTTCTTCTGGCGGGACTGGCTGCGGATTGTGCGCGGGTTCGTCTCGTCGCTGGCGCAGCGCCGGATCGAGACGGCGGATCAGCGGCTGGCCTGGATGATCATCCTGGCGACGATCCCCGTTGGCATTGTCGGGGCCGTCGCGCAGAAAGAGTTCATCAAGGTGTTCGCCAAGCCCGAGCTCGCGGCGGCGTTCCTCGCGATCAACGGGGTGATCCTGCTCGTAAGCGAGCGGATGCGGCGGAATAAGGGAGCCGCATCCGACGGGACGCCTGCGGTCGCCACGGCAGGCGGCCCCCCGTTCGACGACCGGCGGGGCGGCGGCCGAGGCACCCCCGGCTATGACGGGCGCCCGCCGGGCGGTCCGCCGCAGGGCTACCAGCAGGGCTACCCCCAGGGCTACCGGCAGCAGCCGGAACAGCAGCAGTGGCAGGGACCCGACCCGCGATACGGGCAAGACGACTGGGAGCAGCAGCGGCGCGGCGAGCGCGGGCAGCAGTACGGCGGTCAGTACGGCGGGAACGGCGACGAGCAGTACGGGCAGGGCCAGGACGAGCAGGGCCAGGACGAGCAGGGCCAGTACGGACGGGACCCGCGAGGTGGCCGACAGCCGCAGCCGCAGTACGGGCAGGAGCCGCCGTGGGGCGCCCAACCCGGGCCGGGTCAGGCTGGGCCGGGTCAACCCGGACAGGGCCGACCGGGACAGCCGGGACAGCCGGGACAGCCGCGCGACCCGCGCGACCCGCGGTGGTCACAGGATCCACGGACGGCGCGGGACCAGCAGCCGGCCGGGCGGCACGGGCACGGGGGATACCGTGCGGGCGGTGCCGCGGGCGACGGGCGGCTCACGGAGAGCCCTGCGCAGACAGACGAGGCGGTAGCCGCCGACCGGCGGCTGTCCACCATGGACTACAAGCGGGCGGTCATCGTGGGCGCCGCGCAGATCCTCGCGCTTTTCCCCGGCATCAGCCGGGACGGCATCGTCACCGTGGTCGGCATGGGACGAGGACTCAGCCGCCAGGACGCGGTGCGGTTCTCCTTCCTGCTCTCCGCCCCGGTGATCCTGGCGGCGGGCGCCCTCAAGGCGCATGACCTGACCGGGCCGCTGAGCAAGGGCATTCACGGGCCGATCGTCGTTGGCTCGGTGCTCGCCGGGATTGGCGCCTACTTGTCCATCAGGTTCCTGACGAAGTACTTCAGCGAGGAGAAGTCGCTGAGCCCGTTCGGTATCTACTGCATCATCGCTGGTGTCGCGAGCCTCGCCTACCTAGTGCTTAAGTAATACCTGAGGCGGAGTCTCAGTCAGCCGACACGGGCGATGCCGACGATCATCACGGAGTCACGCTCCGGCGGGGTCGGAACCTTGGCCCAGCCGGGCCGGCAGGTCCGGGCATCGCCCACACCGGGGGGAATCATCTCAAGCGCCCCGAAGAACGACGCGAAGTCCGCCGCCGAATGCTTGTAGAGAGGCGCCGGGCCGTCGGCCATGTACATGCGGAAAAACCTGTCCGCCCGCTCGCCGTCGGCCAGGCCCATCGTGAGGATGACGTAGCTTCCCGGCGCCAGGGCAGCGACGTACCCGGCCACCAGGTCCCGCGCGCCCCGCACGTCGAAGAAGTGCAGCAGCGCGCCCATGATCAGGCACGCCGGCTCGGAAAGGTCGATGCCGCCTGATACCCGGGCGAGAACCCCCGGCACGTCGCGCACGTCGCCGTCCAGTGCGGTAACCCCAAGGTTCCCGTTGACGGCCAGCGCGTTCAGGTGCGAGATCACGATCGGGTCGTTGTCGACATACGCCACCCGCGCGTCGGCGAGGGCCTCCCGCGCCGCCTCGTGCGTATTCGGTGACGTCGGCAGTCCGCAGCCCAGGTCAATGAACTGGCCGATCCCCTGGCCCGCCACCCAGGTGACGGCGCGGAAAAGAAAATCCTTATTCTCGACGACGGTCGGCAGCAGCGGCGGAAAGGCATCGATCAGCCGTTGCGCCAGTTCCCTGTCGGCGGCGAAATTCTCCCGGCCACCGAGAAAGAAATCGTAGATCCGCGCGATGCTCGGCATTCTCGGATCAAAATCAGCCACAAAGCAATCCTAACTGCCACGAGATGGCCAGCAGATCGGAATGCTTGCGATCTTCTTTGACGTTGACTTGGCCTGTCAGCGGCTGTGCGCGGTGACTTTTCCGTGCCAGCGGCGTGTGCGCGGCGTGTCAGGGGGTGCTGGCACTGTCTAGAGCATGACTGAACTAGTGATTGAAGCTACGGGGCTTACCAAGTCCTTTGGTAAGACGAAGGCCCTCGCCGGGGTGGACCTCGCGGCGCGCCAGGGCAGCGTGCTCGCCGTGCTCGGGCCGAACGGCGCGGGCAAGACCACCGCCGTCCGCATTCTTGCCACGCTGCTGCGCGCTGACGCGGGCACCGCCCGCGTCAGCGGGTTCGACGTGCGCAAGCAGCCCGACAAGGTGCGGATGAGCATCGGGCTTACCGGCCAGTTCGCCTCGGTCGACGACGACCTGACCGGCACGCAGAACCTGGTGATGATCGGCCAGCTCCTCGACCTGTCCAAGCGCGCGGCACGGCAGCGCGCCGCCGAGCTGCTCGAGTGGTTCGACCTGACCGAGGCCGCGAACAAGGTGGCCAAGAACTACTCAGGCGGCATGCGCCGCCGCCTTGACCTCGCCGCGTCGCTCGTGGGCAGGCCGCAGGTGATCTTCCTCGACGAGCCCACCACGGGCCTCGACCCGGCCAAGCGAGAGGACATGTGGGACGTCGTCCGCAGCCTCGTCAGCGACGGCTCGACGGTGCTGCTCACCACGCAGTACCTGGAGGAGGCCGACGCGCTCGCCGACGAGATCACCGTGATCGACCACGGGCGCGTGATCGCGCACGACACCCCGTACGGGCTCAAGCGCGTGGTCGGCGGGCAGCGGCTGACCGTCCACCCGGCCGACCCGGCGCGGCACGACGAGTTGTGCGACGTGCTGCGCGCCATCAGCGGGCAGACCCCAGAAGACGACGGGCGCGGCACGGTGACCGTCCGGGTCGAGGGCGACGACGTGCTGCCTGACGTGGTGGCGCGGCTGCGCGCCGCGGGGATCGCGGTCGATGAGTTCTCGCTGCACCTGCCGAGCCTGGACGAGGTCTTTTTCACCCTCACCGGGACCAGGTCCCACGACGACAGCAAGGAGGCACTGGTATGAGAAAGCATTCCTCGCTGCGGCACGCGTTCGTGCTCTGCAAGCGCAACCTGATCAAGGTCACCCGCACGCCCGAGCAGCTCATCGACGTCACGTTGCAGCCGATCATCTTCCTGGCGCTGTTCTTGTACGTGTTCGGCGGGGCGATCGGCCACGGCGGCTCGCGCCACGACTACCTGCAGTTCCTTGTGCCCGGGCTGATCGGCCAGACGATCGCCATGAGCAGCATCTCGATCGGTCAGAACATGAACGCCGACATCGAGAAGGGCGTGTTCGACCGCTTCAGGTCGCTGCCGATCGCCCGCTCCGTGCCGCTGGTGGGGGCGGTGCTCGCCGATTTCTTCCGGTACCTGGTGCTGTGCGTGATCCTGGTGGGCTTCGGCTACCTGCTCGGCTTCCGCATCACGACCAACCCGCTGCTGCTGCTCGCGGCGCTGGGCCTCGCGATCTGCTTCGCCCTGGCGTTCGCGTGGGTCTCGGTGTGGGTCGGCATGACGGTGCGCACCTCCGGCGCGGTGCAGGGCGTGATGTTCCTGCTCATCTTCCCGCTGTCGTTCGGCAGCAACGCGTTCGTGCAGGCCTCGACGATGCCCGGCTGGCTCCAGGCGTTCGTGAACGTCAACCCGCTCTCGCACCTCGTCAGCGCGATGCGCGGCCTGCTGCTCGGCGGCCCGGGCCCGGTCGCCACGCAGATCGGCTGGACGTTCGCGTGGATCCTCGGACTGCTCGTGGTGTTCTTCCCGCTGGCGCTGCGCGGCTACATCCGCAGGACCTGAGACCGCACTGCCTCAGCAGACCGCACTGCCTCAGCCGAGTGTGGCCGGGTCCAGGCGCTCGATCGCCTCGGCCCGGCCGAGCGCCTCTCCAGAGGCACGGCAGCGCGCGTAGCGCTCCGCCCCCAGGGCGGCGCGCAGCAGCGGCGCCAGCCGCACCGCCGTCGGGTCGGTCGGGTCATCGCCGCCGCGCGCGACAGCGGTCGCGCCGAGCAGCTCGGCGGCCCGCTCGGGCTGGCCGAGCGCGAGGGCGAGCTCGGCCACCGCACCCGACGCCTCCGCGAGCAGCGGCATGTCCTGCGCGGCGACCGCCGCGCGGTACGCGCGGACGGCCTGTTCGCGCGCGGCCCGCATATCCTTGTCGGCAATGGCGATCCGCGCACCCGTCGCCGCCACCAGGGCCGCCAGGTGCTCGCGCACCGGGTGCGCGGGACCGAACCGCGACAGGTGCCGCTCCGCGGCCGCGTGGAACGGGCGCGCCGCGTCCATGTCGCCGCACCTGACCTCAAACGCTGCCCACCATGCCGCGGAAATGCCCCGGTCCATGGGCGATCCTTCCGACTCCGCGCGCGCCCGGACTGCCGCGGACAACAGCTCACGGGCCTTGTCCAGGTCACCCCGCCTGGCGGCGATCTCGGCAAGCCGCAGCTGGACCTGGGACAGGTCCTCGCGGTGCCCGAGCTCGGCGAGCAGGCAGCCGGCCTCGGTGAACGCCGCGACCGCGCCGTCCAGATCGCCATCGAGCACCCGGATGTTGCCGACGTTCTGCAGCGCGTTGGACAGTCCCCACCGCTCGCCGAGCACGCGGAACCGGTCAAGCCCTTCGGCGGCGGCGGCGCGCGTCTCGTCGAGGTCTCCGTCGTTTTCCGCCATCATCGCGGCCATCAGCCAGGCCGACGCGACAAGCCACTCATCCCGGCCCGCACGCGCCTGGTCAAGGTACCCGCGCATGCGCCCATCGTCCTTGATGAACATCGCGTACACCGGCCGCAGCAGCCCGGCGACCGGGTACCTCTCAAGGTCAATGGCATCGAGCCGCTCGGTCAGGCCAGGGTAGGCGGCGGCCTCCATGGGCTCGCCCGTGCCCATCGTCGGGTCAAGGGCGCTTGTCACCACGTGCACCGCCTCGGCGATGGTCCGCAGGCCGGCGTCCGCTTCCCCGGGCACCGCGAGGGCGTCGCCGGTCCACTCCGCCGTGTCCGACTCGTTGCCGAGCAGCAGCGCCATGATGCTGAGCGACACCGCCAGGCTGAGCGCGTTATCCGCCTCGTCGGCGTCGCACCAGTAGCGCAGCGCGGCGAGAATGTTGTCACGGTCGGACCGCAGCGCCGCCAGCCAGCTCAGCTGGTCGCGGGTCAGCAGCCTGGGCGCCGCCTCGCGCATCTGGGCGGAGTAATGCGCGGCGTGCCGCCGCCGCAGCTCGACTAGTTCCGGCGCCCCGCCCACGCAGCGCCCGGCCAGCTTCTCGGCACCGTACTCGCGGATCGTCTCAAGCATCCGCAGCCGCATCCCGTCGGCGAGCGGCTGCAGCAGGGACTTGTCGACCAGGGACGACAGCAGCTCGTCGGCCTCGTCGGCGGTGAGTTCCCCGTCGGCGCACACCGCGGCGACCGCGGCTTGCGTCGCCCCGGCGGGGAAGACGGAGAACCGCTCGGCGAGCAGCCGCTCGGCGGGGGTGAGCAGCTCCCAGCTCCACTCGACGACGGCGCGCAGCGTGCGGTGCCGTGGCAGCGCGGTGCGGCTGCCGCCGGTCAGCAGCCGGAACCGGTCGGTCAGCCGCCTGGAGATCTCGGCGAGCGGCAGCGTCCGCAGCCGGGCGGCGGCGAGCTCGATCGCCAGCGGCAGGCCGTCAAGCCGCCGGACGATGTCGGTGACCAGCGGGCGGGTCTCGCCGTCAAGCCTGAAATCCGGGCTGGCCGCCGCGGCCCGGTCGGCGAACAGGCGCACGGCGGGATCCTCGCCGAGCGGCGGGACGACGAACAGCGACTCCCCGGTGATGCCGAGCGGCTCCCTGCTCGTCGCCACGATCCGCAGCCTCGGGCCGTGGGCGAGCAGCGCGTCCGCGAGGTGGGCGCACGCGTCGATGAGATGCTCGCAGTTGTCGAGGACGAGCAGGGCACGGGCATCGGCAAGGCCGTCAAGCAGCCGGGTGCGCGCGTCGCGGCTGGGGATCCGCTGCATGCCGTTGCCGTCAGGGAGCAGGCGCGATTCCCGCAGGCCGGTCGAGTCGAGTACCGCCTTCGGCACGTCGGCGGCATCGGTGACCGACGCGAGCTCGACAATCCAGATCCCGTCCGGCGCGTCGCCTGCCGCGTTGTCGCGCACCTCGGCGGCGACCTCGGCGGCCAGCCGCGTCTTTCCCGCGCCGCCGGGGCCGACGAGCGTGACGAGGCGGTAGCTCTCCAGGGTCTGCCGCACCCGCTTCACTTCGTCCTGGCGGCCGACGAAGCTGGTGAGCTGCGCCCGCAGGTTCGTGCGGGCGCGGCCGGCTGGCCCTTGCGCCGCCGCGGCCTCGCCGCGCAGCACCTCCAGGTGCACGGCCTGCAGCTGCGGGCCTGGGTCGATGCCGAGCTCGTCGGCGAGCCGGCCGCGCAGCGCAGCGTAGGCGGCGAGGGCGTCCGCCTGCCGCCCGGCGGCGGCCAGGGCCCGCATCAGCAGTCCGGTGAGCTTCTCGTGCAGCGGGTGCTCGGCTGCGAGGGCCTCGAGCTCGCCGACGCGGGCCGTGCCCCCGTCCAGCTTGTGCGTGTACAGGGTGACGGTCGCGTCAAGCCGCAGCTCCTCAAGGCGGCGGGCGAACGGCTCGGCGAAGTCCCCCGCGTCCGCGAGCGCCGGCCCGCGCCACAGCGTCAGGGCCTCGGCCACGGCCCCTTCGGCGACGAGCCGCTCGAAGCACAGCGCGTCCACGTCATCGGGCGCGACCGCCAGCCGGTAGCCGGCGGCTGACTGCTCCACGGTCGCCGCACCCCCCAGGGCCCGGCGGGCGCGGGAGACGAGCGTCTGCAGCGCGTTCGCCACGTCGGCGGGCGGCGCGCAGTCCCAGACGGCCTCAGCGAGCGCGCCGGTACTCACCGGCTGCCCGCCCGCCAGCGCCAGCCGGGCGATCAGGCCGCGCAGCCGCGCGCCGGCCACGACGACCACGCCGCCGGCGTCGTCATGGACCTCGAGTGCCCCCAATATCGCGACCCGCACGCCTCTATTGTGCCTGCCAGGCCAACGCACCGGGCCACGAACTATTTCTTGCTGTTATCTTACGTTCATACCTGGGCCACCGCACGTGTTAATTCGGATGCCCCCGGGCGCCGGGTGGAAGACAATCGACTTGAATATGGCTATAATCCGTTTTCTCCGCGATGAGCCGTCCAGCGTAGATCGCAGCGGCCTCACCGGCGATCCTGATATCCCCGACCCGCCGCCGAAAGACCGGCCGCGCGGCATCCGGGCCCGGTTGAAGGCGGCCGGGCCGGTGATCGTCGGCACTTTCCGCGGCATACCGCGGATGACGCGGCTCGTCTGGGACGCGAGTCCGCTCATGACGGCGGGACTGGGCGGCACGACGGTGGTCAGCGGGCTCACCCCGGTGGCGCAGGCGTGGACGTCCCGGCTGCTGATCAACGCGGTCGTGCAGGGCATCAGGAACCGCGCCGCCCCGGTCGCGATCCCGCTCCCGTGGGGCGGGCACGCACCGCCACTCGGCGTGACCCGGGCGCTCAGGCGGTGGCCGGCCGCCTGACGCTCGGCGATCTCACCCTCTACGCGCAGGCCACCAACTCCGTCCAGAACGGGATCCAGCAGGTGTTCTCCTCCTTCTCCACTCTTTACGAGAACGCCCTCTACATGGACAACCTCGATGAACTGCTGGCCACCGTCCCTGTCGTCGTGGCGCCCGCCGAACCCGTCGCCCTGCCCTCGCCCGTGCGCGGGCACATCGTGTTCGAGCACGTGGCCTTCCACTACCCCGGCACCGAGATCCGCGTTCTGGACGACGTCAGCGCGGAGATCCACCCCGGCGAGACGGTGGCGCTGGTCGGCAGGAACGGCGCGGGCAAGTCCACGTTCGTCAAGCTGTTTTGCCGCCTCTACGACCCGGACGAGGGCCGGATCCTGCTGGACGGCATCGACATCGCCACCGTGGACCCTGCCTGGCTGCGCGCCGCCATCGGCGGAATGTTCCAGGACTTCGTCACCTACCAGGCGACCGCCGGAGAGAACATCGGCCTGGGCGAGCCCACCTCGGCGCTCGACGCCCAGGCCGAATACGAGCTGTTCGCCCGGCTGCGCTCGCTCGCCGAGGGGCGCACCGCCGTTTTCATCTCGCACCGCTTCTCCACGGTCAGGAAGGCCGACCGTATTTTCCTGTTCCACGAGGGCCGGCTGGCCGAGGAAGGCACTCACGCCGAGCTCATGCGCCTTGAGGGCCGCTACGCCGAGCTCTTCACCCTGCAGGCCTTCGCCTACGTCGACTGACCCGCGACGGTGAAATCATAAATCTCTACTAATATCCGGGCGTTGTCCTGGCACCGGTGTCCGTGGCGCTACCGTGGGTGGGCACGTTCGTACCGGTCGATCGAGGAATAACGAATTCGCTACTCTCCAGCCGTTCTCCGGGGGAATCGCGTGGTTGCCAGGACACTCCGGGTCCGCCCCCGTCGGCGGGATTGCGCGGGCGACCCGCGCGCTGACGGTTTCCGGGCTGCGCTCGTCACGCTCTTCCCGATAGCGCCCAGTGTGTCGCCACGGCCGCCGGGGCTACTGCGCGAACGGCCGGTGCGCGTCGCCATCGAGATCCTCGCCGTCCTTGTCGCCGCAGTGGCGATGCTGCCGCGCGTCGCTCGCATTCCGGCCTGGGACCTGGTCTATGCCGAGGACAACGGCGTCTTCCTCGTCCAGGCACTCGCGCACCCGTGGCACCTGCTCGCCCCGTTCGGCGGGTACCTCGAGCTGGTGCCGCGCGTCCTCGGGCAGATCAGCTCGCTGCTGCCGCTGAGGGACGCCCCGCGGATCTACGCCGCTTCTGGAGCCCTCATCGCAGCCGTCTGCGCGCTGTTCACGTATCACGCGAGTGAGGGGTACATCCGGTCGCCCTGGCTGCGGGCCATGCTGGGAGCCGCCCTGATCTTGCTGCCGCTCGCGCCGATCGAGATGGCCGACGCCGGGGTGACCTCCCCGTGGTACCTGCTCCCGACGGTGTTCTGGGCGGTGATGTGGCGGCCCCGGACGCGCTGGGGGATGCTGGCCGCCGCGCTCATGGCCTTCGCGGCGGCCTCATCGGAGATCGTCGTGATCATCTATATTCCGCTGCTGGTGATCCGGGTCATCGCACTGCCGCGCTGGCGGGAGCACGCGGTCACGATCGGCTTCCTGGTCGGCCTGCTGGCGCAGGTGCCAGCGATCCTGTCGACCTACGCCCAGCACGCACAGCGGCTCAACGGCTACGGTCAGCCGTTCGCCGCGGTCAAGTTCTACTTCCACGGCTTCGTCCTGCGCTCCGTCGGCTGGCACCTGTCGTGGTGGCTGCAGAGGCCGCTTGGCCTGAACGGTGCCACGGCGGTCGTCGGCGCGTTCCTGCTGGCCGTCCTCGCCTGGGTCCTGATCACCGGCGACAGGCAGGTCCGCGTCTTCGCCGTGCTGGCGACCGTGATCGGATTCGTGCAGGTGATCGCCGTCGCGTCCGTTCCCGGCCCGCCCGGCGGTGGCTGGGTGGCGCACGAGGTGGCCATCTCGACCTTCCAGCCGGGCTCCCGCTACGACGCCGTCCCGGTGATGCTCCTTGACGCCATGATCATCATCGCGGTCGACACGTTCATTCGCCGCCGCGGCGCGGTCACGCCCGCGCCACCGCCGCAGCGCGCCTGGCGGGGGCCGCGACCGTGGGCACTGGTCGCGGTCGCGGCGCTGACCTGCGCGCTCTCGTTCGGCTGGGTGACTGACTACAGGTACTACTCACCCGACCGCGTAAGCCAGGGTTACTGGACTCACACCCTGCATCACTGGCTGGAAGCCTGCGCTAGCAGCAAGACCGGCGAGATCTCGCTGCCCACCTGGGATGCCCCCAACGTGACCGTCCCCTGCTCACGCATCCGCCCCTAGGTCCTCATGAGGATCGCTAGGCGCCCTCGCGGTAGGCGATGGCGGCCGCTTCGGTGCGGAACCGGGCCTTCGAGGCCAGGGACACCATCAATGCCTTCACCGACCTCGAGCATCCGCAGCATTTGACAAGTAGAGTTTTAAAAAGTGTACTTGTACAACTGAGGCTGATCTGGGGGTGCGGCTGTGACGGTTCCCAAGCCGGATTACATTTTTGATCGGTTTATGGAGTGGCAAACGCTGGCCGGATTCGCCGCTGATGAACGGCCCGGGGCTACCCTCGGCATCGTCTCGGGACGACGACGGCAGGGCAAGACGCTGCTGATCGAGTCGATGTGCGAAGAGCTCGGCGGCCTGTACTTCGCGGTTCCTGAGGACATGCCTGCGAGCGAGCACCTGCGCAGGCTCGCCGAGGCGATCGCCGCATTCACCGGTGACCTGCCACCGCGACTGGACACGTGGGACCAGGCAATCGAGGCGCTATTTCGGCTGGGGACGGATAAGCCAGTCCTCGTCGTGCTTGACGAGTTCCCGTACATGGCTCACTCCACCTCCGGGCTGCCGTCGATCATCCAGCACGCGCTGTCGCCCCGTGGCATGGCGCGCACTCAGTCCCGTACCCGGCTGATCCTCTGCGGCTCGTCCATCTCATTCATGTCGCAGCTCGTGTCAGGATCCGCCGCGCTGTTCGGCCGGGCACGGCTCAGCCTCGTTGTCCAGGCTTTCGACTTCCGGACGGCGGCTCAGTTCTGGCAGGCACAGAATGACCCTGCCCTGGCGACGTATTTGTTCGCCATGGTCGGTGGCACACCTGCTTACATCGAGTACACGTCGGGCCTGCCCACGTCGCTAGCAGATCTGGATTCATGGGTACCGCGCAACCTGCTGAACTCCACCAACATGCTGTTCCGCCAGCCGCGGATGCTGCTGAGCGAAGACTCCGCGTTCAGCCAGATCGGCATGTACGGGACGGTGCTTACCGCGATCGCGGAAGGCAGCCACACCGTGTCCTCGATCGCCCAGCGGGTCGGTCGCTCGACATCCGACATAAACCACTACGTGAAAGGCCTAACGGACGGCGGGTTCCTGGCGCATCACCCGGACGCCTTCCGGGCGAACCGCGCCATGTACCAGATCAACGACGCGCTCATCCGGTTCCATCACGCGATCGTCTACCCCAACTGGTCCAGGCTTGAGCTGTACCGGCCGGAGCGCGTCGCCAAGCTGTGGGCGGACTCGCGCGATACCTTCACCTCCCAGGTGCTCGGGCCGGCGTTCGAGGACATCTGCCGCGCCTGGACCTTCGATTTCGCGTCGGCTGAATCGCTCGACGGAGAGGCGGCCAGCGTCGAGCAGGGCGTCCTGAACGACCCGGCGGGCCGGTCCCAGCTTCAGCTCGACATCGTGGTACGGGACTCCGGCGGCGAAATGATCGCGATCGGAGAGGCGAAGTCGGGCGAGGTAATAGGGGGACGGCATCTCGCGAAGCTGCGGTCGGCGGTCGGGCTGCTGCGCTCACAGCAGCGAATCGACGCGAACAGGTCCCCCCTGCTATTGCTGTTCAGCGGTGCCGGCTTCACACCGGAACTGGAAGCGGAGGCCACGTCCAGCGGCGGCGCCATCCAGCTTGTCGGGCTAGATCGGCTTTATTCCGGGTCGTGAGCCAGCCACTCGTTCCGGCCTCGACCACACCCGTGGGTCACCGATCCGCTGCTCTGCATTCAGCTTTGACAAGTTGAGTTTTAAAAACTGCACTTGAGCAAATGGGTGGCGGTTATGTTCTTCATGTCACGCACACCCGTGATCTGCGACGCCAACACGCGCTAACATAAGTATACTTGATTACGCTTATGTTAGCCGGGATTGACGCAGGGGAGGCGGGCGATGGCGGACATTGGGACTACCGGTATGCCGACACCGGGCCTGGCCGTGGGCTGGGAAGAGGTGCCCTGGCAGGGCAGCTCCCACCTGCCGATGTCCCGCTCGCAGCGAGCCACGATCCGTCCCACCTATCAGGCTGCCGTGCCGGCGCTGATCTCGGGGCTGACCTTCAACGTCGAGCCTGCCGTCGCGGCGCTGGTCGATGATGCGCGAGCGGAGATCGCACGATTCGACGCCGAGTTGTCGGCGATGTTCCCTGGCGTGGAACTCGCGCCCTTGCCCGCGGTGCTCCTGCGCACCGAGTCGGCTTCGTCGTCGCAGATCGAGAACATCACGGCCGGGGCGAAGTCGCTCGCGCTGGCGGAGATCGGCGTGGTGAAGCACGGGAGCAACGCCGGCCTCGTGGCGGCCAACGTCGACGCGATGAACCGCGCGCTGGAACTCGCCGACGATGTCACGCCCGCCGCCATCCTCGCGATCCACGAGGCGCTCATGAGCGGGCAAGCGCACGCCCTCCCCGGGAGTTTCCGGACCGAACAGGTCTGGATAGGAGGCTCTTCCGTGTCCCCGCATGGTGCCGCGTTCGTCCCGCCCCACCACTCGCGGGTCGGATCGGCGATCGACGACCTGATCTCGTTCATCCAGCGCACCGACCTACCCCTGATCACGCAAGTGGCGATCGCCCACGCCCAGTTCGAGACGATTCACCCCTTCAATGACGGCAACGGCCGCACCGGCCGCGCCCTCGTCCACGCAATGCTCAGGCACGGGGGCGCGACGACCCGCACCACGATCCCTGTTTCCGCAGGCCTGCTCGCCGACACCGGGTCCTACTTCGCCGCCCTGACCGCCTACCGCGACGGTAACCCCAGCCCTATCGTCGGGCGATTCGGTGAGGCAGCGTTCGCCGCAGTCCGCAATGGGCAGACCCTCGCCGCAGACCTCGCCGACATCTACGGCCAGTGGTCCCGCGCGCTCACCGTCCGCAAGACCGCGGGGGTGTGGGACGCGCTGCCGCTGCTGCTGAGCCAGCCAGCCGTCACCTCCGCTGTGCTCCAGCAGGCCACCGGGCTGTCGCAGCCGGCCGCCGACAACGCCATCAGGCAACTACGTGACGCGGGAATCGTGACCAGGGCAAGCGGAGCACAGCGCTACATCGTGTGGGTGGCTGACGACGTCACGCGAGCCCTCGACGCCTTCGCCGAGCGCGCACGCCGAGGCTGAGAAACACGTGGCCTCCTGTCACGCCGCAATGGTCAGCTATGTCGGCGGCAGCTCCTCCCCGAGGCCGCCGACGACAGGCGCCATCCGGCCATTGCGAGATCTGGGAGGTAGCTAACATAAGGGAGGCGACCACCTTGAGCACGTGGCATGAGTAGTGGCGGCGGACGGAGCTTGGC
>Ga0066797_1000042_pt1 | contig 36341 bp, 34 predicted proteins | sample PersoiDNA2013193_FD_76335 | JGI IMG/M metagenome (GOLD analysis project Ga0066797, IMG submission 76335) | Permafrost soil microbial communities from the Arctic, to analyse light accelerated degradation of dissolved organic matter (DOM) -... | ecosystem: Environmental > Terrestrial > Soil >... | reverse complement strand
CTCCGAGGTACTGGGACCGCCAGGCCGCGACCTTTGACGACCAGTCCGACCACGGCCTGCTCGATCCGCTTGCCAAGGAGACGTGGCGGCGTCTCCTGCTCGCTCATCTGCCGGCCGCGCCAGCCGCGGTCGCCGACATCGGATGCGGCACGGGGAGCCTCACGGTACTGCTCGCGGCGCAGGGATACGCGGTCACCGGGCTCGACTTCTCGCCCGCCATGATCAGGGCGGCGCGGGCGAAGGCCAGGAAGGCGGAGATCAGGTGCCGGTTCGTCCTCTCCGATGCCGCCGCGCCGACGCTGCCCGCCCGCGGCTTTGACGTGGTGCTCGCCAGGCACCTCCTGTGGGCCATGCCGGTCCCCGACGAGGCCCTCGCGGCGTGGCTCCAGCTGCTGCTCCCCGGCGGCGTGCTCGTCCTCGTCGAGGGTCACTGGTCCGCCGGCGGGGGGCTGACGGCCGCCGAGGCCGGCCGGATCGTCTTGCGCCACCGCGGCGACGCGACCATCATCACCCTCGACGACCCGGCCCTGTGGGGCCGGCCGATCACCGATGAAAGGTACCTGCTCGTCAGCCGCCGGTAGCCCATGTCTGGCGGATACCCCAGCAGGCACCTCGATCTTCTGTCCCACGGCCCGATTGTCACACCTGGTGTCACGCCACATAATCGGCAGGGTCCGGTCGGTTGGACACCGCTGAGCCCAGCAGAAATGGAGCAGTGACGGTGGAGGTCACCCTCGAAGGCAAGGTCGCGCTCGTCACCGGCGTCGGTCCCAACATCGGCAGCGGTGTCGCGCTCGCCCTGTCCAGGTACGGCGCCAAGGTCGCGTGCAACGACGTGAGCGAGGAGTCGATCAAGGCATGCATCGCCAGGATCGAGCGCAACGGCGGCGAGGCGATGGCCGCACCGGGCGACGTGACCGACGAGGCGGTGGTCACGGGTTACGTCAACGATGTCCTCGCCAAGTGGGGCCGGATCGACATCCTCGTGAATAACGCCGCGCTGCTCGGCGGGCGCGGCGTCCTCGACGAGACGGCGGACGGGTTCAGGCAGGCCGTGCTCGTCTCCGCGATGGGCACGTTCCTCAACACCAAGTACGTCGGCCTGGCGATGGCCGAGCGCGCCATCAAGGGCTCGATCATCTGCGTATCGTCCTCCAACGGCTGGTCAGGGACCGCGGGCGTGTGCGCGTACGCGTTCCACAAGGGCGGCGTCAACAACTTCGTCAGGGCCGCGGCGATGGACCTGGCGCCCTACGGCATCCGGGTCAACAGCTTCACGCCCACCGCCCCGAACCCGGACAACCCTGAGCTGCTCGCCGAGCGCGCGAAGCGGGGGTTCGGCCCTGGCGGCGTGCTCAGCGGGCCGCCAGGCGGCGGCCTTGGCGGCCCGACCGGCGACGAGGAGTGGCGGCGGCCGACCAGGCACGCCGGAGGGCGAGTGCCGATGGTGCCCATGGGCACGACGGGCACCCCGACCGACATCGGGCACGCGATCGCATGGCTCTGCTCCGATTACGCCCGGCTGATCACCGGCATCGACCTGGTCGTCGACGGCGGCGCCCGGGCGAAGAACTTTGCCTACACTCCAGCCGCCCCCGACCAGCTCGCCGGCCCGCTGCCCGTGATCAACCTGGACAACACGGTAATCGAGGGGCTGAACTCGTAGGTCCCTAGCCGGATTGCGTGCGTCAGGGCTTGCGTGCCACGGCGCCGTGCACCGGGACCGCGTCCTCGCAGCCGGAGTCATCGGAGCGCCAGTCGTTGACCGCGACCACCCCGGGCGGTACCAGTTCAAGGCCGTCGAGAAGGGCGAGCACCTCGGTGCGGGACCGGAGCGTCATCGGTCTCGGCGCCATCGCGTTCCAGTGGTGCAGCGCCTTAGTCAGGGCCGGGTCGAGATCGCTTGCCAGGTGGTACACGGCCACGTAGCTGCCGGAAGGCACGGCCGCCATCAGCGACGACACGACCTTTACAGCGTCCGCCGTGGACGCCACGTGAGCCAGCGCGGACATCAGCATGACCACGATCGGCCGGTCGAAGTCCAGGAATGAGCTAGCACTCGCGATGATCGCGTGCGGGTCGGTGATGTCGCCCTCGACGCAGCTGACCACGCCGCCCGTGGCGGACCTGATCAGCGCCTGCGCGTGCGAGAGCACCATCGCGTCGCTCTCGACATAGACGATCCGGCACGCGGGGTCGACTCCCTGCGCGACCTCGTGGGTGTTGCCAGGCGGTGCCATGCCGGCGCCAATGTCAAGGAACTGCGTGACACTAGCCTCGCCGGCCAGGTAACTGACCACCCGGCCGCGGAAGGCACGGGCGGCACCCGGGATCGCGGCGACGGACGGGGCCGACGCGACCAGGGCCCGGACCGCTCTCCTGTCCGCCTCGAAATTATCGCGGCCGCCGTGCAGGTAATCGCCGACGCGGGCCGCGTTGGGGACGGTGACGTCGATGAGGCCCGCCTTGGCGCGGCGTGTCGCGTCGGACTCCCAGCCGTCATTCACCGAACGTCTCCCGCTCACATGTCCCTCGTCTGCTCACTTGGACTAACAATATCCTTTATGGCTTGCGCCCTATGGCGCCGAGCAGCGGCAATGGCACCGCGTAGTCGGGATCGTCTTGTGCCGGCCGCCATCGGTTCACCTCGACGATGCCGGGCTCGACGAGCTGCAGCCCGGTGAACCAGCGCGTGACCGTGGCGCGGTCGCGCAGGAAGACCGGGGTGCGGGCGATCCGATTCCACCGCCTGGCGGCCTCCGCGAGGTCCTCGCCCTCGGTTAGCTGCATGAGGGCCAGGTAACTGCCCGACGGCACCGCCGCGACCAGATCCGCCAGGATGCCGTCCACGTCAGCGAGCAAGTTCGGTATGCCGATCATGACGATCGCGATCGGCTCGGCGAAGTCGAGGACGGCCCGGGCTCCCGCGACGAGCGCGGCGGTCTGGTTGGCGTCCGCGTCGAGAAAGGTGACATCCCCGGTCGACGAGCGGAGCAGGGCTCGCACGTGCGACAGGACAACCGGGTCGTTGTCCACGTAGACGACGCGGCACGCCGGATCGATGGCCTGGGCGATCTCGTGCGTGTTCCCCGCTGCCGGAAGGCCCGTGCCGATCTGAAGGAACTGCCGTAGCCCGGCATCACCGGCGAGGTAACCGATCACCCGGCGCAGGAAGGCCCGCAAGGCCGGCGCCGCCTGCGTCATCACCGGCGCGACGGAGACCAGTTGCCTGGCGGCTCTCCTGTCGGCCTCGAAATTGTCCCGGCCGCCGATCAGGGCGTTCCACACGCGCGCCGCGTTGGGCACGTCCGTGTCGATGTGGACATTCTTGACAGGGCGGGACGTCGCCCGCAGCCAGTCCTCCGACACGCCAGCCCAACCCCTCGCCGCAACTCGGGAACGTGTAACCGGGGATCTCCCGCTAGGAGACAGCTGCATTTTTATCACAGAAAAGCCCATCGACAGCGAAAGATACCTATGTATTTTAGGTATTTCTACCTAGGTACATAATTCTGATCACCGGGCGGACACGCACCCGTTACAAACCGGTCGCAGTCGGGTTAACCGTCAGAACTTCCGCGCGACGATGCCGTGCATGGGAACGTCAGCCTGGCGCGGAATGGTGGCACCAGGACGCCAGGCAGATACCGGCACCAGGCCAGGCGATACCGGGTCCAGGCGGGTGACCATGGCGGCGACCTCCGCGCGGGAGCGGAGCGTCAGCCACTGCTCGGACATGCTGTTCCACTGCGCGACCGCCCGGCACAGCGCCGGGTCCACATCGCTCGCCAGGTGGGACAGCACGACGTAACTGCCCGGCGGCACCGCGTCCGCCAGCGAGGAAACGACGGCGGTCGCGGCCGCGACTCCCTCGACGAAGGCCAGCGTCGTCAAGAGCATGACCGCGACCGACTGGCTGAAGTCCAGGGTCTCCCTGGCACCGGAGACGATCGCGTCCACGTCTTCGACGTCGCAATCGAGATAGCTCGTGGCGCCGCCAGGCGCGGACTTCAGCAGCGCCCTGGCGTGGCTCAGCACCACGGGATCGTTGTCCACGTAGACGATCCTGCACTGCGGCACGAGCGACTGCGCGATCTCGTGCGTGCTGCCAGAGGTGGTAAGTCCCGCGCCGAGATCGAGGAACTGCCTGACGCCGGCCTGGGCGGCCAGGTGCCTGACCACCCGCTGCTTAAGGGCCCGCGCGGCGAGCGCGGTCACGCCCATCAGCGACGCGGCCGCCATCGTTCGCGCCGCCCTGCGGTCGACCTCGAAGTTATCCCTGCCGCCCGAGAGGTAATCCCAGACGCGCGCCGCGTTCGGCACCTTGGTGTCGATTAGCGCCGCCTTCGCACGACGCGTCGCGTCATGGTCCCAGTCATCCTGCACCCGAACGCCTCCACAATAAGGCCTTCACGCAATACCCACAAAAGCGGCATCGCGTCCCGGGGCACTGTATCGCTTTCATCACCAATTTTGCTATGGCGGCACTAGCGAATTGCGCTATATCGATGAATGCAATCGTTAGCAGTGATTCCGCCCCGCCCACTACGGCTTCTTCGCCACCACGCCGTGCGCCGGGACCGCTCCATCCCAGTGCGGGTCGGTCGCCGCGGGCCGCCATTCGGTGACCGGCACGACGCCGGGCGGTACCAGCTCGAGACCGGCGACCAGCCCGGCGTACTCCGCCTGGGTGCGGGCGGTAAGAACCGGCGAATACCGTGCGTTCCAGTGCGTCTCAAGCGTCGCTGTAAACGTCGCGTCAAGGTCGCTCGCCATGTCGCAGGTCGCCACATAGCTGTCCGCCGGCATCACCTCAGTGAGGGATGACACGATGGCGGCCGCTTCCTCGGTATCCGCCACCAGGGCCAGCGAGGAAATCAGCAGGATCGCGACCGGATGGCCGAAATCAAGCGTCTGCTTGGCGCCGCAGACGATGGCGTCCACGTCGCGGATGTCCGCGTCCACGTAGCTGACGGCCCCACCGGGCGACGATCTCCGCAGGGCCCTGGCGTGGCTGAGCACCATCGGGTCGTGGTCCACGTAGACGGTCCGGCACTCCGTCACGATGGACTGCGCGATCTCCTGCGTATTACCGGACGAACTGAAGCCGATGCCGATGTCGACGAATTGCCTGACGCCGGCTTCGGAGATGAAGTATTTAATCGCGCGCTGGTGGAAGGCACGCACGGCGGGCGCGATCGCCCAGATGACCGGCGCCGACCGCGCCGCCGCCTGCACGGCCTTGCGGTCGGCCTCGAAGTTGTCGGAACCGCCCCCGAGTACGTCCCAGAAGCGCGCGGCGTTCGGCACACTGGTATCGATCTGCCCGGCCTTCGCCCTGCGCGTCTCGTCCTGGTCCCAGTCGTCAGCCACCCGAACACATCCCCTGTGCTGCCTCGCACACTGTTTAGCCGCGGAACGGCCCCCCGTTGACCTTGGCGGCGACTCCGCTCCTGTCAAGGTAGGGTGTGATGCCGCCGAGGTGGAATGGCCACCCGGCCCCAAGAATCATGCACAAGTCTATGTCCTCGACGGCGGCGACGACGCCCTCGTCGAGCATGACCCTGATCTCCTGGGCGAGCCCCTCGAGGGCACGCTCGAGAACCTCGGGACCGGCGGACGGGCGGTCGCCGCCGGACAGCAGGGCGATGACGTCAGGGTCCACCGTGAAGTCCGGGAGGTACACCGCGGTCTTGCCCGACTCGACGAGCGCGCGGAGCTTGCCGGAGACGGCGAACCGGTCGGGGAAGGCGGTCGCGAGGGTCTGCGCGACGTGCAGCGCGATCGCCGGGCCGACGAGCTGAAGCAGCAGGAACGGTGACATCGGCAGCCCGAGCGGGTCCGCGGCGTGCTCGGCGACCTCGAACGCCGTGCCCTCGTCGACCGTGGCGGTGATCTCGCCGAGGAACCGGGTGAGCAGCCGGTTCACCACGAACGCGGGCCGGTCGGCGACGATCACGCAGTTCTTCTTGAGCGACTTGCCCACCGCGAGGGCGGTCGCGACGGACGCGTCATCGGTCGACGCGCCGCGGGCCACCTCGACGAGGGGCAGCACCGCGACCGGGTTGAAGAAGTGGAACCCGACGACCCGCTCCGGGTGCGCGAGCCCGGCCGCCATCGCGGACACCGACAGCGACGAGGTGTTGGTGGCGAGCACGCACGCTGCCCCGACGACCGCCTCGACCTCGGCGAACACCTGCTGCTTGAGGCTCAGCTCCTCGAAGACCGCCTCGATGACGAAGTCGGCGTCGGCGAATCCGTCCTTGGAGACAGAACCGCTGATCAGCGCCTTCTGACGGTTTGCCGTGTCGGCGGACAGCCGCCCCCGAGCCAGCTGCTTGTCGATCTCCGCGCGCACCGAGGCCACGCCGGAGTCCACCCGCGCCTGGTCGAGGTCGGTCATGACGACGGGAACCTGGAGGCGGCGGACGAAGAGCAGCGCGATCTGCGCGGCCATCAGGCCCGCGCCGACGACGCCTACCTTAGTTATTTTTCTTGCCAGCGACCTGTCCGGTGCGCCGGACGGGCGCCTGGCCCGCTTCTGGACCAGGTCGAAGGCGTACAGGCCGGACCGGAGTTCGTCCGACAGCATCAGGTCGGCGAGCGCCTCGTCCTCGGCGGCGAACCCCTCGTCCCTGCTGCGCTCCCGCGCGGCGGCAACAAGGTCAAGCGCCCGGTAGGGCGCCGGCGCCGCGCCGCGCAGCTTGCCGTCGGCGAAGAACCTGGCGGCGGCCACCGCGGCGTCCCACTCGGCCGCCGGCACTCCCGCGGGCCGCTTCACCGTCGCGGAACCGGTCAGCACGCGCACCGCCCAGCGCAGCGACTCCTCGAGAAAGTCGGCGGGCTCGAACATGGCGTCCGCGATGCCAAGCGAGAAGGCCTCGGTGCCGCGGATCATCTTGTTCTGCGACAGCGGGTTCTCGATGATCAGCTTGAGCGCCTTCGCCGGCCCGATCAGGCGCGGCAGCAGGTAGGTGCCGCCCCAGCCAGGCACAAGGCCGAGGAAGCACTCGGGGAACGCGATCATGGGCACGCCTGAGGAGATCGTCCGGTACGTGCAGTGCAGCGCGATCTCGAGGCCGCCGCCGAGCGCCACGCCGTTGATGAAGCAGAACGACGGCACGCCAAGCTCGCCGAGCCGGCGGAACACCGCGTGGCCCAGGTAGGCGATGCCGAGCGCGCGGTCCCTCGCGTCGCCGGCGTCCCGGCCGGCGGCCGTGATCGCCGCGGCCGCGCCGTCCAGGTCCGCGCCCGCGGCGAGGATGAACGGCTTGCCTGTCACGCCGACGGCCGCGATCTCGCCGCGCGCGACCCGCTGCGCGATGGAGTCGAGCGCGGCGTTCAGCGAGAGCAGGCCCGCCGGGCCGAACGTGTTCGGCTTGGTGTGGTCGTGGCCGTTATCGAGCGTGATCAGCGCGAGCACGCCAGCGCCCTCGCCGAGGTCGACATCGCGCACGATCGCGCGCGTGACCACCTCGGCGGGGAAGTCGGCAGCGGTGGGCAGACGGCCCGGTCCGTTCGGGATGCTCATGATTATTTTAGATCCTCTCCCACAAGACGGTGCCGCCCATGCCCATGCCGACGCACATGGTCGCCAGGCCGTACCGGACATCGGGTCGCTCGGCGAGCTGCGCGGCGAGCTGGATCATCAGCCGGACGCCGGAGGACGCGAGCGGGTGACCGAGGGCGATCGCGCCGCCCCACGGGTTCACCCGCGGGTCATCGTCGGCGATCTTGAAGTGGCCGAGGAAGACGAGCACCTGCACGGCGAACGCCTCGTTGATCTCGATGAGGCCGATGTCGTCCATGGTGAGGTTGTTACGGGCGAGGAGCTTCTCGGTCGCGGGGACGGGGCCGATGCCCATCACCTCGGGCTCGACGCCGGCAAAGGAGAAGTCAACAAGGCGCATCTTCGCGGTGAGGCCCAGCTCCGTGGCGACCTCTTCCGCCGCCAGGACGCACCCGGTCGCGCCGTCGTTGATGCCGCTCGAGTTGCCGGCGGTGATCCTGCCATGGGGACGGAACGGCGTCTTGAGCGCGCGCAGCCCGTCGAGCGTCGTCTCCGGCCGCGGCGGCTCGTCCACGGTGGCCAAGCCCCAGCCGAGTTCGGCGGTGCGGATCGACATCGGGACGAGGTCGGGCTGGAACTTGCCGTCCCGGTAGGCTCGCGCGACCTTGCGCTGGCTTTCCAGGGCGTACGCGTCGGCGCGGTCCTTGGTGATCGACGGGAACCGGTCGTGCAGGTTCTCCGCGGTCATCCCCATGAACAGGGCGGACTCGTCGACGATGCCCTCGGAGATGAATCGCGGGTTGGGGTCGACGCCCTCCCCCATCGGGTGGCGGCCCATGTGCTCGACGCCGCCCGCGATCGCGATGTCCGCCGCGCCGAGCGCGACCTCGCCGGCGACCGTGGTCACCGCGGTCATCGCGCCCGCGCACATCCGGTCGATCGCGTAGCCGGGCACGGTGACCGGCAGCCCCGCGAGGATGGCGGCGCTGCGGCCGATGGTGAGGCCCTGGTCGCCGATCTGGGTGGTCGCCGCGATCGCGACCTCGCCAACCCGCGCGGGCGGCAGGTTCGGGTTGCGCCGAATCAGCTCCCTGATGACCCGGACGATCAGATCATCGGCCCTGGTCTCCGCGTAAATGCCCTTAGGCCCCGACTTGCCGAACGGCGTCCTGACGCCGTCGACGAAGACCACCTCGCGTGCCCGCATTGGCTTGCTCCTGGTTGGTTTCTTGCTGCCCGCTCATATGCTACTCGCCAGTAACCTTTGCGGCGACCGGCCCTTGGCAAGAAATTCTCGCAGCCGGTCAAGCGGCCAGGCGTTGATCACGTCGTCGCGCGCGAGTCCGGCGACCCGGGCTGCGGCGACGCCGTAGCGGGCGTTGTTCAGGTGGCCAAGCGAGTGCGCGTCGGTGTCGATCGCGAACTTCACGCCCCGGTCCCTGGCCGCCCTGATGTGCTCGGGCGGCAGGTCCATCCGCTCCGGCGAGGCGTTGATCTCAAGCGCCGTCCCCGTCCGCGCGCACGCGTCGCACAGCGCGTCAAGATCGACGTCCACCGGCGGCCGCCGGCCGAGCTTGCGGGTGAGCGGGTGGCCGATGATGTTCACGTACGGGTTCTCCGCCGCGGCGATGAACCGCGCCGTCATCACCTCGCGGTCCTGGCCGAAGCTCGAGTGGACCGAGGCGACGCAGATGTCGAAGCCCGCGAGGAAGTCCGCGTCCCAGTCGACGGAACCGTCGGCCGCGATGTTCAGCTCGGTGCCGTGCAGCAGCGTCATTCCCCGCGCCATTTCCCGCGCCCCGAGCGCGGGCAGTTCGGCCCGCTGCGCGAGCATCTTCTCGTCGGTCATCTGCTGCATGACCAGGTTCGGCGCGTGGTCGGTGACCGCGTAGTACTCGTAACCGCGGGCCGCCGCCGCGGCGACCATATCGGCGAGCGACGCGACGCCGTCGGTCAGGCTCGTGTGCGTGTGCAGGTCACCACGAAGATCTTTCGTCCGAACGAGCGCGTGGCTTCGCGCTGACGCGCCTGTTGCTGTTATCCCCGGCACTGGCTTCTCCGGCACCGTCGTCTCCAGCCAGGCGACGAGCGCGGCTTGGATCCGCTCCTCGGTCGCCTCCGGCGGCAGCGCCCGCAGCGCGTCGCGCAGCGGCCGGTCGCGGGTGATGACCGCGATGGACCCGAGGATCTTCTCCTCGCTCTTGGCACCGAACCCGGACAGCGCGCGAAGCCGCCCTCCCCGAATGGCGGCCTCGAGGTCGGCGATGCCCGTCACGCCGAGCTCGCGGCTGAGCTGCAGCGCCCGCTTCGGGCCGATGCCCGGCACCTTCGCCATCTCCTGCACACCAGGCGGGATCTTCGCCCGCAGCTCGTCGACGGCCGCGACGGTGCCCGTCCTCCGGAACTCGACGATCTTCCCCGCGATGGACGTGCCGACCCCGGAGATCTTGGTCAGCGCCGCGTCAGGCACCGCGGCGAGGTCACCCGGGTACCCCGCGACCACCTTGGCTGCCTTCTCGTAGTTCCGCGCACGGAACGCATCGCCCCCCGTGATGACCAGAAGCTCCGCATACTCGCGCAGTACCGCCGCAGCGTCCTCATTAGCGCTCGCCATGCTTGCCATTGTCGCGCGAACGCCGGGCGTGACCGCACGCGCCCCGCGCTTCTTGCTGTTATCAGAGGATGAACCTCTCGACGGCGTTGGCGAAGCCCTCGTCGGCGTTGGCCGTGGTGACCCGCCGTGCCGAGCGCTGCACCTCGAGGCTGGCGTTGCCCATCGCGATGCTCATCCCGGAGTGCGCGAACATCAGCACGTCGTTCGGCATGTCGCCGATCGTGGCGATGGCCTCCGGCGGGATCGCGTACTTCGCGGACAGGTAACGGGCGACCGCGCCCTTGTTCGCGTCCGGGTGGGTGACATCGAGGTAGTAAGGCTGGGAACGGGCGGCGGAGACGTGGTCGCCGAACTGGTCGTGCGCGGCGGAGGCGGCACGGGCCACCGCGTCCAGGTCGTCGCTGACCCCGACTAGCTTCACGACGTCGCTTGTGAGCCCGTCAAGGCTGGTCATCAGCGTCGGATCGAACCGCACGGTGCTGGCTTCCCTGGCCACGTGCGAGCCTTTCACGTCAGGCACGTACCAGTCAGAGCCGCGGTAGACCCACAGATCGAGGCCGAACGAGCCGATCAGATCGGCCACCGGCCGTACCAGGCCCCCGGGCAGCACGCGCTGCTCGACCACGGACATGTCCCGGTTGACCAGCAGCCCGCCGTTGAAGGCCGCGATCGGCGTCGTGATGTCGAGGGGCTCGATCAGCATCGCCATGCCCTGCGGTGGGCGGCCGCTTGTGAGGGCGAACAAGATCCCGGCCGTGCCGAGGCTGTGCACCGCGTCGACAGCCCGGTCGGTCAGCACCTTGTCCGGCGTCACCAGCGTTCCGTCGACATCCGCAAGCAGCAGCCGGATAACGCTACTCATAAGGTGATCCTCCCATAGCGCGCACCGGTCCCGCCGGCGTTAGCTGCCGGGCTTGCGGGACTGCCGCTGCAGGGCGGCACGGGTGAGTTCCGCCTTGTTGCCGACCTGCAGCTTGGCCCTGATCCGCTCCACATAGGTATCGACCGTCGCCCTGCTGACGCCAAGGCGGGTGGCTACCTGGCTGTGGGTAAGGCCACGGGCGATCATCTCGAGGGTCTGGTCTTCGCGCGGGGACAGCTGCGCGGCGCCTGCCGCGCGATCCCCGCCGTCAGGCGGGCGCATGGCGGCCTGGAGGATGTCGGCGAGCTGAGCGGAGAGCGCGAATCCGCCGGCCGCGACGCTCTCTACCGCCGCGACGAACATCTGGGTGCTCGCCTGCTTGGTCACGTAGCCGGCCGCACCGACATTGATGGCGTTGAGCACGTCGTCGGGGTGGCCGGAAGCCGACATGACTAGCACCCGGGTGATGGCGGACAGCCCGGCGACCGCCTCCAGGCAAGGCTGGTCGCCCACGCAGTACAGATCCAGGATGATCACATCGGGGTAGGGGTCGGTACCGGTCAGCGCCGTGTCCAGGTCGGCCGGGCAGGCGGCGCACACCACGACATCGATGCGGCCGGATTCCGTGAGCACCTGCTGCACGCCGCGGCAGGCGATGGGATGGTCATCAACGATCGCGACCCGGATCATTTCCGACTCCCTGCTTGTCACATGCGGCTCGTCGCATTGCGGGCTTTTTTACTGTAACTCGTTCCAGTCTTACGTTGTCATCGCGGCGTCCGCTGCCTGTACCGTGAAGCCAGATGCGCTGGCCCTTCTGGAGGCAGGTCATGCAGCGGGACGAGACGGCGAGCGAACGCGCGCAACGACTTGTGCTGCTGGCCGTGCTGCTGTTTCGGATCGGCGGCATCGTCCAGGTCCTGCTCGTGGTGGCCATGGTCTTCGGCAGCTACCGGCACCCCGCACTCGTCGCGCTCGTGGTCGCGGGGCTCGTGGCGGAGAACTGCATCCTGCTGTCAGCGTGCTGGCGCCGCCGCGTCATCAAGCAGAGCTGGGTCTTCGCCGACATCCTCGTCACGTTGGCCGCGCTGCTCGCCGCCGCGCTGCTGACCGCACCCGCCAACTACGACACCTGGGCCAACTTCGCCTTTCCTTACTCGATCGTCGCGCAGCTGATCGTCGGTTTCGGGATACGCCGGCTGAGCGTGGCCATGGCGCTCAGCGTGGCCATGGCGTTCGCGTACATCACGCTGACCGTCGCCGTCCACCACGACCCGGTATGGAACACGCTGGCCAATGCCCTGGGCTATATCGTCAATGCCACCGTCACGTGGCTGGTGACCAGGGAACTCCGGGAAGGCGGGCGCCGGCTTGATGACAGCCGCCATGCCGCGGAGGAGCAGGCTGGGCTGCTCGCACGCGAACGGGAGCGGGTCCGTTCGGCGCGGATGCTGCACGACCGGGCACTGCAGACACTGGAGATGCTGGCGGGTACCAATTGGATCGCCGACCCGCAGGTGCACGAACAGGTCGCCGTCGAGGCTGCCTGGCTGCGCGGGTTCGTCAAGGACGGCGTGGGAAACAGGTCTCCCCACCTGCTTGAGGCGCTCCGCGAAATGACCGAACGGCACACCGCTGCCGGGTTCAGGATCCTGGTCAACGACGCACAGCTGCGCGCCGCTGGCGGGGACGTCGTTCTGTCCGAGGACGGGATGACCGCGCTGATCGGCGCCGCGGACGAGCTGCTGACCAATGTCGCCAAGCATGCGGGAGCCGATGAGGCGACGGTGCGGATAGCGCTTTCCGGCGGTGGCGTGGAGGTCAGCGTCGTCGACGGCGGCCGGGGCTTCGACCCGGCCAAGCCCACCAGCGGCACCGGGCTCCTGCACTCTGTGCGGGAGCGCATCGGGGAGGCCGGCGGTGTCGTGCGCCTGGAAAGCGCCCCCGGGCAAGGCGCCAGCATCGAGGTCTGGGTGCCGTGCGAGACACGGCACCCAGACCCCTGAGCGCTAACCGCTGACACAGGCGGGTATTCCGGGAGAGTATCCATTGGTCGCGACCGTGGGCGTGTTCATGTACCAGTCGTAGACGAAGTGGCCATCCCAGAGCATGTCCCACGTGGTGAATGGCCGTCCGTACTGCGTTCGGCCGTCGACCTGGTCGCCGTGTTTCGTCTGGCAGACCACGATCAGGTTCGTGCCGTTGGGCACGTAGTAATCGACGTTGCCGACGTGCGGTGCCGTCTGCAGCGCCAGGCCGCCGCTATCGGTCCCGGTGACCTGGTAGCCCTGCCCCCCGATCGAGATGGGCGGAGCCGAGATCTGACCGAACCAGTTATTTGGTACCCAGTTCGTTGGCGGGAAGCTTGGATTGGGTAGCCCCTGGGCGTTGTAAGCGGCCAGGATCGCGTAGGCATGATTCATGCAATTCCAGTTGGTCCCGTTGTAAAGGGCGCCGTACCCGTTGCCGACGTTCTCCACGACATTGACCTCGTTGCCCGCCGCGGTCACCGCGCTGTTAGCGACGTCGACGCACTTATAGCGGGTGTACTGGCTCGTCGCGTGCGACGAGGCGTCGCTCGAGCTGTTCGGCCAGGCGCCCCAGTGCGGCTGGAACTGGAAGGCTTGCAGCATCTGGGTGAAGTTGCCGCTCGCGTGCCATGCGCCGAGCGGGTTCCCGTCCCCCGCGGCGACCGTGAACAGCCCATTGGGATCTTCGGTGGAACCGAAGATGAATTGACCGCTGTTTCCGATCTCATATCCCCAGCCGATGTGACCCCTCGCGCCGCCGAGCACGACGGCCCCGTCGGGCTGATTGAATACGCAGGCCAGGCCAGGGCCGAGCGCGTAGGCCGCGGGCTGCACCGCGATCAGGCCCGCGATGACTAGTGCGAGACAGCCGGCGGCCGCGATGAGACGACGGCCTATGCGGGCCCTGATGCGAGCGAGGAGCAGATGCATTTGCCTGGTCATGACGCTCTCCTTGGAATACGCCCCCATGAAGCGGCGAGCAGGACCTCATTGTCGCGATGCGGGTACCGCGGCGTCATGCCGGCAAAAGGCTGTAGGGCAAACGCACCACATCGGGCCCGGTGCTACAGCCGGCTTTCCTGGACGGCGGCAGGGAGCGACCGCCGCGGGGAGTCCTCGGCAGGCGAGGCGCCCTTCCTGAGCCGCAAAGCGATCGCGAGCAGCAGCAGGAGCAGGGCCATGCCGCCGAGTATGTAGGCGTTGCCCCAGATGAGCTGGAAGCCGTGCCAGTGGTACTCGACGTAGTAGGGCTGGTCGCCGTACCGGCTGAACTGGAGCGGGTTGGTGTTCTTCTGCAGCCAGAGGAGGCCGAAGGAGAACCTGCCGAGGTTCTCCTTCGTCCATAGCGCGTCCGGCCAGGGGGCGAAGGTCACGATCATGCCGGCGACGGCGAGCCAGAGCCACCGGGCGGTCCGCTTCGCGTTGCGCCTGGCCGCGGCGATCGCGTAGTGACCGGCCGTGGCGACCGCGAGCGCCATCCAGACCCAGTGGTGGTCCCAGGAAATCGGCGAGACGAGCAGGCCGGTCAGCGCGGTCGTCAGGATCGCGACCACGTGGTAGCCGGCCCGTTCGAGCAGCAGGGCGGCCGTCAGGCCACCGATGACCGCGAGCACCGAGGCGACGATCCACGGCGTCTGGCCCGCGGCCACGGACCCGGACAGCCTGGTGACGAGCGCGCGCAGCGACTGGTTGCCCGCCCAGCCCATGAACCCGGCCCGGTTCCCGTCGCCGAGGACCATGCCGTGCAGCCACCACTTGGACGAGTCATGCGGCAAGACGACGAAGCCGATGATGACGGTGGCGAGGAAACCGGCCACGGTGGCGGCGGCCTCACGGAACTTCCTGGTGATCAGCAGGTACGGGACGAAGATCAGCGGCACGAGCTTGATGCCCGCCGCGACGCCGGTCGCCACGCCCTTCCACCAGCGGCGCTTGCCGTTCTTGGTGTAGTCGGGCTGGCACAGGTCCCACATGATCACGGCCATCAGGATCAGGTTGACCTGGCCGAGGTAGATGGTCCGCACGACCGGCTGGAGCCAGAAGGTGACCGCCGCGGCGACGAGGACGGCACCGAGCCGCACCCTGCGGTTGTCGTAGCCGAGGGCGCCGAGGGTGAACCAGAGCGCCGCGAGCAGGCAGCAGATATTCACGATGATGGAAAGGATCCACAGCGGCGTCCACGGGATGAACGAGATCAGCGCGAAGGCGATCGCCGCGAACGGGGTGTAGGTGAACTTCAGCGCCAGCGAGCTGTAGCCGCCCCAGTCGTAGAGCGGGTCGTTCGCGTTCGGGTCGAAGAACGGGCGGACGTGCCTGACGATCAGCCCGCCATCTCGGTACACGGTGAGATCCACCGGGTCGAGCGCGCCGTCCCTCCCGCTGATCACCGCGTAGATCACCCAGCTCGCTATGACGGCGAGGAAGGCGATGGCGCCAGCCCGGACGAGCCGGGTTCCTGGGGCGCAATCCGCCTTGGGTGCCTTGGCGGCGACCGAATTCACACGTGTAACAATATCTGCAAAGGACCCGGGCTCTGCGCGGACAGGACAACCTCGGCCATACTGGCAAGCATGACGACGCAGATCGGACCGGGCGACCAGTGAGCATCGCGAGCCTGATATCGAGCGGGCCGCTGCTGCTTGCCATGCCTGTCGCCGCGGCGGCCGGCGCGGTGACCTTCCTGTCCCCGTGCTGCCTGCCGCTCGTTCCGGGGTACCTGTCGTACATAACCGGCATGTCGGGCGGGAGCACCGACGCGGTCACGGAGGCCGAGACGGGTGCCGCCGTGGGCGACACGGCCGCCGAGGGCAGCGCAGGCGGCGGCGTCACCACCAGGACCCGGGCGACCGCGGCGGGGTCCGCCGCGCGGCCCACGGGCCGGATGGTCACCGGGACGGTGCTGTTCGTCCTCGGGTTCTCCGCGGTGTTCGCGCTGATCGGGCTCGCGGTCGGCGGGGTTGGCCAGCTCCTGCAGACGCACACGGCCGGCATTACCCAGGTGCTCGGCGGGGTGACGATCCTGCTCGGCCTGCTGTTCTTCGGCGCGTTCGACCGGTTCATGTTCGCGGGCCGTGTCTTCAAGCCGTCTTTCCGGCCGCGGGCCGGGCTGGCCGGCGCGCCGCTGCTCGGCGTCCTGTTCGGCGTCGGCTGGACGCCCTGCATCGGTCCCACGCTGGCCGCGGTGCAGATCATGTCGTACCAGTCAGGGACCGCCGCCCGCGGCGCGTTCCTCGCGTTCCTCTACGGGCTCGGCCTCGGCATCCCGTTCTTGCTGGTGGCGGTCGCCTTCCAGCGCATGATGAACGTGCTCGACTTCTTCAAGCGCAACGGCAGGCTCGTCAGCCGGATCGGCGGCGTGATGCTGGTGGCCGTCGGCCTGCTCGAGGCGACAGGCGCCTGGACACAGGTGATCGCCTTTCTGCACACGCACTGGTTCGGCGGCTTCAAGACGTCCCTGTAAGACGCTGTCAGCGGCGCGAGCCGGCCTTGGGCTTCGCGGCGACCGGCTTGCGGGGCTGGTCAATCGGCGCGTCCGCGCGCCGGCCGGGAGCGGCGTCCGCGGCGGGCGCCTCGCTCGCTGCCTCGACCAGGGCGGTGAGCAATCGGTGGTCGTCGCCCTCCTCGGGGTGCCAGCTGACGCCGAGGCCAAACCGGTGCCCGGCGACCTCGAGGGCCTCGGTGATCTCGCCGTCGGGCGACCAGCCGGTGACGGTCAGCCCCTCGCCCAGGCTGTAGGGGGCCTGGTGATGCGCGGCGGGAACGAGGACCCTGGTGCCGAGCAGCCGGCCGAGGATGCTGTCGGGGGCGAGCACCACGTCGTGCGGTGCGTAGCGGGCCCGGGCGACGCGATGACCAGGCAGGTCCTGGGTGAGCGTGCCGCCGCGCGCCACCGCGAGCACGTGCAGCCCCCGGCCGATGGCGAGGAACGGCAGGCCGCTGACCAGGGCGGCGCGCATCAGCGTCAGCTCGAACCGGTCCCTGCGATGCTCAGGTTCGTCGGTTTCGTCAAGTCGCTGCTGGTCGTAGAGCGCCGGGTCGAGGTCGCGGCCGCCGGCGAAGATCAGGCCGTCCACGCACTCGATGAAGGCGGCCACCGAGTCCGCGGGCACCGGCGGGAGCACAAGCGGCGCTCCCCCGGCCCGCGCCACGGCGCGGGTGTAGCTGACGGGCGATACCACGGCTTCCCGGATCCAGTCCCCCCAGCGAGCGGCATCTAGCTCGCTGGTGATGCCGATGATCGGGCGGCCCATTACGTTCTCCCGTTCGCTGCGCCGAGACGACAAGCAACGACTGGGTCCCCGGTACCCCGCCCCGGCCGTACTGCCATTCTTCCGGACAGAACCCGTTTCTGCGGTACCGATGGCTTATTTCTTCTTTTCGACCTTCTGCCAGATCCTCAGCCGACCCCTCGCCGGACCTTCGCTAGACCTTCCGCCAGCCGGGCACCCAGGCGCCGTCGGTTACCACGTAGTCGCCGAAGAGAGCGGGCACCTCGGCGCGCATGATCTCCCCGATTTTCCCGAAAACTAGCCGGATCTCCTCCTCGGCCCCCGGGTCGGTGCGCATCTCGATGGTGTGCCGCAGCGCGCGGATGTTCGCGGTCCAGACAAGGCCGGTGGCCACGCCGTCGGGAGCGAGGCGGCGCATGAACGAGGTCTTGTGCTTCTTCTCGTGGAACGCCACGCCCTCGTCGTCAAGACCGAAATGACCCGCGGCCCAGCCCTGGAACGCCTCCATCTCGGCGAGCAGCGCGGTAGCGCGCTTCATCAGCTCCGGGTCCTCGCGCGCCCAGCCGGGGAACCAGAAGGGGATCTCGTCGAGCCTGACGAAGCGCAGCGACTCCTGCGAGATCGCCGTGCCCGGCCGGTGCCTGGCGAGTTCATGGGTGAGCACCCGGCTGACGTTGTGCAGCACGAACGTGAAGCTGACATGCTCGAGCACCGAACCGTGCCCGCTGCGCAGGATGTTCTGAAGATACGCGGCGTGATCCTCGCGGACGCGGCGGACGTTCGGGTTCAGGCCGGGCTCCCAGGAGCGGTAGCACATCTTCCCGGCGAACTCGGCGAGGTTCTCCGCGTCGTTGAGCTGATCGCGGTCGAGCCGCTCAAGCCATCGCTGCCCGCCGACCTCGCTCAGGTAACCCGCCAGCGCCTCGTAATCGACCGACGGCCGCGCGACCAGGAAAACCTCAGGCTCTACGTTCTTCATGGCACAGCACACTACCCGCCGTCGCTGACATTCCGGCGGGCTCGGCGGAGCACATCAGGACCGTGCCACCCTCGCCAGCCAGCACCACGCAGCGCTGGTCGCGCCGACGTTTCATGGGTGGCGCGGTGGGGGTGGCCGCGCTCGGGTCGTTCGCGGCCGCGTGCGGCGGCGCGGGTCATCCGACGAGCGCCCCCCTTAGCGCACCGGTCTTGCCGCCCGGCGGCACCAGTACCTCCCCCGCAGCGGCCGCGACCACCTCCGGCGTCGATGCCGAGCTGATCAGCAAGCACTATCAGGGCCTGAAGCCGTTCGCGCCCGCGCCGCCGCCGGCCGTCAATACGTGTAGCACCACTCCAGGCAGGTCGCGGCGGCAGATACGACCGCGTAACATCCCTGCGGCAGCATGCGGGCATGATCAAGACCGTGGAGGTGCGTGCGAGGGATAAGCGAGGCGAGCGGCCGTGGACCTGAACGCCGTCACCGAGTTCGCGCCTGCCACCAGCGATGGGGCCTGGCGCGACGGTGACGCCTGGCTCGGCGGCGGTACCTGGCTGTTCTCCCAGGCGCAGCCGCGCGTGCGCCGGCTGCTCGACCTGAGCGCCTTCGGCTGGCCGCCGCTCACCGAGACCGACGGCGGCCTGACGATCGCCGCCACCTGCACCCTGGCGGAGCTCGCCAGGTGGCGGCCGGCCCGCCCCCGCTACGGGAACGCCGCCGCGCTCGCCCGCCAGTGCTGCGACGCGCTGCTCGGCTCGTTCAAGGTGCAGAATGTCGCCACCGTGGGCGGCAACATCTGCCTGTCGCTGCCCGCCGGGCCGATGACCGCGCTGGCCGCCGCGCTCGACGGCGTCGCCGCACTCGCCCCGCCCGATGGCGGCGAGACCCGCCAGGTCGCCGTCGCGGACTTCGTCACCGGCGACGGCCGTAACGTGCTGCGCCCCGGCGAACTGCTCACCCGCGTCGAGATCCCCGCCGCCGCGCTCACCGCGCGCACCGCGTTCCGGCAGCTGTCCCTGTCGCCAGTCGGCCGTTCCGCGGTCCTCGTCATCGCCCGCCGCGACACGGCGGGCGACACGGCGGGCAGCACCATCGTCACGGTCACCGCGTCGACACCGCGCCCGCTCACCCTCCGCTTCCCGTCGCCGCCCGGCCAGGACGACGCCGTGTCCGCGCTCGACCAAGCCGCACCCGAGTATCTCGACGACGTGCACGGCAGCCGCCCCTGGCGCGCGGCGATGACCCGCCGCGCCGTGTTGGAAGTAACGGCGGATGTGGCGGCGGATGTGGCGGCGGATGCGGCGGCGGATGTGGCGGCGGATGTGGCGGCGGAAGCGGAAGAGCACCGCCAGTGATCGTCAACGGGCAGCCCTTCGATCAGCCGCCTCGGCCGGGACAGTGCCTGCGCACGTTCCTGCGCGAGCAGGGCTGGCACGGCGTGAAGAAGGGCTGCGACGCGGGCGACTGCGGCGCCTGCACCGTCCACGTGGACGGCGTCCCCGTGCACAGCTGCGTCTACCCGGCGATGCGCGCGGCCGACCGCGAGGTCACCACGATCGAGGGGGTGCGGGCCCCGCAGGTACAGGAGGCGTTCCTCGCCGCGCAGGGCTTCCAGTGCGGCTTCTGCACGGCCGGCATGATCATGACGGCCGCCGCGCTGACCGGCGAGCAGCGCGGCGACCTGCCACGCGCGCTCAAGGGAAACATCTGCCGCTGCACCGGCTACGGCTCGATCCGCGACGCGCTGGCCGGTACAGCCCGCGTCCGCGAGGACAGCAAGCCAGGCAAAGACAGCAAGCCCATGAATCGGAACGGGCCGATGGTTCCCCCCATCGGCCAGAGCCTGCCCGCCCCGGCCGGCCCCGACGTGGTGACCGGCAAGGCCAGGTTCACCGCGGACCTAGCCCAGGACCTGGCCCCTGACTGCGCCGCCACGGGTGGTTCCCTCGACGACGTGCCCCCGGTGCCGCCGCTGCACATGAGGCTGCTCCGCTCCCCGCACGCGCACGCGCGGATCCGCTCGATCGACGCGTCGGCGGCGGAAAGGCTCCCCGGCGTCGTCGCGATCTTGACCTACGCGGACTCCCCCGCCACCCTGTTCTCCACCGCCAGGCACCACGACCCCGACGACGACCCGTACGACACGCTCGTCCTTGACCGCGACATCAGGTTCGGGGGCCAGCGCGTCGCCGCCGTCGTCGCCGACACCCTGGGCGCGGCCGAGGCGGCCTGCGCGCTGATCACGGTCGACTACGAGATCAGGCCCCCCGTCACCGACCCGGCCTCGGCCATGGCGCCAGGCGCGCCGCTGCTCCACCCCGGCCTGGCGGCACGCAACGTCTGCGCCGAGATACACCGCGCGGCCGGCGACGCCGGAGCCGCGTTCGCCGAAGCCGACGCCGTCTACACGGGAACGTTCAGTACCCAGCGGGTACAGCATGTGGCGCTCGAGACGCACACCACGATCGGCTGGCTTGAGCCGCGCACCGGGCGGCTCGTCTTGCGGACGAGCACGCAGGTGCCGTTCCTCACCCGCGACGAGATCTGCCGCGTGTTCGGCCTGGAGAAGGACAGGGTACGGGTGATCGTGAAACGGGTCGGCGGCGGCTTCGGCGGCAAGCAGGAGATGCTGACCGAGGACATCGTCGCGCTCGCCGTGCTCGCCACGGGCCGGCCCGTCCACCTGGAACTGACCCGCGGCGAGGCGTTCACCGCGGCGACCACGCGGCACCCGATGGAGGTCACCGTCACGCTCGGCGCGACGCGCGACGGTACCCTGACCGGGCTCGCGCTCGACGTCACCGCCGACACGGGCGCCTACGGCAATCACGGTCCTGGCGTGCTGTTCCACGCGGTCGAGGAGGCCGTCACCGCCTACCGCTGCCAGCACAAGCGGGTCGATGCCCGGGTGGTCTACACGAACACGGTCCCGGCTGGCGCGTTCCGCGGTTACGGCCTGTCCCAGACCGTCTTCGCGGTCGAGTCGGCGATCGACGAACTCGCGCGGGCCCTCGAGATCGTCCCGGCGGAGTTCCGCCGCCGGAACCTGATCCGCGAGGGCGATGGGCTTGTCAATGGCAGCGGCGAGCATCAGGGCGTCAGCACGGCGAGCGTCGGCGTCTACGACTGCCTCGACCTGGTGGAGAAGGCCCTCGCCAGCGGCCGGGGCGAGACCGCGCCCGACGGCTGGGCCACCGGAGCAGGGATCGCGGTGGCCATGATGGACACCATCCCGCCCGGCGGCCACCAGGGAACGTCGAAGGTAGCGGAGCGGCCGGACGGCAAGTACGCCGCGTTCGTTGGGACGGCGGAATTCGGAAATGGGACGACCACCATCCACCGGCAGCTAGTCGCGAGCGTGCTCGGCTGCGAACCGGCCGATGTTCTTGTCTTTTCCTCGGACACCGACCGGAGCGGGCACGACACCGGCGCGTACGGGTCGACGGGCATCGCCGTCGCCGGCACGGCGACGGTGCGGGCGGCCCGCGCCCTGGCCGACGCGATCGCGGCGCGCGGGACCGCCGATGCTGCTGAGAAGCTGCTTGAGGCGGAGGGGTACTGCGACGGCTTGTCGCGTTCCGTCGCGTTCACCGTCCAGGGATTCCGTGTCGCGGTCAACGCAGCGACGGGCGAGATCATGGTGCTTCAGTCCGTGCAGGCCGTGGACGCGGGCACGGTGCTCAACCCGGTGCAGCTTCGCGGCCAGGTCGAGGGCGGGGTGGGGCAGGCGCTCGGCGCGGCGCTCTTCGAGGAGGTCAGGCTCGACGCCGCCGGCCAGGTGACCACCGGCGTGCTGCGCGAGTATCACGTCCCGGTGCTCGCCGACCTGCCGGTGACCGAGGTCTACTTCGCGGCGACCCGCGACCCGTACGGCCCGTTCGGCGCGAAGCCGATGAGCGAGGCGCCGTTCAACCCGGTCGCGCCCGCGCTCGCGAACGCGGTGCGCGACGCGACCGGCGTGCGTTTCACGCGGCTGCCGCTGCGGCGAGACAGTGTTTACCTAACCCTGCACGAGGAGTGACCATGGTCCAGATTGGCGTCAACAGGTACGGCAAGGCCGAGATCCGGGTGGTCCGCGTCGCTCGGGGCGCGGCGCCCGACGGCTCCGACATCCTGCGCGACTGGAACGTTTCGACGTCGCTCTCAGGCGACCTGGCCGACTCGCACCTGACCGGCGACAACTCCAAGGTGCTGCCGACCGATTCGCAGAAGAACAAGGTATACGCGCTGGCGAAGGAGCTCGGCGCCATCGAGCCCGAGGCATTCGCGCTCGCGCTCGCGCCGTTCTTCACCTCCTCGCAGGAACCGATCAGCCGGGCGCGGATCTCGATCGACGAGTACGGCTGGAACCCGATCGGCGGAGGCGGGTACTCGTTCGCGCGGGCCGGTGACCTGGTGCGGACGACGACCGTGATCCATGACGTCACCGAGGGGACCACGGTGGTGTCCGGCATCAAGGACCTGATCGTGATGAACACCACCGCGTCGGAGTTCTGGGGCTTCCCGAAGGACGGGTACACGACGCTCCCCGAGACCAAGGACCGCATTCTCGCGACGGCGGTGAACGCCTCGTGGCGGTTCTGGCCCGACACGCTGCACCGCGTCGACTGGGGCGCGGCGTTCACGGCCGCGAAGCAGACGATCCTCGACACGTTCGCCGGGACGTATTCGTACTCGCTCCAGCAGATGCTGCTCGCGATGGGGTCGGCGATCATGACGGCGGTGCCCGAGGTCTGCGAGGTCCGCCTCACGCTGCCGAACAAGCACCACTTCATCGTTGACCTGTCACCGTTCGGCCTGGACAACGACCGCGAGGTCTACCACGCCGACGACCGGCCCTACGGCCTCATCGAGGGCTCCGTCCTCGCCGACTTCGCCCCCGACCCTGGCCTGGCCTGGACCTGACCTGCGCGTTAGAGCTGCACGGTCTTATAGCTGCACGGTCCCGCTGATGAGGGTGACCGTGCCGCCGCCGATGAAGATCTCGCCGTCCCCGGCCGTGACGTGCACCCGCCCGCGACGGCCGAGCGCGGTTCCCTGGCTGACCACGTACGGTGCCGTCGCCTTGCCTTCGCCGAGCAGCCACTGGGCAAGCGAGGCGTTCAGGCTGCCGGTCACCGGGTCCTCGGCGGTCTTGCCATCCTTGGGGAAGAAGGCGCGCACCTCGAAGGCCTGCGGCGACCCAGGCGGGTAAGGGCCGACCACGCCGAGGTCGAAATCGCAGTCAGGCTGGTCGAGCGCGAGCACGGCCTCGGCGCTGTGCAGCAGCACCGCGACCCAGCCAGGACCGTTGTCCGCCCACTGCGCGTCCGCGATGTCGTCTCGCTTGATCGACAGGATCGCGGCGATCTCCGCTATGAGGGACTCCTCCACCGGGCCGCCGCGGACCAGTGGCGGCGCCGCGAAGGCCAGCCGGTCACCGGTCAGCCGCACCGTGATGAGGCCGGCCTCGCACTCCTGGACGATGATGCCCGGCCTGGCCGGGCGGCCGCCCGACTCGAGCCAGGCATGGCAGGTCCCGAGCGTCGGATGCCCGGCGAACGGCAATTCCCGCACCGGCGTGAAGATCCGGACCCGGTAGTCGGCCCGCTGATCGCGCGGCGGCAAGAGGAAGGTCGTCTCCGACAGGTTCGTCCAGCGGGCGAAGAGCCGCATCTCGTCGCCGCTCAGCCCGTCGGCACCGTGCACGACGGCGACCGGGTTGCCAAGGCAGGGCTCATCGGTGAACACGTCGACCTGGCGGAAATCTCGCATCATGTGCCCGAGCGTAACCGGATCGCGCGACCCGGCGCACTCCTGCGGTGGCTCTTAAAGCGCATCCTCGCCCTCTACGGATACGCATGAACAGACACCAGGAACTGCCCCCGCCCGATGCCCTGGCCACCCGGCCCGGCTGTCCCATCCCTCTCAGAGGAACGGTCCCTGCGCGATTGGCGGGCTGTACATGCCGCGGTCGCCTGGCTCCGGACGCTCGGGCGCGGCCGGGCGCCAGCCGGGCAGGTCGGCAAACGCCCCGGCCCAGGCGGCAGTGAACCGGGCCAGCGGCAGATGCTCCCTGGAGACGAGCTGATAGCGCAGCGCGTACGGGAGCAGATCCGTCGCCAGGGCCGACTCGCCGTCCCGGGCCTTCAGGTCGCGAAGGTGTCGTTCAAACCCGCTCAGCTCCGCGGCCATTCGCTCGCCGGCCGCAGTCAGCTCCCGGTGACTCCACCGGTGAATCCACCCCCGGCCGACCGCTTCGCGTACCAGGCCGGCGCGTACCCCGGTCAGGGCCGGCCCGAGCACCGGCATCAGTTCCGGCAGGGCGGCTGCCTGATACTGCCCGGTCAGGCCGGCGAGCAGACTGCGCTCGTAGCCGAGCAGGCCGACCCGCGCCGAGTTCAGCACCGGCAGCGACCGGATGATCCAGCCCGCGGACGTCTCCTCGGCCGCCAGGAAGCCGCGCTGCGCCAGGTCTACGGCCGTGACCGCGATGTCGCCCATGATGACCCGGCGGAGCACGAGCAACCCAACCTGACCGGGCCGCAGCCCGCCCGGGCACCGCAACTGCGCCATACCGGAATTGTCCCGCCCTCGGCCGTCGAGGGCAACCCCCAATGAATAGAGCACCGCCGTCAAGGCAGGCCAGCCCCGACCCGCGCTACCGTGCCCGCAACCCCGAAACGCGATCACGCCGCCCCGACCTGCCGGGGGCGCTTGCCGGGGATTTCTCGTCCGCGTCTTACACGCTGTCGGACATGGCGGCCGACAGCGTCGGCCTGCTCGACGTGCTCGGGTTCGGCAGCGCCCACATCGTAGGCGCGTCCCTTGGCGGCATGGTCGCGCAGACGATCGCGATCGAGCATCCAGGGCGGGTCAGGTCGCTGACCTCGATGATGTCCACCACGGGTGACGACAGCGTGGGCCTTCGACGGGATGGGCCACGGCCTGCCCAGGGAACTATGGCCGGACATCGCCGCCAGGATCGCCGGCCTGGTCAGGCGTGCCGACGCGCATGCCGATTTATCGACTTTACCGACCGCATGCGTTCCGCTCGCGGCCGGGTGCATCCTTGATGCCATGTCGTTTCGATGGCTCACCGTCTTCCTCGACATTCCCGCTGGCTCGTTCGCCGCCGGGGCGGCGTTCTGGGGGCTGGTGACCGGCAGCGAGATGTCGCCCTTCCGCGGCGCCGACGGAGAATTCATGACGCTGCTGCCAGCGTCGGGGGATGCGTACCTTCGCGTGCAGCGCGTCAACGACGGCGGTGGCGGATGCCATCTCGACCTGCATGTCGATACCGCGACCGGTTCCCTTGGTGAGGTGGCCGCCCAGGCGGAAGAACTCGGCGCTCGCGTTCAGCGCGTCGCCGACGGGCTTGTCGTGGCCGAGAGCCCCGGCGGGTTCACGTTCTGCCTGGTGCCCTGGGACGGCCAGGCCGTGGTGCCGTCGCCGGTGACCTCGGAGGACGGCGCGGCCGGCCGGGTAGACGCGCTGTGCCTGGACATCCCGCCTGCGGACTTCGAGCGCGAGTGCGCGTTCTGGGCGTCGCTCGCCGGCTCGCAGGTACGTCCCGCGCGGGTCGAGGGATTCTCCTACCTCGGCGGCCAGGCGGGAATGCCCGTTCTGCTGCTGTTCCAGCGGCTCGACAGCGCCGGCCCGGGCCAGCGGGTCCACGCCCACGTCGACATCGGCACCACGGAGCAGCAGGTGGCGGTTGCCGAGCACATCGCCCTCGGCTCGCGGATAGTGGATTCCTTCCCCTTCTGGACGGTGCTCGCCGGCCCGGCAGGACATCGGTACTGCCTGATCGACCGTGATCCGGATATCGCGCGGCACTCCGGGGCCGCCAAGGCGTGATGCGGCTGCCGCCCGTCGCCCGGTGCCGGCTTACCGGGTTCGGCGGCGCAGGGTGAGCGCGCCAATGATGAGCGCCGCGACGGTGAACGCGACGATCACGGCGACGTCAGCGCTGATCGCCGCGGTCCACGACGCGCTGCTGCTGATCCGTTGCATGGCATCGACCGCGTAGGACAGCGGCAGCACGTCCGACAGCCCGCGCAGCACGGCCGTCATATGGTCGCGCGGCACGACGAGACCGCACAGCAGCGTCTGCGGCAGCACGAAGGCCGGCATGAACTGCACCGCCTGGAACTCCGAGCGGGCGAACGCGCTGGCGAACAGGCCGAGCGACATCCCGAGGATGGCGTCAAGGACGGCGACGACCGCCATCGGCGCCGCCGAACCGGGCAGCGTGACGCCGAGCCAGGTGAGCGAGACGACCATGACCACGGTTATCTGGAAGCAAGCGAACAGGCCGAACGCGATCGCATACCCCGCGAGCAGGTCGAGCTTGCCGAGCGGCATGGCCATCAGGCGTTCAAGCGTGCCGCGGGCGCGCTCCCGCTGGGTGGTGATCGCCGCGACCATGAACATGATCACGAAGGGAAAGACGCCGATGTACTCCGGGGCGAATCGGTCGAGCGCCAGCGGGTTATCGAGCACGTAGCGCAGCAGGATCATCAGCACCGTCGGAACGGCGAGCATCATCACGATCGTGCGCGGGTCGTGCCGCAGCTGCGCGACGACGCGGCGCGCGGTCGCCCTGGTGAGGGTCCAGCTGATCGCCGCCTCGCCCGTCATCGCCCGGCTCCCTCTCGCTGCCCGGCCGGGGACGAGGCGGCCAGGGACAAGAAGGCCGCCTCGAGATCCGTCGTGCCGGTCCTCCGCAGAACCTCCGCCGGCGTCGCCTCGGCGAGGAACCTGCCGTCGCGCATGAACAGCAGGTAGTCGCACCTGGCCGCCTCGTCCATCACGTGGCTTGACACCAGCAGCGCCGTCCCTGCCGCGGCGAGTCGGTGAAACATCGCCCACAGGTCGCGGCGGAGCACCGGGTCGAGGCCGACGGTCGGCTCGTCGAGCACCAGCAGGTCGGGGTTCCCGAGCAGCGCTACCGCGAGGCCAACCCGCGCCAGCTGTCCGCCGGAGAACGTGCCGACCACCCTGCCTTCCAGCCCTGTCAGGTCAAGTTCGCCGACCGTCGCGGTGATCACCTCGGCGAGCTGGCGCTTGCGCAGGCCGAGAACGGTGCCGAAGTAGCGCAGGTTCTCGATCAGCGTGAGATCGGAGTAGACGGCCGACTCCTGGGTGGCGTAGCCGATCCGGGCCCGTAGCTTCGGATGACCGGCCGGCAGGCCGAGCAGCGTCACCTGCCCGGCCGCGATCGTCTGGACCCCGACCAGCGTGCGCATCAGCGTGGTCTTGCCGCAGCCGCTCGGGCCAAGCAGCCCGGTGATCCTGCCGCGGGCGACATCGAACGTCAGCTCGTCGAGAATGACACGGCCTCCCCGGCGCACCACGAGGCCGTTCGCTCGCACCAGCGGATCGCTGGCGCTCATGTCCATTGGCACAAGCCCATTGGGCCACAGGTGAAGGCCTGAAGCCAGGGGCTGAAGTCACCTGGCGCACTGCCGGGCCGCCGGCGGGTTCCACTAACCTCAGGGTGATGGAACGCCAGGGCGATCCTCCGCTGCTCGTGCCATCGCTCATCTTCATCGCGCTCGTTTCGGTCGCGTCGACCATCGGGATCGGCGTCGGCTACCCGCTCGCCGGGCTGCTGACCCAGTTCGGCGGCGTGCGGGCGGCCTACGGACTCGGCGTGCTCGTGACAGCGCTCGCACTGCTCGCCGCGGTCCTGAGCATCCCGGTGCCGTCGATGGCGGGCCACGATCACGCTGCCCGCCTTGATGCGCCTGGGGCCATGCTGCTCGCCGCGGGCTATGGCTTCGGGCTCAGCACCTTCGTCGCGGCCCTCGTCCTCGTTCCGTTCTCCGTGCTTGGTTTCGTCGCGGGAAGGATCACGCCACGCCTGCAGCGGCGGATCGGCGCGTCCCGGCAACTGGCCGCGGTCATCCTGGCCGTCACGCCAGAAGGCGAGACATCGAGCGCGATGAGCTTCAACCAGGTGGTCCGCAGCGTGGGCTTCTCCATCGGCAGCGCGGTCGGCGGCCTCGTCCTGTCCTCAAGCAGCACCCCCGCCTTCCCCGCGAACGGCAGCTACACGGCCGCGGCATGGATCGGCGCAGGCATCACGGCGATCACAGCGATAGCCAGTGCGATAAGCACCCGGGGGTTACCCGGCCTCGGCGAGGGGTGGTGGGTGGCTGTGCAGCGCCTGCCCTCTGGGCCCGTAGGCCGAGGTTGTGCCGTCGGGGTGCAGGACGAACCGCCAGCCCCACCGGTGGATGGCGACGTCATGATGGAACTGGCACAAAAGCGCGCAGTTCTCCACCGAGGTCTCGCCGCCGTCTGCCTTGTGAACGATGTGGTGCACGTCGCACCAGGCGGCGGGCCGCTCGCAGCGGGGCCACGCGCAGTGCTTGTCGCGCAGGATGACGGCGCGGCGGATATGAGCCGGGATGCTGTCGGACCACCCGATGTCAAGCGGCAGGCTCGGCGTGTTCCACGGATGCTCAAGGAGCCCGGCCCGCAGGACCGAGGCGACCCCGGACGGCCCGGAGACCAGGCCGATGGCCAGGGCGGCGGGCTGCTCGTTCGACCCGTCCCCTGACCTGTACTCCCAGCAGCGGGAGGGTCGGCCGACTAGGGTCCGGCTGTGGAACGGCAGCACCCCGTGGCTGGTCACCCGCTATAACGACCAGCGGGAATGGCTGCTGACCCGCGGGTCAGCGCCGATCCCCATCATCTCGGCTACCCGGCCCTGACCCCGATCAACCTCAAGCGGCAGAAGGCCAGCTTCATCTCGATGGACGACCCGGAGCACGCCAGGCAGCGCCGGATGGTCACGGCGCCGTTCGCCATCAAGCGGATCGAGGCCTTTCGCCCGGCGGTACAGAAGATCGTGGACGGATTGATCGACGACATGCTGGCCGGGCCGAAGCCGGTGGACCTGGTCGAGGCATTCGCACTCCCCGTGCCGTCGCTGGTGATCAGCGAGATGCTCGGCGTGCCCTATGACAACCACGAGTTCTTCCAGGAAAACAGCAAGACCATCATCAAACGGACCGCGACGCCCGAGCAGCGGATGTCGGCACACGAGGCGCTCACCGCGTACCTGGACCGCCTGGTCGGTGAGAAGCTGGACAACCCCGCGGACGACCTGCTGTCCGAACTGGGCAAGCGAGTCAAGGCCGGAGAACTGACCCAGCTGGACGCCGCCCAGACGGGGAAGCTGCTGTTGATCGCTGGGCACCAGACCACTGCCAACATGATCGCCCTGGGCACCCTGGCCCTGCTGCGAAACCCCGGCCAGCTGGCCCTTCTCCGAGAGAGCGACGACCCGAAGCTGGTCGCCTCGACCGTGGAGGAGCTGCTGCGTTACCTCAACGTCGTCCACAACGGCGGTGGCGCACCGCGCAGGAGGACATCGAGGTCGCCGGCGTGACCATCCGTGCCGGCGAGGGACTGATCCTGCTCAACGAGATGGGCAACCGTGACCCAGAGGCCTTCGACGACCCCGACCGGCTGGACATCCGGCGCGACGCCCGTCACCACGTCGCCTTCGGCTTTGGCGTACACCAGTGCCTCGGCCAGCCACCGGCGCGGATGGAACTGCAGGTCGTCTACAGCACCCTCTACCGGCGCATCCCGACCCTGAACCTGGCCAGGGAACTGGACGAGATCTCGTTCAAGCACGACGGACTGGTCTACGGAGTCGACGAACTGCCTGTCACCTGGTAGTCGCCGTGGCGATCTGGCGCTACGACGGCCTGGTGAGCCTGACCGCCCTATCCGCAAGCCGAGGAGAGTCAACGATGAAGATCGTCATCGACCAGGACACGTGCTGCGGGGCCGGCACTTGCGTGATGGTCGCGCCAGAGGTGTTCGACCAGCGGGAAGAAGACGCGATCGTCGTCCTGCTCGACGCCGCACCGCCGCAGGGCCTGCACGAGACCGTGCGGGAAGCCGCCAGTATGTGCCCGGGCCGGGCCATCCAACTGGACGAAGGGTTAAGGAGGACGGCATGAAGGTCTGGATACGGCTGGCCGGCGGGATCCTGTTGCTCTTGCTCGGCGTGCTGTGGAGCTTGCAGGGCTCTGGTGCGACGGGCAGCAACGCCATGTCGGGGGGCATGTCGGGCCACAGCATGTGGCTGGTGATCGGCCTGATCGTGGCCGTTGCCGGCGTGGTCCTGCTCGCCAGCGCAACCATAAAGCTGCGGGCCGGGCGGAGGGGCTGAGCGAGAACGCGGTCCGCGCGAACGTCGGGAAGCTCAGCCCGGCGAGGACTCCGTTCGCGCTCATGTCCCTCACCTGTCGGTTCCCAGGTAGCGCACGATGCGGGTGCGCAGGATCTGGTTGGTGCCGCCCGCGATCTCGTTGAGCTTGCACTCGCGGTAGTACCGTTCCATCGGGTACTCCGCCATGTACGAGTACCCGCCGAGCACCTGCATGCCCTTGGCCGCGCACCGCGAGGCCGCCTCGCTGGCGAACACCTTCGCCATCGAGGCGTCGGCCGAGACCGGAAGTCCCTGCTCTAGCTTCCAAGCCGCCTGGAACGTCAACAGCCGGGCCGCCTCAATGTCCATGGCCATGTCGGCAAGCATGTGCCCGACGGCCTGGAAGTCGACGATCGGCCGGCCGAACTGCCTGCGCTCGTGGGCGTAGCGGTAGGCGTAGTCGAACGCGCCCTGCGCGATACCGCAGGACTGCGCACCGGCCAGGATGCGCTCCCTGTCGAGCAGGCTGAAGATCATCCGCACGCCGTCGCCGAGCTCGCCGACCACGTTGCTGCCAGGAACGCGTACGTCGCCGAGGAAGACCTCGCACGTGTGCGTGGCCTGGCCGGCCAGCTTGCGCAGCGGGCGGATCGAGACGCCAGGCGCGTCGGTCGGCACCAGCACTACGGACAGGGCGTTACTGGCCGGGTCCGTCCGCGAACCTGTGCGCACGAAGGTGAAGATGTAGTCGGCGGTGTCGGCGCCGGTGGTGAACACCTTCTGGCCGCGCACGATGTAGTCGTCACCGTCGGGGACCGCCTGGGTCTCCAGGTGGGTGAGATCGGAGCCGGAGTCGGGTTCGGTGAGGCCCATCGCGAAGCGCAGCGTGCCGGCCGCGACCTTCGGCAGCAGCTCGCGACGCTGGGCCTCGGTGCCGTACTCGGCGATGCCCTTGGCCGCGAAGGTCACGGTGGGGATAAACGCGTAGACCAGCGCCGCGGAGGCCCGCGACATCTCCTCGGACACGATGCACAGCGCGATCTCGTCGGCCGGATTCCCGCCGTACTCCTCGGGGACCGTTATCCCGCACAGCCCGATCGCGGCCATCTTCGCGTACAGCTCGGCGGGATACTGCTCGTTGCGGTCGAGCTCCATGATCAGCTCGTGCGGAGCCTCCTTCTCAAAGAAGGCGCGCAGCGTCCGGCGTAGCTCCTGGTGTTCGGCAGACAGTTGGAAATCCATCGATACGCCGTCTCCGTTCCCTGCCTGTTCGGTCGGATGCACAGTCATCACCTGACGCCTCCCTCGCCTGGCGGGGGCCGGCTGCTGACACCACCTACGTTGACAGACACCGCTCATTCCGTCAACATCGGTGTTGATAGGCGCATCCCTCGTCTGTGCCAAGCCCTGACAGCGAACGGCAAGGTGGTCATACCATGCACCAGCTCAGGATCGTTGGCATCGGCGGGTCCACCCGCCCCGATTCGTCCTCCGAGATCGCACTGCGCATCGCGCTCGAGGCCTGCGCCCTGGCCGGGGCCGAGACCACGCTGCTGTCGGCCTCGGCGCTGGCGCTCCCCTTCTACGACCCGGCGCAGGCCAAGAACTCCACCGCCGCCGACGCCTACCTCAGTGCGATCCGGGCGGCCGACGGCCTCATCATCTCCTCACCCGGGTATCACGGCGGCATCTCCGGGCTTATCAAGAACGCCATCGACTGGCTCGAGGAACTCGCGCAGGACCAGCGTCCGTATGTCGACGCCCTCCCGGTGGGGTGCATCTCGGTGGCCGGCGGAGCGCAGACCAGCGTGGCGGCCATGGCATCGCTGCGCACGGTGGTCCACACGCTGCGCGGGTTCCCGACGCCCCTCGGAGTCGCCATCAACGCGGTTCCTGGCCTGTTCCGGTCTGGTGAGTGCACCGACCCCGCCCTCCGGGAGCAGTTGCGCCTGCTCGGCAGCCAGGTCGCCGGGTACGCCGCCTTGGTGCATGCTTCCCGCCCCGCCGAGCCGGTTCGCTAGCTGGCGATGGAAGAACAAGTGATAGAGGAACGAAAGGTGGCAGGACCCTGACCGGCAATGAACTCCCCGCGCGCGGCCTGCTCGACGGCGTCACGGTCGTGGCGGTGGAGCAGGCGGTCTCCGCGCCGTTCTGCACGCGGACGCTGGCCGACCTCGGCGCCCGGGTGATCAAGATCGAACAGCCGGGACGGGGCGACTTCGCCCGCGACTACGACGACGTGGTCAACGGCATGGCCGCGCACTTCGTCTGGCTGGGGCGGGGCAAGGAGTCGGTCACCCTCAACCTCAAGCACCCGGCCGGGCTCGAGGTGCTGCACCGCCTGCTGGCCTCCGCCGACGTTCTCGTCAGCAACCTCGGGCCAGGTGCGACCACGCGGCTGGGCATCGACAAGGCCGCACTCGCCGCCCGGTACCCGCGGCTGATCACGCTAGAGATAACCGGGTACGGCACCGAGGGGCCGCTGGCCCACAAGCGCGCCTACGACCTGCTGGTGCAGGCCGAGTCCGGCGCATGCGCGATTACCGGCTGGGAGGGACGGCCTGCCAAGCCCGGGCCGCCGGTGGCCGACGCCTGCACCGGGCTTTACGGCGCGATCACCGTCCTGGCCGCGCTGCACGACCGGGACCGCACCGGCCGTGGCCGCACCGCCGAGCTCAGCATGTTCGACACGATGGTCGAACTCATGGGGTACTCGCTGACCCACACGCGTGCCACCGGCATCGACCAGATCCCGGTGGGACTGGGGTCGCCGGCGGTGGCGCCGTACGGCGCGTACGCGACCGCCGATGGCCAGACGGTGGTGCTCGGCACCACCAACGACGCCGAATGGCTCCGCCTGGCGGACATGATCGGGCGGGCCGATCTCGGCGCCGACCCGCGCTATGCGCGCAACCCCGATCGGGTCGCCGCCCGCGACGCGCTCGACAAGGTCATCGCCGAGTGGTGCGACGCGCGCTCGCTTGCCGTGATCCAGGAGGCGGCCGACGCGGCCGCCATCGGCAACGCCAGGTACAACACGGCCAGCGACGTCCTCGCCCATGAACAGCTGTCCGCACGCGGGCGCTGGCGCGAGGTCGACTCGCCGGTGGGCCCGGTCCTCGCCCCGCTCCCACCGCCTGTCATCAGCGGCATCGAGCCAAGCATGGGGGCGATTCCGGGTCTTGGCGAGCACACGGTCGACGTGCTGACCGAATTCGGCTGCACCGGCGAGCGGATCGCCGCGCTGCGCGAGGCCGGCGCGATCTGACGGCACCGCAACACGGGGCGCACCGATTGCGTGTTCTCGCACACGTCCGGACCCCGGGGGGCCCGTCATGATCGCGAGTACGGGACGCTGACCCCGGAAGATCCTCCTCCGCATGCTGGCAGCGCTTCTTCTGGCAACGTGTCATTTCTCCCAGCTGCTGAGAGGACGCTGCGGACTGTCGACGATCACGCTGGTGCCGTCGGGGTCGGGGTGGTGCGGGAAAACGGTACCGGAGCTGACCGCGGATGCGTCGGTGACGAGGGCTTTGAGGTAGCGTATGCTGCGATCTCCCACGTCTTCATAGCCGAGGTTCCGGTAGAAGGGATGGGATTCGGTGCGGCTGCTCCGGCTGGTGACCTCCATGGTGATGCAGCCAAGCTCGCCGGCTGCTTTCTCGGCGGCATCGACAAGCCGACGGCCGATACCGTGCCCGCGGCACGCGGAGGACACGACGAGCGCCACGATGCGCCCCCAGCGCCCCTCGTGTTCCAGATACGGGATCGCGATCACCCCGATGATCCCCACCACCTGCCCCTGACGTTCAGCAACCAGGGCAAGGCCAGCTGTCTCGCGTTCCCACATCGCCAGGCGCCGCCGGACTTCCTCTGTCCGGTTATCGGGATACCCCAGCTCTGCCAGCAGCACGGTCACCTGTGCTGCGTCGCCAGGGCGGGCAAGACGGAGTGAGCACCCTGCTCGAAGGTTCACTGGCCGATTCTCACGACTTCTGGGCAGTTCTGTCAACGGCCGGGTTCGCGACCGCGCTGAGCAGGTACATCGACCCGTCCGGGCCCGGCATATCCTGCACACGAGCCTAGGCCGGGTACCGCTTGGGGCCCTGGGTGTAAATCCAGCCGGCCGGGGTCGTCCACTGGTGCCATCCTGGCCTGGGCTGGGTGACGTTCCAGCTGGTGGACTGCTTTATCCGATGGCATTTTCTGCTTCGCGCCGCGCCATTGCACGCGCAGGTCCTTCCGCCCTTGTCGTACGGTGTGGTGTGCTCGAAGTCGGACTCGCGCGCATGCCGAGAGCACGACGGGAACGTGCACTCCCAATCACGGACCTGGACGAGGTGACGGAGCGTGCCGTTCGGCTTGTAGGCGTGTGATTCGTGCCGGTGATCACAGGCGTGCACCGGCACCGGCCCAAGCGTGACCGCGAGGTCGGGCCCGCTGGGCAGGAGAAGCGTCCACGTGCCGTGCCCCTTATCCGGGCTATCGGGATCGAAATCGGGATCGGGATCGCCGCGCGGCATGAACGCCCACGGGGAAGGCGGTCGCGCGAGACCACGCAGGGCCACCAAGTCAGATAGCGGGATCGTCAGGGTTACCCGGGCCGGGAGCGCTACCAGGGAGGCAGCCGGCGAGCCGGGGGGTGGCCTGCCCCGGCTTGTCCGCGCTGCCCGGCCGGGCTTGGCGGGCCTGGCTGGCTTCGCGCATCCGTGGCCGATCGCGATGCCGTCCTTGTCGGTGACCACGAGGCACCACCGGCTGCCTGGCCAGCTGGCGGCGGTGGCGGCGAGCTCGCGGCACAAACCGGGGTCGAGGGGGCCGAGGCCGTGCCCCTCGCCCGGCCGCTCCGCCAGGCCCAGCAGGGTGAGCAGCGGGATGACCAGGTCCGCAACGGCCGGCCGGACCACGAGCTCCGCGTTCAGGTCCGGGTCCGGGTCGTGATCCAGATCCAGGTCAGGATCCAGGTCAGGATCCAGGTCCGGGGCCTGCCCACCGGGACTGACGTCACCGGAGCCAGGATCATCAGAGTCACCGCTGAAGGGGCCATCACCCGGGCCATCATCAGCCGGGCCATCGGTACCGGGACCATCGTCTCCAGGGTCGTCTCCTGGGTCATCGTCGCCACCGGGGTCATCGTCTCCTGGGTCATCGTCGCCACCGGGGTCATCGTCTCCTGGATCACCGCAGCCGCCCTCGCACCCACCGCACGAGCAGCCACTTGGACCGCCGTCAGGAACGGGGCTGCCGTCAGGAACGGGGCCACCAGCAGGAACGAGGCCACCAGCAGGAACGAGGCTGCCGTCAGGAACGGGGCCGCCAGCGGGTCCGGCCTGCCCACCGAGTTCATCCTGGCCGGTGGGGTCAGCCCCGGCACCGGCCTGAGCTTCGGCTTCGGCCATGGCGGCGGCGTGAGCGATGCGGGCGTCCGCCGTCACCCCGTTGAGCAGGTCCAGGTAGGCCATGGCCCGGAGCTGGTCCATCCGGGCACCTGGGAAGGCCCCCGAGGCCTTGTACTCGTCGGTGCGGGCGTTGACATTCGCATAGGCGGCGAGGGTCTCATCGGCGGGCAGGTCCCGGCCGGACAGGGCGGCGGTGCCGGCCCGCTCGCGGAACATCTGGACCCGCGACCGCTCCCGCTCCGCTCCCTTGCGCTGCCGCTCGGCCAGCCCGGGGTCTGTCGCGGCGGCGATCCCGGCGGCGAGCCGCTCGATCTGGCCGAACGTCTTGCCCGTGGTCCCGGTAAGCTCGGGCAGGAGCTGCTCCTCGGCCCTTGCCGCGTCCTCATCCGACAGCCACTGGAACGCCTCGGCGATCAGCCGCGCCTTCGCCAAGGTCAGGGTTCCGCCTGCGAGCTCGGGTCCCGGCTGCCTGGCACCGGGCGGCTGCTCGCCGGCGGAACCCTGACCTTGGCGAAGGCGCGGCTGATCGCCGAGGCGTTCCAGTGGCTGTCGGATGAGGACGCG
>Ga0066797_1000041_pt1 | contig 36951 bp, 31 predicted proteins | sample PersoiDNA2013193_FD_76335 | JGI IMG/M metagenome (GOLD analysis project Ga0066797, IMG submission 76335) | Permafrost soil microbial communities from the Arctic, to analyse light accelerated degradation of dissolved organic matter (DOM) -... | ecosystem: Environmental > Terrestrial > Soil >... | reverse complement strand
GCCGGCGCGCGCGCCGGCAAGTACAACGTGACGATCAAGGGTGCCAAGGGGGTGCAGGTCGGCGACGGCAACATTCAGGTCAACCGCTTCTGAGCTGGTGGTGACAGGTACTCGATCAGGCGCGCCCGATCCCAGGCAGTCGACCTCGGCGAGCCGCCAGCATGCCAGCTTAGGCTAGGGGATATGAGCAAGCTCAGGGTGCTGTTTATCGGGGGGACCGGGGTCATCTCGTCGGCTTGTGCGCGGGAGGCAGTTGGGCGCGATGACCTTGAGGTGTTCGTGCTTAACCGGGGGCAGTCCGCGGTGCGTCCGTTGCCGACGGGTGCCCGCGAGCTGCGGGGGGATGTGAGGGACGCACGGTCCGTTCGGGATGCTATTGAAGGTCGTGAGTTTGACTGTGTCGTTGACTTCGTGGCCTTTACCGCGGAGCAGGCGCGGGCGGATGTCGAGCTTTTCCGCGGGCGTGCCGGGCAGTATGTGTTCATCTCTACCGCGTCGGCCTACCAGAAGCCGTTGTCGCGGCTGCCGGTTACCGAGTCGACGCCGTTGCGCAATCCGTACTGGCAGTACTCGCGGGACAAGATCGCCTGCGAGGACCTGCTGGTCGCCGAGTACCGGGAGACCGGGTTCCCCGCGACGATCGTGCGGCCGTCGCACACCTACGACGCGACGAAGACGGTGCTGTCCGGCGGGTGGACGACGCTGGCCCGGATGCGGGCGGGCAAGCCGGTGATCGTGCATGGCGACGGGACTTCGCTGTGGACGGTGACGCACAACACGGACTTCGCGCGCGGGTTCGTGCCGCTGCTCGGGCATCCGCGAACGGTGGGGGAGGCGTTCCACATCACCTCCGACGACGTGCTCACCTGGGACCAGATCGCTCGCGCGCTGGGTTCCGCGCTCGGCGTGACCCCGCGGATCGTGCATGTGCCGTCAGATGTGATCGCGTCCGCCGACCCGGTGTGGGGAGCCGGGCTGCTCGGCGACAAGGCGCACTCCATGGTGTTCGACAACTCCAAGCTGCGGTCGGTCGTGCCCGGCTGGCAGGCGGTCGTGCCGTTCGAGCGGGGGGCCAGGGAGATCGCTGACTGGTACCTCGGCGACCCCGCACGCCGGGTCGTCGACGAGCGTCTTGATGTGCTGATGGACAAGCTGGCCACCGATTTCGGCGTCGCGGCGGACTAGCGGCTGGCCGGCTCGCCCGGCTTGGTGATCTCGATGCGGAAGACCGGGTAGCCCGGGGCGATCTCGCGCAGCTTCTCGGCGGGAGCCTTGGCGTCCACGCCGTCGAAGAACACGCCGACCTCCCACTTCCAGTGCCGCAGGTACTCGCGCAAGATCGCGGGCTTGTCGTCGTCGGCGACCTCCGTCGCGAGGAACGGCTCAACCCGGCGTCCGACGTGCAGCTCGCCGCGGAAGCCGTCGGCGCGCAGGTTGCGGACCCACTGGGTGTTGCCGCGCGGGGCGACCAGGTAGCGGGTGCCGTCGCTGACCGTCAGCGGGTTGACCGGGGTGGTGCGCCACTCGCCGGACTTACGGCCGCGGACCCAGAGCACCCGCGACCCGTAGACGCTGATGCCCAGCTTCGTCAGCCGGGCCACGATGACGTTGAAGATGTCGGTCGCGGTCTTCGGCTGGATGTAGCGGGTGGCTGCCTCGTTCATGATCTTCCTCCGTCAGCTGCGGCGAGTCTCCGTGACCCGCCTTCTTTGCGAGAGCACTGATCTCGACTAAGATCAGTGAACACCCGACCGGGGCATTTGTCAAGAGCGGTGCTCTCGTTTTGGTCTGATGATCTCTTTAGTGAAGGGCGAGCCGCCATGGCCACGCAGAACGCTCCGCGCACCGCGCGGGAACGGGCCCGCGCCGAGCTGACCCGCGAGATCAAGGAGGAGGCGCGGCGGCAGCTCGCCACCGACGGGGCGAACGGGCTGTCGCTCCGGGCGGTCTCCCGTGAGCTCGGCATGGTCTCCTCCGCTCTCTACCGCTACTACCCGAGCCGCGATGACCTGCTCACTGCCCTGATCATCGACGCCTATAACGCCCTCGGCGAGGCGGCGGAGCAGGCAATCGCCGGCACCGGCACCGGGAGGATCCGGTGGGTAGCGGCCTGTCATGCCATCCGTACCTGGGCCGTGGCTCACCCGCACGAATACGCCCTGATCTACGGCTCGCCGGTGCCCGGCTACCGTGCGCCGGAGGCGACGATCGCCCCGGCCGCGCGAGTGCCGCTCGCTTTCGCGGGCGTGCTGGCGGTCGCGGTCGCTGTCGGCGAGGTGACGGCGGAACGGATACTCGCCGCGGGCGCGGGACCTGCCGGGGAACAGGGACGCCCGGGCCTCGGCGGCCCGCTTGCCGATCAGGCCGCGGCGCTCTCCGCCGCGCTTGCCCGTGACGCCGCTGTCGGCGAGGCGACCGGGGCCGGGGCTGCCGGCAGGGCGGTTCCTCTGGCGCCCGAGGTGCCGGCGGACGTGCTCGTGCGGGCCGTGATCGCGTGGACCCAGCTGTTCGGCATGATCAGCTTCGAGCTATTTGGTCAGTTCGTTGGCTCGTTCGAGCCCGCAGACGCCCTCTTCGACCATGGGGTAGACCAGCTCGCGGCATTTGTCGGGCTCCGCTGAGAGGCGCGCAAAGATCTTGGTAGATAGGCGTGCGCATAGCACGCTTTTCTGCCACCAGGAAAAAAGCCTCCAAGATCTTCCGCGTGTCGTCTCCAGCGCGAAACAGATAACAGCAAGACGGCTCGGCCGGAGATCTGCCCCGCTACGCTCTTTTGATGTGAACAAACAGGAGCGGACATACACCGTTCTGCGGGACCGGATCCATTCCGGTGCGTTCGGGCCGATGGCGCGGCTTAACATCGACGGCCTCGCCCGTGAGCTCGGCGTGAGCGCGATTCCGGTGCGCGAGGCGCTGCGCCGCCTCGAGGCGGAGGGCTGGGTGCGGTTTCAGCCCAATATCGGCGCGATCGTCGCGCCGCTGGACGCCACTGCCTGGGAGCAGCTCATGGTGGCGATCGCGGTCCTTGAGGGCGCCGCCACCGCCGACGCCGCGGTGCACCTGCGTCCGCCGGACTTCGCCAGGATCCGCACGCTCGCCGCGGCGATGGAACAGGTGGCCGCCGACGGCGACCCGACTGAGTTCAGCAGGCTCAACCGCCGCCTGCATGCCGCGATCATCTCCCGCTGCGGCAACCTGTACCTGCTTGAACTCCTCGAGCAGACCAACCAGCGCCTCGACCGCGTCCGCGACACGATGTTCAGCTACCTGCCCGAGCGGTCCACCCGCGCACTGGCCGAGCACGAGCACCTGATCAGTCTGCTCGAATCCGGCGATCAGCCCGAGATCGAGCGATTCGCCCGCTGGCACAAGATGCAGACGGTCGAGGCCTACCGCGCCGTCCACGAGCAGGTGCCGCGCGCCTGAAGAGGACGACGCGTTGTACTTGGACTTGAGCACCGCGGCCGTTGTCAGTCACCTGCCGTCGCCGCCAGGCCGATCTCGCCGGAGCCGCGGGTAATCAGGCGCGTCGGCACGATGCGGGTGCTGGTTGGGGAGCGGTCGCCGTCGAGCCGGCGGAAGAGGATTTCGGCCGCGAGCTTCCCGATGGCAGTGATGTCCTGCGCGATGACGGTGATCCCCGGACGCAGCATGTCGGCGAGCGGGAAGTCGTCGAAGCCAACCATGGCCACCTTGTCCTGCAGCCCGAGCGCTCGCAGCGCCCGGCTGGCACCGATGGTGACGAGGTTCTGTCCCGTGAAAAGCGCGGTGGGCGGGTCCGTAAGGCGCAGCACATGCCTGGTGGCCTCGATAGCGGCCTCTTCCGAGCTGGCCTCGTGCCAGACGATCCGCTCGTCAATGGCTATCCGTGCCAGCTCAAGTGCATGCTGGTATCCGTCGAAGCGCTCGGCCGCAGTTGTGATCGACAGCCGGTCACCAAGGTAAGCGATCCGCCGATGCCCGGCCGCCAGCAGATGATTGACCGCGCTGATCGCTCCCGTGCGGTTGTCGGAGACAACCGCGTCGGCGTCGAGCAGGCTGGCCTTCCGGTCGATGAAGACCATGCAGGTGCCAGCCTCGCGTTCCTTCATCAGGTAGCTCTGGTCCCGGCCGGCCGGGACAATCAGCAGTCCGTCCACGCGGCGGTCAATGAAGGCACTGGCCAGTTTTCGCTCCCGGGGAGCGTCCTCGTCGAGGCTGCCGAACAGCGCAAGCACTCCGCGTTCGCGGGCCGCGTTCTCAACCGTGCGCAGCAGGGACGCCGAGAACGGGTTGGCCGCGTCCTCGACGAGCATGCCGATCGTCGCGGTTCGCCCGTCGCTGCGGCGCAGGCTGCTTGCCGTGAGGTTGGGTCGGTATCCCAGCTTGCCGGCCGCGTCCCGGACCTGCGCCGCAAGCCCGGGATCGACCGTGCTGACGCTGTTGACCACGCGGGAGACCGTCTTCAACGAGACCCCGGCCAGCGCCGCCACATCGCGCATGGTGGGCCTGCTGGCTTGACGTGGCAGCTCTGCGTCCATGTCAGGCATCGTTGTCTCTCCTAGGATTGTGTTACCGACTCGTTGCCTAAGCATCACTGCCTTTAGCTTGACGTATTGTTCCACACGAGGCATGCTCGCGTCGAGGCAACGTTGTCCCGGACGGGGAAAATAACGTCGCTCATTAGATAGTCGAGCATTCGCCTGCGACCATCTCGGAGAGGGATGAGCATCATGGACAGTTCAACAAGGGCCACGGAGCCAGTGAAACCGCCTCGCCGGGGCCACCGCGCGGCGTTCATCGCCGCGACCGCGTTGTGTGCCGCCGTCGGTCTCGCGGCCTGCAGTTCGTCTAGCTCATCAAGCAGCGCGCCTTCGACCGGATCGACCGGATCGACCGGATCGACAGGATCCGCCAGCGCGTCCGCCTCCGGCTCCGGCCAGGCGGTAGGAGTCGCGCTGATCCTCAAGACCCTATCCAACCCGTACTTCGTCACCATGGAGAAGGATGCGCAGACCGCGGCGGCGAAGGACAACGTGAGCCTGACCGTGGCGGCGGGCACCTCGGACGGCGACACGCAGACCCAGATAACCGCGATCGACAATGCGATCGCCCGTGGTGACAAGGGAATCCTGATCACCACGAACGGCGACGCGGTGAACACCGCGCTCAACCAGGCCAAGAAGGCCGGCCTGTTCGTGATCGCCCTGGACACCGCGCCCAATCCGGCGAGCACGGCGGACATCACCTACGCCACCGACAACACGCAGGCTGGTCGGCTGGACGGCCAGTACGCGGCGGCGATGCTCGCTGGCAAGCCGGCCACAATCGCCATGCTCGACCTGTTCAACAACCAGGTCGTCTCGGTCGACATCGACCGTGACCACGGCTTCCTCGAAGGCATGGGGATCAACCCCGGCAGCGCCACGCAGAACGCGCAGGAGGCCAAGACCGGCAGCTACACGGGCGGCGGCAAGTACACGATTGCCTGCCACCAGCCCACTACGGGCGCGATCGACGGCGGGCGCACCGCGATGGAGAACTGCCTGTCGGCCAACCCCAACATCAACGTGGTCTACGCGATCAACGAGCCGGCCGCCGAGGGCGCGTACGAGGCGATCAAGGCCGCAGGGAAGCTGAACCAGATCAAGATCTTCGCCATCGACGGAAGCTGCGCGGGCCTGAAGCTCGTCACCAGCGGTGAGTTCACCGCTGACGCGGTGCAGTACCCCGGCAAGATGGCATCACTCGGCGTCGACTCGATCGCCAAGCTGGCTCGCGGCGGCTCGAAGCCGACCGTGACCTCCGGCAAGTCCTTCTACGACACCGGCACCGCGCTGGTCGCGATGAAGTCATACTCCGGCGTCACGATCGAATCGCCGACCGCGGGCGCATCAGCCTGCTGGGGAAGCTGAGCATTCTGGTATGAGCGCGCTGGCGGTCGTCGTGAAGGCGACCGCCTAGCGCGCTCTCACCGCCTCAGCGCATGGGGTGCCCGGCCCGGACACGTCCGGGTCATCGACGGATATGCGCGTTGACTGGATCTTTGGCTCATAATGCGCGCTACTAAGCGTAGGACGGATGAGCCGGTGGATATCGAAGGGATTCCCGTGACCATCTCGACAGACGACGGCGCCGCGTCGGCGACGGTAGAGGAGTTCTTCAACCGGCCGCCCAGCGTGGGCCAGCGTCTTCACTCGGTGCTGCACAGGCAGCCGGCGCTGAGCCCGGCGATCGTGCTGATCCTGGCCGGCGTCGCGTTCAGCCTGACAAGCAGTCACTTCTATCAGCTCGTGAACCTATCCTTGCTGTTCCAGCAGGTCGCCGTGGTCGGCACGCTGGCGGCCGGGCAGACCCTGATCATCCTCACCGCGGGGATCGACCTGTCCATCGGCGCGGTCATGGTCCTGTCCTCCCTGGTCATGGCGAAGCTGGTCAACGACCAGCACGTGCCGGGGGTGCTTGCGCTCCTGATCGGCGCGGCGATCGCGATCCTCGCGCAGACCGTCAACGGCTTCCTCGTCACGCGCATCAAACTGCCGCCGTTCATCGTGACCCTGGGGATGCTGAGCATCTTCACCGCCATCTCGCTCATCTACGCACAGGGGCAGACGATCCAGCTTCAGCCGGGCGCCTTCCTGCTGTGGACCGGCGACACCATCTCCATCGGCTCGCTCCAGCTCACCTACGGCGTGCTCCTGATGATCGGCCTGTACGCGGTGTTCGCGTACGCGCTCCGCTGGACCGCGTGGGGCAAGCACCTGTACGCCGTGGGCGATGACGCCGAGGCCTCACGTCTCGCGGGCATCTCGGTGAACCGGGTGCTGCTGAGCGCCTACGTGGTCGCCGGCTTCGCGATCGCCGTGGCGGCCTGGATCCTCGTGGGCCGTGTCGGCGGTGGTGACCCGAACAGCGGCCTGAACGCCAACCTGGAGTCGATTACCGCGGTCGTCATCGGCGGGACCAGCCTGTTCGGGGGCCGCGGCGTGGTGCTCGGGTCGCTGATCGGCGCGCTCATCGTCCAGGTCTTCGACAACGGCCTGGCGCTGGCCGGACTTGACCCGAACTACCAAGTCCTCGCGGTCGGTGTCCTGGTGATCGCCGCCGTGTCCGTCGACCAATGGATCCGGAGCGTGAAGGCATGACCACCCCAGTGCTCGAGGCCCGCGGCCTCGTCAAGCTGTTCGGCCGGGTTGTCGGCCTCAACGCCGTCGACCTGGCCCTGTACCAGGGAGAGATCCTCGCCGTGATCGGCGACAACGGCGCCGGCAAATCCACGTTGATCAAATGCCTGACCGGAGCCCTGATCCCCGACCAGGGAAGCATCCTGGTGGACGGCGCCGAGGTCCGGTTCAGGCGGCCCCAGGATGCAAGGAGCGCCGGCATCGAGACCGTCTACCAGGTTCTCGCCGTGGCCCCCGCTCTCGACATAGCAAGCAACTTGTTCCTCGCGAGGGAGATCCGCCGCAAGGGATTCCCCGGCAAGGTGCTGCGGATGCTCGACATGGGCGAGATGCGGCGGCAGTCTGCGGAGCACATCAAGACCCTCGGCATCAGCACCCTGCAGAACATCGGCCAGACGGTGGAGACCTTGTCCGGCGGCCAGCGCCAGGCCGTGGCGGTCGCCCGCGCGAGCGCCTTCGGCAGCCGGGTCGTCATCCTCGACGAGCCCACCGCGGCACTTGGCGTGCGGGAGACCGCTCAGGTGCTCAAGCTCATCCGCGACCTGCGTGCCACCGGCAAGGCTGTCCTCCTCATCAGCCACGACATGCCCCACGTCTTTGAGCTCGCCGACCGGATTCACATTCAGCGGCTGGGTGGGTGCGCCGGCGTGATCACCCCGAAGTCGCACACGATGGAAGACGCGGTAGCGATCATGACCGGCGCCAAGCGGCTCACCCCGGCCACGAGCGGAGGGGACGCTGCGGGCAGCCCGTCCTTATGACGGCGCTGCCCGCGCTGGGCTAGTCCTCGGTGCCCGCCACCGCGATGCGCCGCCCGCTGACGGACGAGGGCCTGATCCGCACCCAGGCCCGGTCCGTGACCGCCCCGCCCCACTGCTGCGAGCCGAGCGTGTCGAGCCGCGCGCACTCGGCGTCGGACTCCACCACCTCGGCGAGCCCGTTGACCACCACCGACCACCCGGTGTGATCCGCGATCTCGTAGGCATCGGCCTCGAACCCCACGTAGCGCCCGACCTCAACGCTGGCCAGCTTGGACCCGACCCCGGTCCTGAACACCACGTCCTGCCCGTCTAGCAGGAAATTCACCGGAAGGATCACTACCTCGCCGCCCGCGAGGAACCCGATCCGCCCGACCGGGACCGACTCGAGCAGCCGGAAGCAGTCGCTGAGATGGAGTATCTCGAGCCCCGCGTGATCGGTCGCCAGCTTCCGCATCATGCCCTCCGCAACGCTCGTCTGATTGGCTGCCTCAAGTATCCGCCGTCGCGCGTCCCGCGCACGGGCCGGAGGTCCCGTTCTCCCGGGCAGACGACTATGTTACTGTCCAGTAGCATGAGTGATGTCGCAGCGGGGTTCTCCCTGGAACTGAGCAGTGACCTGCGCGAGATGCGCGACTGGGTGCACGCGTTCGCCGCGTCGGTGATCAGGCCCGCGGCCGCCGAATGGGACGAGCGGGAGCAGGTCCCCTGGCCGATCATCGAGGAGGCAGCCGGGATCGGGCTCTACTCGCTCGACTTCTTCGCGACGCAGTTCTTCGAGGAGTCCGGGCTCGGCATTCCGGTGGCGTACGAGGAGCTGTTCTGGGGCGACGCGGGTATCGGCCTGTCGCTTACCGGGTCCACGCTCGCCGCGGTGTCGGTGGTATCGAACGGGACGCCCGAGCAGGTGGGGGAGTGGCTGCCGCAGATGTTCGGCGAGCCAGGTGACCTGAAGCTCGGCGCGTTCTGCTCATCGGAGCCAGACGCGGGCAGCGACGTGGCCGCGATCCGCACCAGGGCGGTCTATGACGAGGCGTCCGACGAATGGGTCATCAACGGGGTCAAGACCTGGGCGACCAACGGGGGCATCGCCAACGTGCACGTCGTGGTCGCCTCGGTGGACCCGGCGCTCGGATCGCGCGGGCAGGCTAGCTTCATCGTGCCGCCGGGGACGCGGGGGCTTTCGATGGGGCAGAAGTTCCGCAAGCACGGCATCAGGGCCTCGCACACGGCCGAGGTGATCCTGGAAGGCGTCCGGGTGCCCGGCCGGTGCCTGGTGGGCGGCAAGGAGAAGTTCGATGAGCGGCTGGCCCGGATCCGCGAGGGCGGGCGCGGCGGCGAGCAGGCGGCGATGAAGACGTTCGAGGCGTCCAGGCCCTCGGTGGCGGCGATGGCCGTCGGGGTCGCGCGCGCCGCCACCGAGTTCGCGACGGAGTACTCACGGACGCGGTCGCAGTTCGGGCGGCCGATCGGGCAGAACCAGGGCGTGGCGTTCCAGCTCGCCGACATGGCCGCGTCCGTGGACGCCGCTCGGCTGCTCACCTGGCGGGCGGCCTGGATGGCGCGGACGGGCAAGCCGTTCGAGCGCGCCGAGGGATCGATGTCCAAGCTGGTCGCGGGGGAGACGGCGGTGCGGGTCACCGAGCAGGCGATCCAGATCCTCGGCGGCAACGGGTACACCCGCGAGTACCCGGTTGAGCGCTGGCACAGGGACGCGAAGATCTTCACGATTTTTGAGGGGACGTCGGAGATCCAGCGGATGCTGATCGGGCGGACGATCACCGGGCTGGACGTTCGGTAGCCTGACCTGCGGTTTTATCCGGTGCCGTGGCCGAAGGCGGGTCGTCCTGCTCGTGAGTCGGGCGGGTGGCCCGCTGTGGCCGGCGTCGCGCCGTGCATGGCCTGCGCCGGGACGGCCGTGGCGGATCCGCGTGTTTGCCGGGCCTGCATGCGCGTAACCCCCGGTATGCCTGCGGGCGCCCGGAGAACGGGCGCGGCAGGGGCCGGTGGCCTCCTGGTGGCGGAGGCGTGATCGGCGCTGCCCGGTACGCTGCGTGACAAGGGCAGCGACAGCGAGATCGCGCAGATTACAGCGAGGGGATGGCGTGAGGGTCAGCGGCCAGCGTCGTCGTACCCGCGGATTAAGAGTCCGCTGCTCAGGGGTACTTTTTTGAAAACTTGAGTCACAGGAATGCTATGACATGCGGAGCTGTACCGCAACCCCGCGAGGCGGAGTGACATGAGTACCGAGTTCTACCGGCCCGTACCGGGGCATCCGAGCAACCATGGAGCAACCAGGGGGACGCATAGGTCTAGACCATTATTGTCGAGTGTCTCTGGGGCACGGCGGGGAGAGGCTACAGCCCGTCGTCGGCAAAGGTATAGATGCCTGGCGTGGCGCAACATGTCAGATGCAACCGGAGTCCGGTGGAAGCGGCCGACACGGTGCGTCATCCCTGCTGGGCAGCGGTATAGAGTATTGCGGGTGCCGAAAACCTGTGCCACCTGGGCAGATGCCCTTGGGATCGCGGTCGGTTCGGTTAAGCGGCTCGGTGTCGGCCGGCCGGTTTTGGCTCGGCCGGAGGTGGGATGATCGTCGGCTTATGGGCTTGAAGCTGGTCTTCCTGGTGGTGTCCCGTGTCGTGTCGCTGCTCGGGCTGTCGCGCCGGGAGTCGTGGTGGAAGGACGCCGAGATCTTGATGCTGCACCATCAGCTCGCTGTCGCCGAGCGTGAGCGGCCGAGGGCGCGCGCCCGGTTGACGTGGCCGGACCGGGCGTGGCTGGCGCTGCTGGCGGGGACGGTGCCGGCGGAGCGCCTGGCGGCGATGCGGCTGATCGTCACTCCCGGCACGATCTTGCGCTGGCAGCGCGACATTGTCCGCCGCCGGTGGGCGCGCGTGTCGCGCCGGGGCCGTTCTGGGCGCCCTGCGACGCACCGCAAGGTGCGGTCGGTGGTGCTGCGGCTGGCCCGGGAGAACGAGTCGTGGGGATACCGGCGGATCCACGGCGAACTCGCCGGGCCCGGCATCGCGGTGGCGCCGTCCACCGTCTGGCAGATCCTCAAGGACGCTGGCATCAGCCCGGCTCCGCGCCGGGACGGCCCGGGCTGGGCGGAGTTCCTGCGGTCCCAGGCACAGGGGATCCTGGCGCTGGACTTCTTCACCGCTGACCTGCTCAACGGCTCGAAGGTCTACGTCCTGGCGGTGATCGAGCACGGTACTCGCCGGATCCGGGTGCTGGGCGCCGTGGAGCACCCGGTCCAGTCCTGGGTAGTGCAGCAGGCCAGGAACCTCCTGATGGACCTGGAAGATGCGGGGACGAGCGTGAAGTTCGTCCTGCACGACCGGGACACCAGCCTCACCGCCTCGTTCGACGCCGTCTTCCAGGCCGCCGGCGCCAGGGTCATCCGCTCCGCTATCCAGGCGCCCCGAATGAACTCCATCATGGAACGCTGGATCGGCTCCTGCCGGCGTGAGCTGCTGGACCGGACCCTGATCTGGAACCAGCGCCACCTGATGACCGTCCTGCGCGAGTACGAGGACTTCTACAACACCCACCGGCCACACCGCACCCTGAACCAGGCCGCGCCGCTCCGCCCGCTGCCAAACGGCGTCACCGATCTGGACCACTTCCGCGTCCGGCGGCGCGACCGCGCCGGAGGCGTGATCCACGAATATCGCCTGGTGGCATAGGTTTTCGGCACCCACAGGTTCTCCAGCGAGCGGTACGGGCGTCCGCCGATGGTGGCGGAGCCCGCGTCGGGGGCGTCTAGGCCCACGACGACGCGTACGGTGGTCGACTTGCCCGCGCCCGTTCGCGCCGAGCAGGCCCGGCACTTCGCCGCGATATATCGCTGGCTCAGGTCCGCTATCGCGACCGTCCCCCTGGGAGAGATATTTCCCAGGCTGTCGGTGAGCACAGCGAGTCAGCCATGGCGCTCGATGGACAGCGGGGCCGGGTGCTGTCATCGCGACGGGGGTCAGGGCTAGCTCCGCTTAAGCGCCTGCCGGGATCTACCCGACCGCCGACGAGGAATTCCGCGATCCCAACGTCGGATCCGCAACTACGGACCGAAGCGTGGCCCCGACAGCATCACGGGGTTCAGTTCAGCGTTGAAGCGTCGATCACGAAGCGGTAGCGCACGTCCGAGACGAGCATGCGCTCGTAGGCTTCGTTGATCTTCTGGGCGGGGATGATCTCGACTGCTGCGCCAATGTGGTGCTCGGCGCAGAAGTCGAGCATCTCCTGGGTCTCGCGGATGCCGCCGAAGGCCGATCCGGCGTAGGAGCGGCGCTGCGTGATCAGTGAGAAGACATTGATCGCCAGCGGCTCAGATGGGGCGCCGACGTTGACCATGGTGCCGTCCACGGCGAGCAGCCCCAGGTAGGCGTTGAGGTCGACCGGCGCGCTGACGGTATTGATGATGACGTCGAAGGTCCCGGCGAGGTTTACGAAGGTGGCTGGGTCATTGCTGGCGTGGTAATGGTCGGCGCCTAGGCGAAGGCCGTCGGCCTGCTTCTTGAGCGACTGGGAGAGGACGGTGATTTCGGCGCCCATGGCGTGTCCGAGTTTGACGGCCATGTGGCCGAGCCCGCCTAGGCCGATGACCGCGACCTTCCTGCCCGGCCCAGCGCCCCAGTGACGCAGCGGGGAGTAGGTGGTGATGCCTGCACACAGCAGCGGTGCTGCCTCGTCCAGTCCAATGTCTTCGGGGATACGGACCACGAAGTCCTGGTCCACAACGACGTGGGTCGAATAGCCGCCCTGAGTAATGGTGCCGTCCCTGTCGACGGCTCCGTAGGTGAGGGTGTAGCCGTTGAGACAGTACTGCTCCTCGCCTTTGCGACAGTTGACGCATTCGCGGCAGGAGTTGACCATGCAGCCGACGCCAACCCTGGTGCCGACGGCGTGCCTGGTCACCTCGGGGCCGACTGCGGCGACGATCCCGGTGATCTCATGGCCAGGGACCAGTGGATAAGGTGCCGGACCCCAGTCGCCGCGCACGGTGTGGATATCGGTGTGGCAGATACCCGCGTACGTGATCTCGATTAGCATGTCGCGTGGGCCGACCTCACGGCGCTCTATGGTGGTCAGGGCGAGGGGTTCGGTCGCGGAGCGTGTGGCGTAGGCGCTGACTGTGAACATGTGCTTTCTCTCCTGATATGGGGAGTCGAGTTGAGCTGGCTCAGCGCGGCATCAGTTGCATCCTGGTGAACGCGGCTTGAGATGGTGATCGCTTCGATGAAGCACTGGAGGCACCGAGCACGACGTCGGCGACCTGGTTCAGTGTCTGTCCGTCGGTGGAGACCACCGCGCATGCCACCGAGGTGTAGAGCGGGCGTCGGGCCTCCATCAGCTCCCGCCAGCCCTGGCAGGGGTTACCTATGAGTAGCGGGCGCGGCGCGTCCAGGTGCAGTCGCTTGAGGGCCTCACCCGCGCTGACGTCCAGGAAGACCACTGGCAGGCCGACTAGCAGCTCACGCGTGGCGGAGTCCAAGATGGAGCCGCCGCCCAGGGCGAGGACGCCCTCGTGCTCGGCCAGCGCGGCGCGCACCGCCTGCGCCTCCACCGCCCGGAAGTACACCTCGCCCTGGTCGCGGAAGATCTCCGCAATCGGCCGCCCCTCGGCCATGGCGATGTCGTCGTCGGTGTCCCGGTAGCCCACGCCTAGGCGCTTGGCGAGCAACTGGCCGATGGTGGACTTGCCCACCCCCATCGGACCGGTGAGCACCACCAACGGACTGGACATCATCGCACCACCAGGTGGTCGAGGTAGCCGCGCACGTTACGTCGGGTCTCTGTGACGTTATCGCCGCCGAACTTCTCCACGACCGCGTCGGCGAGGACGAGAGCTACCATGGCCTCGGCTACGATCCCAGCTGCGGGGACAGCGCAGACGTCCGAGCGTTGGTGGTGTGCCTGGGCCGGTTCGCCGGTGCGCACGTCCACCGTGGCCAGCGCGCGCGGAACGGTAGCTATGGGTTTCATGGCCGCGCGCACGCGCAGGGTGTCACCGGTGGACAGGCCGCCTTCGGTGCCGCCGGAGCGGTGGGTAGTGCGCTGGATGCCGCCAGGGGTGGGTTGGATCTCGTCGTGGGCCTGGGAGCCGGGGACGCGGGCCAGGTCGAAGCCATCGCCGACCTCGACGCCCTTGATGGCCTGGATGCTCATCAGGGCGCCAGCGAGACGGGCGTCCAGGCGGCGGTCCCAGTGCACATGCGAGCCCAGGCCGGGGATCATGCCGTAGGCCAGCACCTCAGCCACCCCGCCCAGCGTGTCGCCGTCCTTGTTCGCCCGGTCCACCTCCTCCACCATCGCTGCGGAGGCGTCCGCGTCCAGGCAGCGGACCGGATCCTCGTCCAGCCGCCCTTCGTCCCCCGGCACCGGCACCAGCCCGTACGGCGCCTTGGCCGCGCCCAGTCCTACCACATGCGAGACGATCTTGATCCCGACGGTCTGCTCCAGGTACGAGCGGGCCGCCGCGCCGAGCGCCACCCGCGCCGCGGTCTCCCGTGCCGACGCGCGCTCCAGCACCGGGCGCGCCTCGTCGAAGCCGTACTTCTGCATGCCCGCGAGGTCCGCGTGACCGGGCCGCGGCCGGGTCAGTGCCTCGTTGCGGGCCAGCCCGGCCAGGATCTCCGGATCCACCGGGTCAGCGGCCATAACCTCCTCCCACTTCGGCCACTCAGTGTTCCGCACCATGATTGCCACCGGGGAACCGAGCGTCAGCCCATGCCGCACCCCGCCCAGGAAGGTGACCTCGTCCCGCTCGAACTTCATCCGCGCGCCGCGCCCGTAACCCAGGCGCCGCCGCGTGAGCGCCTCCGCGACTGCCGCGGTGGTCACTGGCACACCCGCGGGCAGCCCTTCTAGCGTCGCGACCAGGGCGGGGCCGTGAGACTCCCCCGCCGTCAACCACCGCAAACTCAACGTAGCTCCTCTAGATCGCGTGTACGAAGGCACGAACCGACTCCGCCGCCTGGACGGGATTGAGGCGCGGGTCGCAGAGGCTGCTGTACCGGACGGTGAGTGCGCTCTCGTCCGGCACGTCCGCGCCCACGCATTCGGTCACGGCGGATGCGGCTGTTTCCAGGTGCAGTCCGCCTGGTTCCAGACCGGCTCCGCGTAGTGCACGGACGAAGCCAGTGATCTCCTTAACGATGTCCGCTAGTTGCCGGGTCTTGATGCCGTCGGCGGTCTTGCGGGTGTTGCCGTGCATCGGGTCGCAGAGCCAGATGGCCGGGTGCCCTGCGTTCTTGACGGCACGGGCGATGGCGGGCAGCTGTTCCCTGACCCTGTCCGCGCCGAACCGAGTGATGAGGGTGAGCCGCCCGCTCTCCCGCTCGGGGTCCAGGCGGTCTATAGCGTGCAGCATGTCCTGCGGATGACCCGCTCCGCTGACCTTGCAGGCGACCGGGTTCACCACGTCCGCGAGGAGCCAGGTGTGGGCACTCTCGCTGTGCCTGGTGCGGTCTCCCACCCAGGGCAGGTGAGCGGAGCCGAGGAACCAGGCGCCTGCGGACTCGTCGAAGCGGACCAGGGAGGCCTCGTAGTCCATGACTAGTGCTTCGTGGCTGGTCCAGGTGCGGGGACCGTCCTCCGGGTGCATCCGGTGCCGTTCGGCGAGTGCGTGTGCCATCGTCCAGGCGGCGTCGTAGGCGCGGAGCATCCGGTTCGGGTCGTGCCGACGCGCACTGGGGAGCGGGTCTTCCCCGTTGACGATGTGGCCGCGGAAAGCGGGGAGCTGCCGCCTGCCGACCTCGTCGGTGGGTGCCGAACGTGGCTTGGCGAACTGTCCCGCGATCCTTCCGATCCGGACGACGGGTAGGCCGACGGGCGCCGCCAGCTGGTCGGCGAGGACGGCCAGCGCGGACTCTTTGGCAGCGGCGTGGGCCGGTGTGCACTCTGCGAAGCTCTCCGCGCAGTCGCCGGCCTGCAAGACGAGGCTATGCCCGGCTGCCGCGCCGGCCAGCTCGCGGCGTAGCTCCGTGATCTCGGAGAGCGGAGCGAGGACCGGGCGTTCGGCGAGCTCGGCACATACCTCGTCCCTGGCAGCCGGGTCAGCCCACGAGGGCTGCTGAGCGGCGCGGTAGTAGCGCCATCCGGCCTGGTCGCCAGCGTGAGAGTGGGGGGTACGGACATCTGAGGTGGTTGGCGCGAGGAAGCTGGTCATCTGACGTGTCCTTTGGTCTGTCGGGCGCAGTGGGGGGCGCTTAACAGCAGCGCGACTGCTTCGCTGATCCCGACGATTCGGGGGTTGAACTGCACGTGCACATAGGCCCGCCCTCCCGTGTCGTCGTTGAGGACGTAATCGATGTAGATGCAGTCCACCCAATGGTTGCGGCCACTGTCCCGCCAGCGCGCAAGGCCATGGGTGAGCTGCTCCCGGTAGAGCGGGATCCGCTGATCGCGGAGTTGGGCACCAAGAGGGGAGAAAGTGTCGGGGTCGCCCAGGCGGCGCCGGAAGAGCTCATCGACGACCACCCGGTTGATGCTCACCACCTCGTGCTCTGGCGTGATCAGGCACGACCGGCGTTCCAGGACGGCTGCTTCGCCGCAAAGGCCGAGCGCGGCCCGGATCGCCTCCGGCAAGCGGCTCGCCGGGATGACGCCCTGGGCGTCGACGCGGGTGGAGAGGCTCTCGCCGGTAAGTGCCTCCAGGAGACCGCTGGTAGAGCCATCGCTCTCGACCAGCATGCGCGCACTTCGAGTCAGCCAGGCTTGCCCCGCGGTCACGGGCGGTCCTTGCCTGCGAGGTAGTCGGCCAGGAACTCCCGGATCTGCCGCACCTGCGCCTGCGTCCAGTCGCCGGGAAACATCTCATTGCCGTGGAACAGGTCCATGCGCAGCCGACCAGCGAACGTACCGGCGACTGCCATGTTGCCGTACACGGTCAGAACATCGGGGCTGCCGGCGCTGCTGAGATCCATCTCGTTCCAGGCGCTGAAGTCGGTGTGGATGAGATTGTCCGGATGCGCGAATTCGGGGATTGTGCCGAGGTTCGACAACATGGTCGGCACGGCCCCGGCGCTGCGGAGATCGGCGTTGCTGATGCTCGACCGCTGGGCGGCACCGGACTCGAGGTCGGCGCGCATGTTCTCGATGACTACCTTGGCGATGCCATCGATGCCGGAGTGGAGCCGCATATCTAGGTGGGAGGTCGAGAAGCCGAGCGCATACGTGCCCTCTAGCGGACCGAGCGGGGGAGCCACATGCGGGCGGACGTCCACGATGGACGTGAGGTCAAAGGCGTCCAGATCGGGTCTGCTCTGGCTCAGCGACAGGACGATGGCGGCCGACAGCACACCGTGAACGGTCGCGGCCTGCTGACTGCACCGGCGACGCAGCAGCTCCGTGTCCTGCGCGCTAAGCCGGACGGTCCCATGGCGCAGGCCGCTCAGTCGCTGGCCGTCCCAGTCCGGGCCGGTCAGGTAGACCGGCGGCGCTGCGGGGTCGGGCTGGCGAGGGGTGCCGCTCGGGATCTGCCGGTCCCGGTACAGCGTCTCGAGCGGCTCGGCGAGGACCGGCTCGCGCAGCGCGGGCGAGGGGTTGCCGCCGGCCATGGCGGTGTAAAGCTCCCAGAGCCGGGACAGCGCGTGCAGAGCGTTGCGGCCGTCGGCGATCGAGTGCCGGACGAGCAGCGAGACCACGTGCTGGTCGCGGCCGGGGCTGCGCACCTCCAGCGCGCTGACGCAGTCCAGTTCGTCCAAGGTACGGTGGGCCGTTGTCCGGAAATGCGCTAGCTCCTCATCCGTGTAGCGGACAAGGCCGCCGCGGCCAGGGTCTGGGTGAAACACGTAGGTCTCCCCCGCCGTCCGGAGGGTGCCTGCCAGGCCGGGCGCCTCGTGACAGGCAAGCTGCCAGGCGCGTTGGAGGAGCGTCAGGTCCAGCGGGCCGACGCAGTGAAGGGCGAGGCGTATCGTGTTCCGGGCCGGAGAGCTTACGCTCTCCGAGGGAGTCAGGGTTCTAGGGCTGAGTTGCATTGGAAGCGGAATCCTCTCGGGGGAGTGTTGCCACAGGGGAGTGCCGCGGGGAGCTGTCCACTGAGTCGTGGCGCGGTCAGGCGAGTGCGTCCGCGAGGTCCCGGCCGGCGATGACGTCGTCGTCGGACAGGCCGACCGCACGGCGCAGAGCCCCGCTTTCGACCAGGCCGATGACGGCCTCGATGTCACGGTCGAGGCGACGGTCGGCGGTGACCAAGGCGCTGTGTTCCCTGATAAGGGCATGTGCCGAGCGGACGGCCGGTGAAGCCTGGTCGAGGCCCCTGAGCTCGATCCCCTGCGCGAGGGCGATGAGGTGGACGGCGGCCACCTCGCGCACTAGGCCGTTGATGGTGCGCGCGTCGCGAGCTGCGATGGTGCCCATGCTGACGACGTCCTGGTTGTGCGCCTCGGTGGACCGGGAGAAGACGGTGGCGGGATTGGCCAGCTTGAGCGCCTCTGCGGTGATGGCCGACGCGGCGATCTGCATGCCCTTGAAGCCGTGATGCATCCCGGCCTCCGGGTCGCGCGGGTCGCGCGCGACGATGAGGTTGGGCGGCAGGCCGTTGCTCGATTTCTCGTCTACCAGGAGAGCGAGCTGGCGATCCAGCAGATTGGCCAGGCCCGCTACCGCCACCTTGAGACTGTCCATAGCCTGGCCGACATGGCCAGCGTAGAAGTTGCCGCCCAGGTGGAGTTCCGAGTTCTCCGCATCGAAGAGGGGGTTGTCCGTGGCCGAGTTGATCTCGATGGCCAGCCAGTTCTCCACCCAGGCCAGCGTGTCGCGCACGAAGCCGACGAGCTGCGGGGCGCAGCGTAGCGAGTACCGGTCCTGGACCCGCTCGCCCAGCTGGAGGTAGCCGCGCCCGCCTAGGCGCTCGCGCTGGGCGAGGACCTGCCCGAAGGAGGTGCACAGCCGGGACCCCTCCAGCAGCGCGGCGATGTCACGCGCGGCTGCGACCTGGCCCGGATGAGGCTTGTGCTGGTGGATGAAGGGGTGCAGCGCGGACCGGTTGCCGCGCAGCGTCTCCATCGCCATCGCGGTGGCCAGCTCCGCGGCGACGACCAGCTCCCGCGCGTCCCACATCGCGAGGACGGCGTACGCCGTGGTGAAAGAGGTGCCGTTGATCAGGGCAAGCCCCTCCTTGGGGGCCAGCCGCACCGGTGCGATGCCCTCGCGTTGCAGGGCCTCCTGGGCGGGACGCCGCACTCCCCGGTGGAGCACGTCACCCTCGCCGATCAATGCCGCGGCCAGGTAGCACAACGGCACTAGGTCGCCGCTTGCGCCAACCGACCCGCGTTCCGGGATGAGCGGGAGCAGGTCTCGTTCCAGGCAGGCCAGCAAGGTGGACACCACCTCAGGGCGGATGCCCGACACCCCCCGGGCCAGGGTGTTGGCCCGGATGAGCATCGAGGCCCGGGCTACGGCCGGGCTCGCCGTCGGCCCGACGCCGTTGAGGTGGTAAAGCACCAGCGAGCGCTGGAGGTCGTGCGCCTTGGCGGAGGAGATCTGCCTGGTGCAGCTGTCCCCGAACCCGGTAGTCACGCCATAGACCGGGATCTCGTCCGCGACGAGTTTCTCCCTGAGGCGGACAGAGGCGGACATCCGCTGGACGGCGTCCTCGGCGAGCCGCGCCCGTACCGGGTCGGCTTGGCGGGCCGACGCCGCGACCTCGAGTGGGGAGATATCGGTTCCGTTCAGTGCTGCGCAGGTGGCTGCGAATGTCCGGGGCATTGCTGAGGTGTCCTCTCATCGCCGGATCGTCGTGACGGACGGCCTGGGAGCCGGGGGCCTAGTAGACGCCCTCGATCATCTTCTGGCCGCCCATCTCGGTGACGGGGTGGATTTCTTTGAGGGAATCGCCGACTCCTGTCGGGCTGGGCACGCGCACCGCGAGATCGCGCTCCAGGCTGTTGGGCACCAGGCCGTAGCGCGTGATGTAGTTCATTACCACGGAGCCCTCCTGCCCGTGCGGGACCGGAACTCCGGTGGCCGGATCGACCACACGGTAGAAGACATACGGCGCGTACGAGTCGAAAACCGCCTCCCCAGTGCCCTCCGGGTCGGGACGCTGTGCCGTGCCGCTGAGCACGGAGGTGCTGCCGTAGGAACCGCGGAACCGCGTCTTCGGGAAGACCACGGTGGACAGGTAGTCGAGGGTGTCTGGGTTCATGTAGGCGCCCGTCCAGACCACCAGGCGGACCTTCTCGGCGATCAGTGACCGCACGCGCGGGCGTTCCGCCAAGCGTGTCAGCAGCGGAGGAGTAGTGATGAGGAAGGCGATGTCCTGGCTGCGCAGGACGAGCTCAGCCTGGTCGACAAGGTGGTCCACGTAGGCCGCTGCGCCAGCGGTGTCGCCGGCGGCGAGCAGCTGTTTCACCCACCGCGGGTCGAGGTCCACGGCGAACCTGATGCCGCCCCGGGCCTGGGCGATCCGCTTTGAGTAGTCGCCGAGCATATGGGGCCCTGTAGGCGCCACGGCGAGGGCGTTGCCCTGCCCGTCGTCAGGGTAGTGGGAGTTCTCCCACGCCATGTACTGGTCGAACCAGTCCTCGAACATGACAAATCGCTTGGGCGCGCCGGAGGTGCCGCCGCTCTCGTAGACGGCGAAGACCCTCTCGGTCGGCTCCAGGCCACCCGGGATGAGATCCTCCACGGGGACATCTCGAAGCTCGTCGACAAGATTGGGAAAGCGCAGCAAGTCATCGACGCAGCGGATGTCCTTGATGGGGTCGAATCCCAGCCGGTCCCGCTGCTCCAGCCAGAACCGCGATCCCGTGGCGGCGTCGAAGTGCCAGCGCATCATCTGCTGGATGTGCGTCTCCGCGGCTTCACGTGGATCCAAGGTGATCACCTCGTTCTCTCGATCGGATGGTGTGTCAGACGCCGTGCGAGGAGCCGCCGTTGATCTGGATGATCTGCGAGGTGAGGTAGGCGCCCTCGGCCGAGCACAGGAAGAAGGCGAGGTTCGCGATGTCCTGCGGGCTGCCGGCGCGGCCCAGCGCCGTCTGCCGGATGAGCATGGCCTCGCGGGCGTCGGTGAGGCGGTCGCCGAAGAACCCCGTCTCCGCGACATACCCTGGTGCGATGACGTTCACGTTGATGCCACGCGGCCCGAGGCGGGCAGCCAGGGTATGGGCGTAAGAGTGCAGCGCGTTCTTGGCGGCACCGTACGCGCCGCTGCCCCCAGACCCGCGGTACGCGGCGATGGAGCTGTACAGCACGATGCTGCCGCCGTCGGCCATGGCCGGCTCGAGCCCCTCGACGGCGAGCACGGCAGTCATGACGTTGGCCCGGTAGGTCTCCTGCCACTCATCCGCCACCGCTTTGAGCCCGCTGTCGCCCGGGTACGGCGCCGACCCCGCGCAGCACACCAGACCCGCGACCGGCAGGCCGAGTTCCGTGACGTACTCCTGGAGGCGGGCGGCTCCCGGCAGGTCGGCGAGGTCGGCGGAGACGAGATCCAGGTCCGCGCCGTCAGCATGTGCCCGCACCTCGGCCGCGGCTTCCTCAAGCCGGTGCTGCCGCCTGCTGACGAGCACCACCTTGTCACCGCCGGCCGCGAACCGCTCAGCGGTAGCCTTGCCGATACCTGACCCGGCGCCGGTTACGATGATCAACCTGGACATGGTGCCCCTTTTCACGCAGCCGTCTTCTCGGCTAGATCCATCAACATGAACTCGCTACCGGGCGGCGCGAGCAGCTGCACGCCGGCTTGCCGCGGACTGTCGGCGGCGTCCCTGCGCACCGGCACGGTGAGCGCCGGCCACCCCAGAATGCTCGCGACCGGCGCATATCCGGCCAAGGCCTCCGCCGCCGGGTCGCGCACGTCGGGGAAGATCATCGGCCAGGCGGCGACCTCCTCCGGCGAGGGCAGGACGAAGGGGGCGACCGGCATCACGAGCACGTCGGCCGCGAGCCTGGCCAGCCGCGTCCCGGCATCCTCGCGCAGTGAGGGCAGGCGTGACCGCAGTTCCTCGGCCGCGGACGGCGGGATCTCCTGGCCGAGCCGCATTACGTTGCGCACATCCTCGCCGAGCGGCTCAAGCAGCTCGGCGTAGGGGGAGAACATCTCGTAGGACTCGCGGGCGCATAGAGCCCAGCTGGCCAGGCGGACCTTCCATACCTCACCGAGGGAGACCTCCAGCACCTCGATCCCGCTGGCCTCCGCGCGGCGGGCGTACGACTCGTAGTCGCGCAGCACGCGCTGATCGCAGAGGTCGTCGCTGAGCACCTCAGTGACCAGGGCCAACCGCGGCCGCCGGCCGCCGGGCGGCGCAGCGGGCCGCAGCGAGGTGAAGCGTTGCGCGGCCAGCCGCAGGTCGTCTACGGTCCGGGCGAACCATCCCACCGCGTCCAGCGACGGGGACATGGGCAGCACACCCCGCAGCAGCGCCGGATCATGGGCGCTGCGCAGACTGACCACCCCGCAGGCGACGGCCGGGAACCGCACCGATCCGAGGGAGTCCGTCCCGATGGAAATGTCGCAGATGTTCGCGGCGACCGACACGCCGCTGCCCGTACTCGAGGCGCCGGGCCAGCCTCCGGGGAAGAGAGGATTGCGGCAGCCCGCGTCTATCCCGAGGGTGACCTCGGTGAGCTGCGTCTTGCAGGTGATGTTCTCCGCGGGAATCCGGGTGAGCACCTCGGCGCTCCGCTGCGGGTAGTGCCGGTACCGGCGGCTACCCAGGCGCGTGGGAAAGCCTTCGCAGTCGATGTTGTCCTTCACCCCGACGCGAATCAGCGGCTGCCGAGTCGGATGCGGGGTGGCGACGGCCCGGTAGTACTCGTCGGCCTCGCGCGCCCACTCCTGGCCGACGTGTGCGCAGGCGGCGCCCCACTCGGGGTCAGCGTTGGCGGTAGCCAGCCGGGCGCGCAGCGGTCCGGCGAGGATGTCCGGCATGCCGTCCATGCCAGCGCGCGTGGCTGCAGGGAAGAAATCGCACATTGTCGCCATCCTTTACGGCAAGGGGTCCGGGTACCGGAGGAGACCTGCCAGCGGCCGGGCGTCCGGCTTGCCGGCAGCGGTCGTCGGCACTCGCGGGAGCCGGATGATGCGAGCAGGGCTGGGGAAGTCCCGCAGCGCTCCCCTGATGTCGGACAGTCCGGCGGCTGAGCTGCCGGGGGACCAGAAGACCGCGTAGCCCTCGCCGGTAAGTGCGTCGCCGTGGATCGGGAGCGTGGCGAACTCAATGCCGGGCAGCCTCTCGCGCAGCCGGTCATCCACCCGGGAGAGGTGGACCCGCTGGCCATCGACCTTGACCAGCGAGCTGCTCCTGCCGACCAGGCGGAACTGGGCGGGGCCAGTGTGCTCGACCAGGTCGCCGGTGGCCCATCGCGCGGGGGGTGTGTCGGCGGCTCCCGGCCGGGCGATCCGCGGACTGGCGATCACCAGTTCCTCGGCCCGCCCTGGCTCGCCGACGCCGTGCTCGCGGACGAGCGACACGTCGCCGAAGGCTCGCCACGGCAGCTGCCGGTCCCGCGGTTCGATGGGGCGGTGGGCGATGCCCCCGGTCTCCGTGGAGCCGAGGACCTCGTAGGCGCGCAGCAGTGGAGCCGCCTCGCGCACAAGGTCGTACGCGGCCGGGGGCGGGGCCGCCGAGCTGTGCAGGGCGACGACCGAGTGAGCTACCTGCAGCGCGGTCCAGTGTCGGCGCAGCAGGTGCCAGGCCGTCGGGACGCAGACGACCAGGACGCGCGAGCCCGGGGCGATCGGGGGGAAGGTGAAGAACTCGGCCCACGCCTGGACCACGGCAACCCTCCGGAGCCGGGGCAGCCAGTCGCCGAACAGGGCGCCGAACAGGTGCCGGGGCGGGGCGTAGCTGACGACCAGGTCCACCGGGCCGACCAGCGCGTCACCGATCAGCTCGGCCTCTCGTGCCAGTTGCTCGTGAGAGCGGACCCAGCGCTCGACCGGTCCGGTGCTGCCCGAGGTCTCGAAGCAGGTCTCGCCACCACGTACGGTCTGCGTTGTCATCAGCCACGGTCCTCGAGACGGTCGCGCACGTACTCCGTGACCCGGTCCAGGGTGCTGAACGAATACCTGACGTCGTCGGCCACGAAGTCGACCTCGATGTCAAACTCCGTCTCCACGGCGGTGACGAGTTCAAGGGCCGCGAGACTGTCGTAGCCAGGCAGTGCCAGGGCGAACTCTGCGTCGCCGATGAGGGCGAGCGCGGCCTCGCCGAAGCGGGCGGCAAGGACCTTCAGGACGCGACCTTCGACAGTTGCGCGATCAGTTGTCTGCATGTGCTTGACCTTCCTGGTTGGCGGCGGCGAGGGCAGGGGAGTCGATCGTCGGTCCTCCGGTCCCGGCGTAGAGAACCCGGTCGGGCCGGGTTGGCTCGAAGCGGATCACGCAATGGTCCGACTCCCCGGTGAGACCTAGCGCTTCTCGCACTTCATGGGCGAGTTCGGATATGTATGCGTGGTTCCGGTCAGGGTGGACGCGGCAGACCACCGACGACCAGCGCGCCCGCTTGGCTTCTCCCTCGTCACCCTCGCCGTACCTGCTGAGCGGGACGCCGCCCGCGAAGTAGGTCATCGGCTCCGCGGCACGGAAGACCACCACGGCGTGTGCTGTGTGAGAACCCCGATCGGACAGCCAGCGGGTAAGGCGTATGGCGACGCGCACGCGGGTTGACGCGGTCAGCGGCGTACTGGTCACCTCGATGGTCGGCAACGGATCGCTCCCTTCACGAGATGACCAGAGTCGGCAACGCGACGTGCTCGGATGTGAGGCGTATGTCCAACTGCCGTCCCAGGCAGTCGGCGAGCGGGCCACCGCTCCCCTGCATCAGCGGCGTCCAGGCGAAGCCGCCGCTGTCTGTCCGCACGCTTCGCATGAAGCGCGCCAGGTGCTCCGTTTCGGTTTCCAGGCCGAAGGTATCCGCAGCCAGGACGGCCTCGTAGGTGCTCAGCAGATCGGGAAGCCGGGAGCTCTCGTTGGCGAAGCCGCCGCCGCGCACCCGGTGCCGGACGAGCGCGTCACGGACGGCGCCGATGTCAGCGCGGTCCGTGCGTCGTAGGGCTCGCAGTGCCTGTAGCGTCGCGCGCAGCCCTGGCTTCCCGCCGGGCACGTTGGCGTATGCGCCGGGCATGACCTCGCAGGAGGCGACGAAGGCGGCGATCCCGGCAAGCCCCCTGGTGGCCGCGTCGCCCTCGGTGAGATGGAGGATTTCGACGGCCGCGCAGGTGGAGACGATGTCAGAGGCCCGGCCCTCCCAGTATCCGAATCCGCCATCCGGGTTCTGCAGGGAGTTGCACAGCCATGCGGAGATTCGAGACAGGGCCGCCCGATCTGACACGTAAGCGCCGGCGGCAAGGGCCCACAGGGTGCAGCGCACTTCGCTGCCGCGGCCCGGCATGTACATAATGCCGTCCTCGTTAGGCAGCATGCACGCCTCCAGCCATCGGTTGAGCCGGTCCGCCTGGTCCGGGGAGGGGGCTCCTGAGAGCAGGCAGGCGGCAGTAGTCAGGGCGTCAGACGCCGCTGCCGGTTCCCGGTAGGTGAAACCGCCCTGCGCTGTGCGGAAGGAGAGCACCGCCTCTGTGACCTGGTCGGCGATGTCGATGACGTCGTCGCCCAGCGCCGTGAGCGCGCCGACCGCGCAGAACGCGGCCCAGACGTCCTGCACCGGATAGCCCGGCCAACGGGTGAACGACCCGCCCGGTTGCAACCTGGCGCGCGTCCAAGCTACGCAGCCATCGCGGTCCGCAGGGGCTTCTCCGAGCTGCTGCAAGACGCGTGTGGCACGGAAGGTCGCCCACAGGCAGTCCGTCCGGTCGCCGTCCTGGAACGTGAAGCCCCCCGCATTGCTCTGGCGCGCTTTCAGCCAGGAGGTCAGCCGCTCGCGGTCCCAGGGCAGCGGGCCCTGGCCGCCCGTGGCGGTACTCCAGGCGTTAACGGCGTAGTAGCATGCCCGGACGTCGGCTTGGTGGGACTTGGCGTGCGACGGGCTCCAACTCAGCCCGCCGTCCTCTGCCTGCAGTTGGCCAAGCCATGCGAACAGCGTGCCGGGCGGCTGCAGGCCGTGAATCTCCACCAGGGTGCGCACGGCGTAGTAGGTGGCCCAGACGTCGGACGCTTGGCCGGATGTCATGGCGTAGCCGCCGTCCTGGTGTTGCGTGGCAGCCACCCACTCGGCGGTCGGCCTTCCAGCTAGCGGTCCGCCGTCCAGCCCGAGGTCCTTGAGGGTCTGGGTGCAGTAGTACGTCGCCCACGCATCGGAGTTCATCCCGGCCGACCACGCGTAGCCACCTTCGGAATTCTGCCGGGATGTCAGGAAACCGGCCACTGCCTGGGGGGATTCCAGCCGGCCCAGCCGGCCCAGCCAGGTCAGGGTGCGCACGGCGGCGTACGTGCACCAAAGGTCGGACTCGTCGGAGACCACGCCAGAGGAGCGGAGCAGGACGTCGTGACCGTCGTAGCTCATGACGCCTCCGCAGTGTTGACCACACGGAAGTTGGACCTCTTCCAGCTCTTCTGGGAGCCGCCGCTCTTGGTGGTGATGGCCAGGCGGTTGACGAACTGCACATCGTCCCACCGGAACTGGAGCGTCCGGTGCATGCGGAGCTGGATGAGCTCCGCCGTCTTCGGCTCGGCGGCACGGTCTGCTCCGGGAACCCGCTCCAGCAGCAGCCTGGCCCAGGAGCAGCTCTCGTCCGTCTCGATCAGGTAGCCCATGACCTCGGCAGTGCCGTAGACGATGCCCTCCACGTCGCGGGTCATCACCCGCACGCCCTTGATCTCGGTGGCGTCGCTCTCACGGCCGTGCACCGTCACGCCGGGTGCCGCAGACCCGCACGGGCAGTCGCCGGTGAGGGACACCTCGTCGCCCATCTCCAATCGCAGCAGCGGACGTGCGTCGTTGTTCAGCGGGGTAGTGATGAGCAGGCCGCTGCGCCCGGGCACTGCGGGGGATATCCCGTGGTCAGTCTGGATCTCGAAGTAGTTGGCGCCGGGCAGCAGGTGGAGCTGGTCGTGGGCACAGCAGGCAGCCAGCGTGCCGCTCTCCGTGCTGCCATAGCTGGCGTCGAATGCGCGGGCGTCCCACCACTTGCCCACCATGCCACGTAGTTCGGTGGTGCTTACCTCGCCGAGCAGCATGAGCATGCCCACCGGGGAACGCAGTTGGTCCAGCAGTTCCCGCCGCTTGAGGACCTCCGAGAACTGCAGCAGGACGCCGGGAGCGGCGAAGAGCACGGTAGGCCGGAACACCTTGCAGAGTTCGATGACGCGGTCCCAGTCGGAGATCCCGGTGGTGAAGGGATAAGCCTTGACGTGCGGGACGCGGAGGAACTCGCAGACCCCGACGATCAGGTCGGCCACCGGCACGATGTCGGAGGGCAGCAGAATGAGCGCGCGGTGGTCTTGTACGGTCAGCAGGGGGCGCCATGCCTCGGCGACGGACACTGTGTTGGCGATCATGTCGTTCGCGGTACGGGGTGTTGGAGTGGGCCGTCCAGTGGTGCCCGTGGTCTGGTAGTACTTCAGCGCGACTGCCACGGGTATGCGCACGAACTCCAGCGGTGCCGCCTTCAGGCGGCTCTTCGGGGTGACCGGAAGGTCGCGGAAGGCCTTCATCGAGAACTCGCCCAGTGCGCTGTAGGCGGGCGTCTCGGCGGCGCGGCGCCAGGCCGCGCTCAACTTTGCCTCGTAGTAGGCGTCGTGGTGTCGGTCGCTTGTCACTTCACGCTGAATGCGTTCCATGAAGTCCAGATCACTGCGGGAGCGAATCTTCATGTGCCATTCCTTCGTCGCGGCGGAACACGGGGAGAGCGGAGGCCGACACCGCTGCCGTCAGGGCCGCCAGGGCCGCCATGGCCCACAGCGTCGTGACGAACGGGGCCGAGGCATTCACAGGGGATCTCCCTGCTGCGGAGTAGAGGCCAAGGAACACTGCTTGGCCGAGGGCTATCGCGCAGTTGCAGATCATCAGAAGAACGCCGGAGGCCACTCCCGATAGCCGGGTACTCACGGTGCTAAGCACTGCGGTCATCAGCGGCGGCACGACGATGCCTTGCGCGGCACCGGTCGCTCCGGCGAGGGAAGAGGTCAAGATCAGGCCGGTGGCGTGAGGCAGTGACTGTGCGGCTATCAACAGCAGCCGGGTGACAACCATGAGCACACAGCCAACGACGATGGCCTTGGAACCCAGCCAAGCCGTGACACGGTGAGCGAAAGCCGAGCCGACCACGAACCCCACACCCAGCGTGGAACACACCAATCCGGTGACGGATTGCGACAGTCCATCTCCCACCTGGAGGTAGTAGGCCAAGACCACGTTGAACCCGGCGGTGCCGACAAAGTAGATGCCGAGGATGAGCAATCCCATCGCCACCGAGCGATAGCGGAACATCGCGGCGGGCACCAGGGCGATGTCACCCTTCCGTCGCTCCAGGGACTTCTCGTGGCGGCAGAACCCGACCAGCAGGACGACGAAGCCGATCGCCAGTACCGCGAGCAATCCGCGCGCATGGAACCCGGGCAGGGAGACCGGGGCCAGGATGGTTACCATCGCCAGGATGAGCAGCACGGGTCCGAGGACATCGAACCCGCGTACCGTGCCACGAGACTCGGGCAGCGTCTCCTTCCGGTCGGCCAGCAGGATAAAGGCGTAGATCGGCACGTTAATGAGGAAGACCGCGCGCCAGCCGGCCACCCCGACCAGCAGGCCGCCGACGATCATCCCGCTGATGGTCGCCATTCCCAGTGTCGCCCCGTACAGGGACATGCCGACCTGGGCCTTCTGCGGGAACGAGGCCTTGATGATGGCGAGGACCTGCGGAACCATCAATGCTGCGGACAGGCCCTGCGCGACCCGTAGCACGATGAGGGCCGGGAGGCTCGGCGCCAAGGCGCATCCGACGGACAGCACGAGGAAGAACACGACTCCGGTGCGGAATACCGCGCGCCTGCCGAACTTGTCACCCGCTTTGCCGCCCAGCACCAAGGCGGCCGCGAACGCCAGAATGTAGCCGGAGCCCACCAGTTGCACCTGCTGTAGTGTCGCTCCGAAGTCCTTCTGCACGGTGCGGAGGGCGATGTTGACCACCGTGGTGTCCAGCGTTCCCAGGAACGCCGCGGCGAGCAGGCCGGAGAGGGCCAGCCACGATTCCTGGCGCTCCGCCATGGCAGCGGCCCGCATGTTCTGTTCAGCGACCACGGGCGACACCCTTCGTCCGCATCAGGAACTCCGCCAGGAAGGCGTCATGCGGTACGTCCGGGTGAGACCACGAGGTGGGCAGCGACTGGTACACGTTAGCGACTCCGGGGAGCGCGAGGACTTGGTCGACGAGTCCTGAGTTCTCCGTGTGGACCGAGACCACCAGTGAGTCGTCCAGGGCGTGCAATGAGCCCCGGTCGAAGGGTGCCACCCAGACGCAGGGGAACGGGAGTTCGCAGGACAGCAGCGGGTCATCCGGAGAGCCGAGCTCAACCACCGCCGGTGTGATCGCGGCCATTCCCTGCGGACCGACCGGCTCCGCTCGGGGCACCAGCCGGACGGCACCCGGATCCGTGCGCTCCAGCACCGCGGAGACCATCCGCCGCGCATCGGCGATCGGCAGGCATGGCAGGCACGCATCCCCGTGCCACGGAGGTATCGTCCGGGCCCGGCGCAGCTCGCCCGCAAGGCGGCGAGCGAAGCCTCCGTGGTCGCCCTCGACCAGGACGCCGGTCGTCGCGGTGCAGGCCATGCCCGCGTGGTAGAGTGCGCCCTCCGCCGCGAGCGCCACACCGACCTCCGGATCGGAGTCGGCGGCGACGACCAGCTTCGACCGGCCGGGACCCTGGACACGTACGTCCTGGCGGTTGCGGTAGATGTCCACCACCTCCTGCCCGCCGTACACCTGGGCAAGGTCAGCCCGTTCGATGACGGAGCGCGCCGTGGTGTGGTCGCACGGGGTCATTACCAGTTGGTGCTCGGGTAGCCCAGCCTCCCGCAAGGCCATGATGAGCCGGGACGGGGTGATCGGGTCGTGGTTGGACGGGCGCACCACCACGCGATATCCGAGCGCCAGGGCTTCCAGCCACATGGCGTGGACGCCCGGACTGTTTCCTGCCGCGTGGACCGCGAAGACCTCACCGCGCCGGTACCAGGCCGCTCCCTGCGGCGGACGGCTGTGCGGCACTCGCCCGGAAGGGGCGCACCCGGCGGGCACGGCCAGGCACGGAGCGTGCCGGACATCCCGCAGGGTCGTGGTGATGAGGCGATCGCACTCCTGGATTACCGGGAGCGGCGTGCCCGTGAGCTCGGTCAGCCGCCGTTCATGACTGGCGAGCGTGTCACCGAGGATCCGCTCGTCCTCGAAGACGTCTGCCGCCTTTTCGAGCACAACGGATACGTCATCGGGCGGCAGGGGCGCGCTGTTCCTCAGCAGCTTCACCCAGTCCGAGATGACCAGTTCCGGCAGCGAGCTGAGCTCCATCACCGGGGTGCCCGACGCATCAGCCACGGCGGTGCGGGTCCGGGTCAGATACGGGCCCGCAGGACCCAGTGCGGCGATTGTCAGCATCCTCGTTCTCCTGTCACGTTGGGGCGCACAGCGGCAGGGACGGCCTCAGCCAGTGCCCAGCAACAGGAAAAATAGACCATAGATCTACTTTGAAGGCAAGTACATCTTTATGCTGAAAGTCATTATTTGATCTGATGATAATAGTGACCTTAGACACATTTATAGACCGCACTGGCGGGAGATATGGCGTCAAAACGCATCACAGCCTCCTGATTCAGGGTTTCCTGAGGCGGTCCTCCTAACAGTTGGGCTCTCGGTTCAAGCTTGACCTCTGATTGCTGCCTGAACGATCATTACGCTTAGGAAGCGGATGTGCACTCACTGACCGCCCAAGTCCAAGAACCGGATGCTCCTCGACCCCGAAAGCGGGTCTGCCGCATGGCCTGGCTCGGCCAACCCTCCGAAAACACCATCGCAGTCGTCGGGCTCGGGTGTAGGTTTCCCGGCGCGGCCGATGTCGACGAGTTCTGGGCGAACCTAATCGGAAACCTGGACAGTGTCACCGCGATCCCGGCTGACCGCTTCGACGCCGAGGCGCACTACGCCCCGCTTCCCGGCACGCCCGGCAGATCAGTCTCGCGAAATGGCGGGTTCCTTGAGGAACCGTTCGTCTTTGATGCGGGCTTCTTCGGCATCTCGCCCGCCGAAGCGCGCACCATGGACCCACAGCACCGGATCCTGCTCCACGTGGTTTGGGAAGCTCTGGAAGACGCGGGGATACGACCGTCGTCGCTCGCGGGGAGCCGGGCTGGAGTCTTCGTCGGCCAGGCAACCGCAGAGTATGGCAACGAGAGTTGGCCTCTGACCGAGCAGAACATCCATCGCACGGTCGGCAGGCACCTCCGGTCGATGGCGGCGGGACGCGTCTCGTACGCCCTGGACCTGCGCGGTCCGAGCATCGTTGTGGACACCGCCTGTTCCTCATCACTGGTGGCGGTGCACATGGCGCGGCAGAGCCTGCTGTGCGGGGAAAGCGACCTGGCCATCGCTGGCGGCGTCAACGTCATCCTCTCGCCCCGGGACGCCATTGCTTACTCCCAGGCTGGGATGCTCTCGCCGGACGGGCGCTGCAAGTTCGCTGACGCCGGCGCCGATGGCTTCGTTCGCAGCGAGGGCGTCGGCGTCGTGGTGCTCAAGCGCCTCGGTGACGCCCGGCGTGACAGCGACAAGGTGCTGGCTCTTCTTGTGGGCAGTGCGGTCACGAATGACGGCAGGGGCAGCGGACTGCCGCTCAAGCCCGCGATTTCTGGCCAGGTCGAGATGCTCAGGGCTGCCTGTCGCAATGCCGGGGTCAGCCCCGCGGACCTCGATTACGTCGAGGCGCACGGCACCGGCACTTCCGTGGGGGACGCCGTCGAGCTCAACGCGCTGGCGAAGGCCATCGAGGGCCAGCGCGCCGCCTGCCAGCCGCTGCGCACCGGCTCGGTCAAAACCAACATCGGCCACGCCGAAGCGGCGTCCGGCATCGCCGGCCTGATCAAGACTATACTGATCGCCCAACACGGGGTGATCCCTGGCTCACTCCACCTGCGATCACCGCACCCGCTGCTGGCCGATGCCGCATTCCCCGTCCGCGTGGTCGCTCAAAACGAGCCGCTCGGCGCCAACGGCCCGGCTGCCCTCGGCGTGAGCTCCTTCGGCCTTTCCGGGACCAACGCCCACGTCCTCGTCGCCCAGCATCCACCGGAGCAGGTAGCGAAGGCAACACCGGCCCCGGCCGAGGCAGCGATCCCGCACCTGCTGATCCTCAGTGCTCGCTCGCAGGGCTCACTGCAGCAGCTCGCCGCCTCTTATGCCCGCTACCTGCACGCTGGCGACCCCGGACACGACCTGCCGCTGCGGGACGTATGCGCCGCCGCGGCGCTGCGTCGCGACCACCATCCGTATCGGCTCTGGGTTACTGGTGCCACGCATCAGGAGGTTGGTGAGCGGCTGGAGGATCTGGCGGCTGGCCGCCAGATCCTCGATGGCGGCATGGGCGAGGCTGGCTTCGGCGGAGACCGGCGCACAGTCTTCGTCTTCCCAGGGCAGGGCTCGCAGTGGCAGGGCATGGGCCGCCGTCTGATGCGCGCCTTCCCCGCTTTCTCCTCTGCCATTGCGGACTGTGACGCAGCCGTGCGTGCGGAGCTCGGCTGGTCCGTCACTGAGGAACTCCTTCGCGATTCGGGGGAGTTCGCTACCGAAATCGACGTTGTGCAACCGGTGCTGTGGGCCATGGAAGTAGCCCTGGCGGCCCTCTGGCGGAACGTCGGCGTGGAACCCGACCTCTGTTTCGGCCACAGCATGGGCGAGAGCGCCGCAGCCGCGACCGCAGGCGGGTTGTCCATCGCCGACGCGGCGCGGGTCATCTGTCAGCGCAGCCGACTCATGCGCCGACTCACCGGCAGGGGAGCGATGCTGGCCACGGAACTCTCGCCGGACGAGGCCCGCCGGATCGCTGAGGCCCATCCGGAGTCGCTCTTTGTGGCCGTGGAGAACTCCCCGATGTCCACCATCCTCGCTGGCGATTCCGCACTGCTGCGCGAGGTCAGCGCCTCCCTGGAACGGCGCGGTAGGTTCAGCCGCTTCGTCAAGGTGACCGTCGCCTCGCACTCGCCAGACACGGATGCCATCCGGGAGGATTTGCTCGCCGCCTTGCAGACGATCAGGCCCGAGCCGCCCTCGGTACCGATGCTCTCCACCGTCCGTTGCGCACCGATCGAGGGCGCCGCACTCGACCCCGAGTACTGGATGGCGAACCTGCGCCACCCGGTTCGGTTCGCGGAGACCGTGACCGCAGCGGCCAAGGAAGCGGAGAGCGTCTTTCTGGAGATCAGTCCGCATCCGTTGCTGCTGTCAGCTATGGAGGAATCCATTGCCGCGGCAGGGATGCCCGCCTTCGTGGTCTCTTCCCTGCGGCAGGACATGGATGAACCCTCTGAGCTGACCCGCGCGCTCGGCCGAGCGTACGTACTCGGCGTCAAGGTGGACTGGCGGCGGTTGTTTCCCGGTGGCGTGGGTTCCGTTAAGCTGCCCCGGTATCCCTGGGACGGCGAGTATCTGCGCGAGCAGATATCCATCCTCCCCGCCAGCGTGTACGTCTGCGAACGGCCCCTGGACATAGAGGCCGCAGCGGTCTCCTTCCGCGGTGTGGCGTCGGTGCCGCAGATGTTCTATGTCAACGCCATACTGCAGGCCGCTCGGGCCGCGCACCCGGAACTCAGCCATCGAGTCGAGGATGCCGTGATCGTCGGCGGACTCGTCACTCGTGCCCAAGCGGACGGGATGAACCTCCGGGTCGCCCTGCACCCAGAGGCCGGCGGCCACCGTGCGACCGTCGAAATTTTCCGGGACGACAGTGCCGCGGAGCCTCCCAGGGCCTGTTTTTCCGCCAGGGTGGTGAGCACGGCGAGAGAACAGTTCGGAGGTGCCTGCGGCGTACTGGATGCCGCGCTTGGGCGCTGCTCCGAATACCTCTCCGGCGACCGCTTCCGCGAAGAGCTACGGGGACGCGGATACAGCGTTCCGGCCCAACTGGCCGCGATCCGCCAGCTTTGGCGTCGAGACGGGGAAGCAGTGGCCCGGATGCAACTGCCCGTTCCGCGGCACCCGGCAGCCTGGGAAGCGGTGCTCCAGCCCCTGCTCGCAGCGCTCCCGGCGCTCGTTCCCCAGGAGGCGCCTTGCTCGTACCTGCCACTCTCCGTGGGTGCCGCAGCTGTCCGCGGCGACGCGGGCGAACTGGCCGGAGAGTTCTGGAGCGTGGCCTCCGTCGCCAACGAGACACCGGAGGCCACGGAGCAGACGGTCACTGCCGACGTGGTGGTCTACTGCCCGGACGGAGAACGGGTACTCGCCGAGTTCCGCCGGATCCGCCTGGTGCGCCTCCCCGGCGGGACCGATGGGGAGCGGCTGACACAAGCTGCCACGCTCGCCGCTGAGCCGCCTGCCTCTGAGCCTTCTTCGGCTAGGACTTCATCGGCGCCTGCTCCGGTTCCCGCGTCGAATGCGGAGCGCCAGCGGGAGAGCGGAGAGCTCATGGTGGCCCATGCCGCCGAGCTGCTCGGGCTTCAACCTGAGCAGCTCGACCGCAGGCGTACGCTGCGTGATCTCGGTCTCGATTCGATCGCAGCCGCTCGGCTACGTGAGCGCTTGCGGAGGACAGCTGGCATAAGTTTGCCTATCGCACGCATCCTCAGCTCTGAGAGCATAGGCGGCCTGGCGACCGCACTGTGATCGGTCCGTGTGGTCCGGCCGGCTGTTGCGGAAAAGCCTGGCCGGACCAGTGCTGTCACCGGGCAGACCGGATGTTCCGTGTACTTTACTACATTCTTGAATCGTGGTATATATTTCGGCAAGGCCTCTGTCTCCGCAGAGCCGACCTGATGTCAGCCGCAGTTGCTCGTGCTTCTGCAGCGGCGGACTCGATGCCGCCGCCCGCATAACCGGAGTCGTATGCCTGCCGAATCAGCCACCATCTTGCCGATCGCCGTTGGACGACGTGAGCGCAACAAACTGCGGATGAAGGAGCACATCTACACGACAGCACTTAGCCTGTTCATCGAAAAAGGGTTCGAGAAGACCACGATCGAGGAGATCGCGGAGCGCGCCGACGTGGCTCGCGGGACCTTCGTCAACCACTTCCAGCACAAGGACGAGCTCATCACGACCTGGAGCAAGCAACGCCAGACGCGGCTGGAGGAGAAATTGCAGAAGAGCAGGCGCGAAGATGATGATGTGCCAACTGCCCTCCGGCGCTGCATCGCGGCACTAGCCGAGATAAATGAGGAGGACCGCGAACTCAACGGAGTCATGCTGACCGCTTGGGTCCGAGCAGGGCTGCCGATCACAGAGGAGCCACGCACCGCCGAGCTCTTCGCCGACGCGATCCGCTCTGGACTCGAATCCGGGCAGACTGCACGGTACGTATGCGTCGATCCAATGCAGGTGGGCCACCTACTCCGAGATGCCTACCTCGGGGCCTTGTTCCGCTGGTGCCGGAGCGGCTGGCCCGGGGACGCGAAAGGCTCCCTCTTCGTGGAGCTGTGTCGGATTCTGGACATCGTCCTGCCAGGCATCACTGAGACCTGAGACCGTTTAGCCTTCGCGCGCTGCCAGGCGGCCGATGGCTGGTGCGGGGCAGCTCCCATGCGGCCTGGCGATCTCGGTACTGGACCAGCGGGCGGTCTGCCGCGGTGCCCGCATCGTCGATCCTGTGCCGCCCGAATACTCGATTGAGTGGCTGACCTGCGCTATCGCCAGCAGGCTTGGTGCGGTGATGGTTGGCTGGCCGGGTGCTGCTCAAGATCCTCTACCTGCTGACGTGCCGGGTGCTCAGCGTGGCTGTCCTGGTGTTCCGCGGTGACCGGGTGCAGGCTGCTGAACTGCTGGTGCTCCGGCACGAGAACGCGGTGCTGCGCCGCCATATCGGCCGTGTGCGGTACGAGCCGGCCGACAGGGCGTGGTTCGCCGCGCTGGCTCGGCTCATTCCCCGCAGGCGCTGGGCAGAGACCTTTCCCGTGACACCGGCGACGCTGCTGGCCTGGCACCGCAAGCTGGCCGCGGCTAAGTACGACACGAGCAAGCGGCGCAAGCCCGGCCGGCCGCCGACGGTCCCGGGCATCGCACGCCTCGTCATCCGGCTGGCGAAGGAGAATCCGCTGTGGGGATACCGCCGGATCCACGGTGAACTGACGAAGCTCGGCCTCGCCGTTGGACCGTCCACGGTGTGGGAGATCCTGCATGCCGCAGGCATCGATCCGGCTCCCCGCCGGTCAGGCCCGACCTGGCGGCAGTTCCTGCACGCCCAGGCTGCCGGGATTCTCGCGGTGGATTTCCTGCACGTGGACACCGTGCTGCTGAACAGGCTGTACGTCCTGGTATTCATCGAGCACGGGACCCGCCGGATGCACCTCGGCGGAGTCACCGCACATCCCACCGGCGAGTGGACGGTGCAGCAGGCCCGCAACCTCGCCCTCACCCTCGGCGAGCGGTTCGAGGACATCAGGTTCTTGGTCCGCGATCGCGGATCGAACTTCACCGCCTCGTTCGACGCCGTCTTCGAGGCCGCCGGCACAAGGATCTTGCGCACCGCGGTCCAGGCTCCGCGGATGAACGCGATCTGCGAGCGCCTCGTCGGTACCCTGCGCCGTGAGCTCCTGGACCGCGTGCTGATCCTCGGGGAAGGCCATCTGCGCTTCGTCCTGGCTGAATACCAGGTGCACTACAACACGGCCCGGCCGCACCAGGGCATCGCCCAGCGCGTCCCCGACGGTGAGCACGACGGTGGCCACCTCACCGTTGCCAACCTCGACCGCAGACGGGTCCTCCGAAAACCCGTCCTGGGCGGCCTGATCAACGAATACTCGCGCGCCGCCTGATATCCCGAAGAACCGCAGGTCACGAGAAGGATCCTATTTTCGAGCGGCACAGGCCTGTACCGGCGCATCCGAGCAAGCACGGAGCGAGCACCGAACCCTCATAGGTCTAGACCACTGCGCGAGCCAGCGGTGCCGTGCCTGGGTCAGTGGGCGTCACTAACGGTAACGGGGACG
>Ga0066797_1000039_pt1 | contig 37899 bp, 41 predicted proteins | sample PersoiDNA2013193_FD_76335 | JGI IMG/M metagenome (GOLD analysis project Ga0066797, IMG submission 76335) | Permafrost soil microbial communities from the Arctic, to analyse light accelerated degradation of dissolved organic matter (DOM) -... | ecosystem: Environmental > Terrestrial > Soil >... | reverse complement strand
GTAGCGGGCAGTGGCGGCATAGCCGACCTCCCATAGCGCCCCCGGCGGCACACGATCATGGCTGGGGAATTGGGGGAGCGGTCCAGCGGACGATCGGTTCGCCCACCTTGAGCAGGGGCGTGACCGGCAGGAGCCGGAAGACCGTATTGCGGACCGGCTGGCGCCAGCCGCCGTCGAGATCGGCGCCGAACCGGGCGGTCATGGCGGCGGTCCTGGCGATCTGCCTGCACCGCGGCCGGCGGGCGCGGTCGAACGCGGCTAGCGCCGCCGCCATGTCGCCGCCGGCTCGCACGGGTGCCGCGATCATGCGCCCCACGCATACGCCGTCTTCGAGCGCGGTGGCCGCGCCCTGGCCCGCGGTCGGCAGCATGGCGTGGGCGGCGTCCCCGACGAAGACCACCCGTCCGCTCGCGTAGCAGGGCAGCCCGTCGGCGAGGTGATAGACGTCGTGCCGCATCAGGCGGTCTGGCGGGGTGGCGGCTATCAGGTCTCGAACCCACGGTGCCCAGCCAGCAAAGCGCTCGCGGGCGGCGGCCGGTTCGTCGGCGAAGACCGCGCCCTCGGCGCTGCGGAAGTATCCATACCAGTACATCTCGGCGTCGCTGACCCGCAGCGAGCCGAACTCGGTACCCGGCCCCCACGCCTGGACGAGCCTGCCGTCTGAGCCGGTATCGGGGATGACCGCCCGCCAGCTCGTGCTGCCGCAGTAGTGCGCACGCGCCCGGGGGAACAGCTGCTCCCGCACCGTGCTCCGTACCCCGTCCGCGGCGACGAGCAGTTCCGCCTCGGCCGTCTGCTCCCCGTCTCCGGTCCGCCAGGTGACCGCGGCGGGATCTCCGTCCGGTATGCCCGGCCGTACTGAGACCACCTCGGTGCCCGTCGCCAGCGTGACGCCGTCGGCCGTCTCGGCTGCCCGGCGCAGGACGCCGTGCAGTCGCTGCCGTTGCAGTCCCCAGATCGTCGTGACCGCTGCGGGGTCGGACCGGGTGTCGGGCATGTGCATGATCCACCGGCCGCGCTGATCCTGCATGCCGGCGGTGCCGGTGCGGTAGGCGACCGCGCGGGCGGCCTCGCCAAGCCCGAGCGCGGCCAGCGCCGTCATCCCGTTCCGCGTAGTCGCCAGGCCCGCGCCGACTTCCCCGAACGCTGCCGCCCGTTCAAGCACGGTGACACGCCATCCCGCCTGCGCCAGCGCGATGGCCGACGCCAGGCCGCCTATCCCGCCGCCGACCACCGTGGCCGTCAGTTCGCCTGCACCCATGAGCTCACCCCTCAGCGTGGCCGCCGCGGATGTCATGATTTTACTACGCTATGTAGTAGATCTCTGGTTACCTGACTCCCAGGTTTTCAGGTTCTGTCGGCCAGTGCCGTTTATGGCGTTTATCAAGGAGAATAAAAACCTGGGCCGGCCAGCAGTAGCGCACCAGGGATCGACAAGGCCAGCGGCCAGAATATGAAGCGACGCCAGCCGCGCTGCGCGTTGAGCCACGTATCCAGCCGGTCCATGCGATAAATGGTAGGGCTTGCGCCCTTCTGGGTAATTAACTTCCGGTAATGATCCTTCGGCGCTGAGTTATTCCAGCTCATCGAACTCGCGAGACCGAAGCCTGTCGCGCTTGGACTTCCTGGGCGGCCTGCGCTTGACGTCGACACCGCCCATGAGGGCGAGCCCGTTAATGGTGATCACCGGCCCGCCGGGTATGGCGGGTCCGGTTATCGCGTGGTCGAACGCGCCCAGGATGCCGATTCCGGTGACGCGGACCGTGGCGTCCTCCGGCACGGTGATCTCGCAGCCGCCCATGATCGCGATCACGTGGATGGACACCTCGGGTGCTGAGAACCGGGCCTCGCGCATGTCGATTTCGCCGCCGCCTATGAGGCAGAACACGTTGAAGTCCTTCGGCACGACCCAATCGCCCTTGCGGGAAAAGCCGCCAAGGATCGCGATCCCGGCGTGTGACGTCGGTTCGCCGCCGTACCTGCGCACGCCGCCGGCGGCCGCGGTGAATGGGGCGGGCACCCAGTCGGCTCCGGTGCCTGGCAGGTCATGGGTGATCGGCTCAAGCTCGGCGTAGGTCTTCGCCGCGTACGCGGCGCCGAGCCGCTCGTCGAGCTCGTCCATGGTCAGCCGCCCGTCACCGGCGGCTTCGCGCAGCACCTCGGCCACGCGCTCCCGGTCGGCGTCCGAGGCGCGCATGTTCCCGGGCTCCGGTACAGCGGGCGACCTACTCATATCGGTCAAGACTAGGCGGACAAGCGGGCGCAGGTACAGTGCGCCCGGGCACTATAGGAAACAAGAGGATGCGCCGCGGGAGAGGTGGAACCCGCGTCCGTTCTGGATGAGTGTGATTGCCCTCAGCCGTGCCGAGCGGACAGTTGCGCCTCAGCCTTAGCCAGGACCTCTACTACATCGCGGCCGAAGCGGACATCGCAGGGGTGGTGCACCTGGCCCGCGCTCGCCGCCGCGACGAGCTCCGCGGCGGCGACCCGCAGGGACTGCTCGGGATCGTCCGGCAGGGCGGGCATGACGGACCGCCCCGCCGCGCCCCAGACGAACAGGTTGCTCCCGGACGCCGCCTCGGGCGCGCCTTGCGTCATGGTCGCGGTGGAACTCGCCCCGCCCTCGTGCCGCAGCACCAGGTGAGCCACGTCGCCCTGGCCCGCCACGGCGGTCACCGACGTCACCGGGCCGAGGCAGGCCCAGAGCATGGCGACCATGTGCGGGCCCAGGTCCCAGAGCGCGCCCTTCTCCCGCCGCCACGGCGTGTTGAACGGGGAATCGGGCTGCAGCGAGGTGCCGAGCCAGACCGCCACCCCGCCTGACCAGCCGCCGCCTGACCAGCCGCCGGCGTGCCACCCGCCCCGCGCATGCTCGTCGGCGAGCCAGGCGCGGATCTCGCGGTTGAACCGCCAGGTGAAGAACACGACCGAGGCGACGCTTGCCTTCTCGACCGCGGCTACGAGCTGATCGGCTTCCTCGACGGACAGCGCGATCGGCTTCTCGAGCAGCAGGTGCTTGCCTGCCTCAGCGGCTCGGATGGCGAGCGGTACCTGCACCTGCGGTGGGACGGAGAACGCGACCGCGTCCACGCTGTCGAGGAACGCGTCGAAGTCCGCATGCGCGGTCGCGCCGTGCCCGGCCGCGAGCGCTTGCGCGGCGGCCTGGTCACGTCCCCACACGGCGTCGAGCGTGACGCCTGGCGTGCTCGAGAGCGCGGGCGCGTGCGTGATCCTGGCCCAGTAACCGGTGCCGACGAGACCGAAGCGCATCAGACTTCGTGATGCTTGTCGAAGGCTGCCGGATCTTCCGGCGTGTCGTACAGCACGAGAAAGCGCACCATGCGGTCGATGCTACGTCTAAGTAGGCGCTCGCGTCAGGGGGCACTAGGGCAGTGGGTCGTGTTCTGCTCTGGTCCGCGTCCGCGTAAGGTCTCACCTGTGCATATCGTTCTCGCTTCTGCGTCACCCGCGCGGCTGGCCGTGCTGCGCGCCGCCGGGCTTGATCCCGAGGTCATCGTCAGCGGTGTTGACGAGGACAGTTGCTTGGCCGAGACGACGGCCGAGCTCGTCGCGCAGCTCGCGGCGGCCAAGGCCGCCGCGGTCGCGTCCTGGGTTGACGCGGGCCTGGTCATCGGCTGCGACTCGATGCTTGACCTGGACGGGAAGGCATTCGGCAAGCCCGCCACCGCGGCCGACGCGATCGCCCAGTGGCACAGGATGTCGGGTAAGTCGGGCACGCTCTACACCGGGCACTGCGTGATCGACGCGGCGACCGGGCAGCGGGCCCAGGCCGTGGCCGAGACGACCGTGCGGTTCGGCACGCCGACGGATGCTGAGATTTCCGCCTATGCCGGCACGGGCGAACCCATGAACATGGCCGGCGCCTTCACCATCGAGGGCCTCGGCGGCTGGTTCGTCGACTCCATCGACGGTGACCACAACAACGTGATCGGGATCTCACTGCCCTTGCTCCGGCTGCTTCTCGCCGACCTCGGCGTCACCATCGCGGCCCTGTGGAGTCAGTACAGCAGCGTCGAGTAGTGCTCGGGCGCGTAATGCGCCTCCAGTTCCTCCAGTTCCTCCAGCGTCGTCGGCGTGTCCTGCACCGTCTTGCACAGCACGGCGACCGACGGCAGCGCGTCGGCGGACGGCCACGATTGCGGCTGCCAGAGCCGCGACCGCATGAACGCCTTGGCGCAGTGGAAGAACACCTGGTCGATCTGCACGATCATCGCGAGCACCGGCCGCCGCCCGCGTACCTCGAGGTCGGTGAAGAACGGCGCGTCGCGCACCAGCCGCGCGCGCCCGTTTACCCGCAGCGTGTCCTCCCGGCCGGGGATCAGCGAGATGATCCCGACATGGGGGTTGGCAAGGACGTTGAGGAGCCCGTCGGCGCGCTTGTTGCCTGGTCGCTCGGGGATCACCACGGTGCTCTCGTCGAGCACGTGGATGAGCTTCCCCGCGGGATCGCCCTTGGGAGACACGTCGCAGTTGCCGGCCGCGTCCGACGTCGCGATCAGGCAGAACGGCGACATCCGCAGCCATTCGGCCTGTGACGGGTGCAGCGTGGCGCGCGCCTTCGTGGCGGCTCGCTGCGTGGGGAAGCCGCCAAGAGCCTCGTGCAGCTCGGCCTCGGAGGTTATTTCGGTGAGGGTCATCGCCTACAACCTTGTGAAGGACTGGATCGTCGCCTGTTCTGACAGCAGGGAAGGCGGTCCGATGATCTTCCCGTCGGGCTTGCCGACAACCTCGCTGTCCTTGCCGTCGTAGTCGAACTGCTCCAGGATGTGCCGCATCGCCTCAAGCCTGGCGCGCTTCTTGTCGTTGCTCTTGACCACCGTCCACGGAGCGTCCGCCGTGTCGGTGTAGAAGAACATCGCCTCTTTAGCTTCGGTGTACCCGTCCCACTTGTCCAGCGACTTAATGTCCATCGGGCTGAGCTTCCACTGCCGCACCGGGTCGACCTGCCTGATGACGAAGCGCGTCCGCTGCTCGCTTTGCGACACGGAGAACCAGAATTTCGTCAGCGACAGCCCGGAATGCGCCAGCATCCGCTCGAACTCGGGCGCCTCCCGCATGTACTCCAGATACTCCTCGGGCGTGCAGAAGCCCATCACCCGCTCCACACCAGCCCTGTTGTACCAGGACCGATCGAAGAGCACGATCTCCCCGGCGGCCGGCAGGTGCGTCACGTAGCGCTGGAAATACCACTGGGTCCGTTCCCGCTCCGAGGGTTTTTCCAGTGCCACGACCCGTGCGCCGCGCGGGTTCAGGTGCTCGGTGAACCGCTTGATCGTGCCGCCTTTTCCCGCGGCGTCCCGCCCCTCGAAGATGATGACGATTCGCTGGCCGGTGTCCTTGACCCAGTTCTGCAGCTTGACCAGCTCGATCTGGAGCAATCGCTTCGCGCGGTCGTAGTATTCGCGTGTCATCCGCTCGTCGTACGGATACTCCTCTCGCCAGGTGTCCACCGGCGTCCCGTCCGGCCAGAGCAGCACGGGGTCGTCATCGTCGTTGTCTTCCACGGTCAGCCCGGCGAGGATGGCGAGGTCCGCTGGGTCAAGCGACCCCGGCGAAGGCAGCGAGTTGAGCACGTTATAAATACAACACATCGACGGCGGCAGGTCACGAGTGGGGCCAGTGTGTTCACCTGCGGGAAATTATCCGCCTCCGCGGGGAGCAGCGGCAGGGTCGTCTCTACGGAACCCGGCTCGCCGAGGCGGACCGAGAGCATCCGATTGACCGCCACATGCATTTCCTGGAGCGGGTCGGCGCTCGACACCGGCCAGTCGCTGCCGAACGCGACGCGAGTTCCCAGCCGGAGAGCCGAGCCGATCCGGTATTGCCACGAGGCTCGTTCCGCGCCGACAAACGGCACGGTGAGCTGGTCGTTCTGCTCGTCCTTGCACGCCCACAGCGGCTGGAAGTTAGCGATCACGCCGAGCTTGGCCAATCGCTCCAGGTCCAGCGGGCTGATGAACTGCAGGTGCGCGATGTGGTGCCTGCCACCGGCCCGCTGCCCGTCATAAGTCGGGATGATATCGGCATCTATCGCGGACGGCCTGCCAGATTTCCCGGGCCCGGGAGCGCTTTCCCCGCTCGCGGGGGGGGGGAACGGCCCTTTGGCTTGTGCGGGAGGAGGGCCTTTTGGCTCGCGGGGAGGGCTAATCTTTGCGGCATGAGCGAAGCCGTGATCTACACCGACGGGGCATGCAGCGGCAACCCGGGCCCCGGCGGCTGGGGCGTCGTGCTTCGGTACGGGGACGTTGAGCGGGAGTTGCATGGCGGCGACCGGGCGACCACGAACAACCGGATGGAGCTGCTCGCCGCGATCTCCGCGCTCGAGTCGCTGACCCGACCGGTGCCCGTCCAGCTCTACACCGACAGCAAGTACGTGCTCGACGGGATCACCAAGTGGCTGCCGGGCTGGCAGCGCAACGGCTGGAAGACGGCATCGAAGCAGCCCGTCAAGAACGTGGACCTGTGGCAGCGGCTGGTCGCCGCGATGGCCCCGCATGAAGTCAGCTGGCACTGGGTGAAGGGCCACAACGGCGACCCTGGCAACGAGCGTGCCGACGAGCTTGCCCGCCTCGGCATCAAGGACGTCCTGGCCGCGCCGCGCTAGTGACGGGTAAGCAGGCGGATTCTTCGGCCGGTTCGGCGGGTTCTGGGCCGACGAGGTGAGCCTGAGCAGTTCGGCTGGCATCCCGTGCAGCCCGGGCTCATCCAGGATCTGGACAAGGGCCATTACTTCGACGACTAGAAAGACGCGTCCGCCCGCGCCGCCGATGGCGGCGCGGGCGGACGACCCAGAGATCTAGCTCGTTAGCACTTGCCGACGTAGGCGCCGCTTGTGTAGGTGGTCCACGGGCTCCAGTTCGTGCCGTCGCTGGAGAGGATGATCGCGGACCGCGCGTTGCCGTAGGCGTCATAGGTGGCGAGCGAGCCGTTGGACGCGTTGATCTGCCAGTAGCCGTAGTCGTCGGTCGGGCTGTGCGCGTACTGGTTGCCACCGGATTCGGCCATCGCGATCTCCGCGGCCATGAACGCGTCGGCCGGGTTGCCGCCGGCCGAGTTCCAGAGCTGCTCAAGTCCGGAGCAGCTGAGGGTGCCGCTCAGTCCGCCAGAAGATCCGGTCGCGCTGCCCTGGCCGGCCGACTGCACCACCACGGTGCCGCCATCGCTCGCGCCCCCGATGGTGCCGCCGGCGGCTTCGGTGCCCGTGCCGTCGTTGTCCGACGACGTGGCGGTGGTGGAGGACGTGACGGTCTGCGTAACGGCCGGGGCCGCGACGGTCCTGGCATGCTTGGGCACATAGTCGGTGAGCGTGAAGTTCGCGGGCGCGGTCGCCGGGATCACCAGGCTCTCGCCCACGTAGATCAGGTCCGGGTCGGAGACCGTCTTGCCGTTCTCGTGGTAGAGGTACTGCCAGTCCTGCGCCCGCTGGTAGTAGCGCTGGGCGATCGTCGACAGCGTGTCACCGCCGCGCACCGTGTAGCGCGTTGACCCGACCCGCGCCGCGTGCCTGGCCTTGGCGGTGTTCGCGACGGTGACGGCGCGCGTGGAGATCGAGTCAAGCGTCGCGGCTCGCGTCTGCGCTCCCTTGCGAGCGGCGTGAGCGGCTGTCGCCTCGTGGACCTGCGTCGTCACCGTGGTCGGCTTGGCGGAGGAGGCGAACGCCTGCTGCGCCTGCGGAGCGGCGACCAGCGCCCCGGCGATGGCCACCGCCGGGGCGGCCTTGCCTGCCTGTACCGCGACCTTCTCTACCTGCGAGGGGCTCGAGTGCCTGCCCCTGCGCCTGATCTTTATCTGCCGACGGTCACTGCGCCCAGCGGTCATTCTCTCCCCAAGGTTGATGCCTGTCCGCCTACCGGGCTGTTAACGCCTCTCGACGGGCCTACGCACTCCTGGCGGGCCAGCCGCCCGCTACGTCGCGGTTTCGGATCTTCTGAGGACTTTCATGTCCTGTGTCCAACCCGGACCGTCGGATGGAACTATTGCAAACAGCGAGCGGCGCTCGCAGGCAAACCGAGTTTTTTCTGTGATCGTTCCGTAATCAAATACCGACAGATAGGGTGTACGGCGGGCACAACGCCGCGCGGGATCGCCCCCCCGGGAGAGAACAGGGCGAGCGGGGGATACTGGCGAACGTGAATGATCATCCTGAGCGCGTGACGCGCTACTTCGAGGACTACGTACCTGGCCTCACGGTGGACTGCGGCACCTTCTCGGTCAGCGAGGCGGAGATCGTGGCATTCGCCAGGGAGTACGACCCGCAGCCGTTTCATGTTGACCCGGTGGGGGCCAAGGACGGGCCGTTCGGCGGGCTGATCGCGAGCGGCTGGCAGACGACGAGCCGGATGATGCGGCTGCTCGTGGAGCACTTCGTCAGTCCGGAGACCAGCCTGGGGGCGGCCGGTGTCGACGAGATCCGCTGGCCACGGCCGGTCCGGCCAGGCGACACGCTGCACGTGGTCGCTACCGTCGTTGAGGCGCGCCGGTCGAGCAGCAGGCCCGACCGGGGAATCGTCCGTTCGCTCGCCGAGGTGACGAACCAGCGGGGCGAGCTTGCCATGAAGCTGACCGCGATCAACTTCATCCTGGCCAGAGACGCAGGTTGATCCTGGCCAGGATGGGGCTGATCGCGGGTTAGGCCGAGGGCGCCTTTCCGTTTCCGTTGCCGATGGCACCCGGGCCGCTGGTGCCAGGGCCGCCGGCGGGAGGCACGCCGACGCCGCGGCGGACCGACTCCAGGATCGTCAGGCCCTGGCTGACGAGGCCCGCGGCGATCTCGCCGAGGCCGTCCGCGCCGTTGAGCACGGTGACGTTGGCGCCGGCCAGGCCGGCGGCCGCCTCCTTGACGATCTGCGGGAGCTGAGCGATCAGCAACTGGTCGAGTGCCACCCGGTTGTTCGAGGCGGCGGCCTCGGCCGCGATCCTGGTCCGCTCCGCGTCGGCGATGGCGAGGATCTTCACCTTCTCCGCCTCGGCCTGGGCGGGTCTAATCACCTCGGAGACGAGCTGCTGCTGACGCAGTTCGGCCTGCTGCTTAGCCAGATTGGCTTGCGTGGCGATGACCGCCTGCTGTGCCTCCGCCTGGGCAAGCGGGCCGGCCTGCGCCGCCTCCGCCTGCGCCTTGTCGATCTCGGCCTTGTACTGGGCCTGTACGACCGCGGTCTGCCTGGCGAACTCGGCCTGCTTGCGGATGGACGCCTGCTGCGCCTCGGCCGACGCCTGGTCGGCTGCCGCCTGGGCGATGGCCGACGCCTGGTTGGCCTGCGCCTGGGCGATCTTCGCCTGCCGCTGGATGGCCGCGTTGTTCGGTGCCGCCATCGCGGCGATGTACCCGGCGCCCATGTCGTCGATGGACTGGATCTGCAGCGAGTCGACGGTCAGCCCGATGGAGACCATCTCCGCCTTCGACCCGTCGAGTACCTCGCTGGCCAGCTTCTGCCGCTCGGTGACGATCTCCTCGACGGTCATCGAGCCGATGATCGACCGCAGGTGGCCGGCGAAGATCCGGCCGGTCAGGATCGACATCTGGTCCTGGTCGGACAGGAACCGCTGTCCCGCGTTGACGATGGACTCGTCGTCGTTGCCCACCTTGAACGCGATCACCGCGCGGACGTTCAGCGAGATGCCCTGCTTGGTCACGCAGGTCTCAGAGACCTCCGCCTCCCGCATCGCCAGCGTCAGATACCGCACCTTGCGGAACATGGGCGTGACAAACGCGCCGTGTCCCTTAACTACCCGGAACGGCGCCTCCTTCAGCCCGTAACGGCCGCCCGAGATGAGCATTGCCTCATCGGGGGCCGGAACTCGGTAGCCAAACATAGTTTCACTCTCCTGAGCGAGGAACTTCGGTAGAACTGGGGATAACGGGGGCCTCGTCGAGCGGGTCGGTCCATTCCATAACGTCGACCGTACGCCTGCCGCGAGCGTCGATGATAAGCACGGTGGCCCCTTGGGGGAGTGGCGTTTCCGACCAGGCCAGAAAGTTCTCGGAGCCGCCGCGGATCCTGATCCGCACCTCTCCAGGACCGTCCTGGCCGCGAGTGGCAATGGTGAGGACACCGACCGTCCCGATCGCGGACTCGTCGCGGGTCACAGGCTGCCACCCCCCGTACTGGGAATGCCAGAAACACAGCCTAGTCTCGGCTGGAGTAAAAACCACCGTTCGTTAGGCTGAGAAAGTGAATTTGCCCCGGCTCCAGCGGCTTAATCCTGAACAGGACGGTACCGACGCCGACGGCGGGCGGCAGCGGACCGGTCTCGCCACTGTCGTGATCATGGCCGGCGTGTTGATGACGGCGGTCGACACCACGATCGTGGTGCTCGCGCTGCCGGAGATCGAGCGGAGCCTGCATGTCGCGCTTACCGATGTGATCTGGGTCATCATCAGCTTCCTGCTCGTCATCACGCTGCTCGCCACGCAGGTCGGCAAGCTCGGCGACATGTTCGGCCGGGTTCGGATGTATGAGACCGGGTTCGCCGTTTTCGTCCTCGGCTCGCTGCTGTGCGCGCTGGCCTGGAACGAGCTGTCGATCATCGTCTTCCGGATCGTGCAGGGGATCGGCGGCGCGCTGATCATGGCCAACAGCGGCGCGGTCATCGCCGACCTGTACCCGCGCGAGCGCCGCGGGCGGGCCTACGGGTTTACCTCGCTCGGCTGGATGATCGGTGCCGTCCTCGGCGTGGTGCTCGGCGGCCTGATCGTGACCTACGTCTCATGGCGCTGGATCTTCTGGATCAACGTGCCGACCGGCGTGCTCGCCATCGTGGTGGCGCTGCGGGTGCTCCGCGACCGCGGTGTGCGGACCCGCCAGCGGCTGGACATCCTCGGCATGATCACGCTCGGGCTCGCCATCCAGGTGATCGCGCTGATCGGCTACGCGCAGCTCACGGTCTCCACCCCGCTCTGGGTGGTCCTCTTCATCAGCGTGATCAACGGGGTCGGCACCAGCCTGTTCTTCCCCGCGAACAGCTCCGCGATCATGAAGGCGGCGCCGCCCGACATGTTCGGTATCGCGTCGGGGATGATGCGCACGTTCGCCAACCTCGGCATGGTCTTCTCGTTCTCGGTGGCGATCCTGGTGGCGTCGCGGTCCATCTCCAGGCAGCTCGCGTTCGCGATCTTCGTCGGGTCCGCATCGCTGCACGGACGGACGGCGGCCGCGTTCACCACCGGACTGCACGCGGCGTTCTACGAGTCGGTGGGGTTCATGGTGCTCGCGGCGATCCTCTCCGCCCTGCGAGCGGGAGATAGTGGGGGAAATACAGCTACAACCAGCCGTTCCTGATGCTGTCCGCGGCGTCGTCGGCCGGGGCGAGGCCCAGCTCACCGGCCTGTACCTTGTCCAGCATCATGCCGGTAACGCCCACGATGGCCGGAGCGACGTCCCGCAGGCTCGCCGCGTCGGACGGGTCAGCCACATCCTGCGGCAGGCCGGCCCGGTCCAGGACGCCGGGCAGGTCGACGAGTTGCCCGGCTAGCCAGCCGAGCGGGTCGGCGGACAGCTCCTTGAGGAACACCCGTGAACCAGGGTCCCAGGTGGAGCTGAACTGCGGGTGGTGGTGGGTCCTGTCGAAGCTGCCCGGCTTGCCGTCCACCGACTCGAGCAGGTCGACCCGCCAGATCGGGCGGCCGACCTCGATGGGCGTGGCCGAGTAGATCGTCCCCTTGAGCTCGCCGCGGTCAATGACCCGCAGCTCCACCCGAACTCCGTGCTCGGGGCCCTCCTGACCCGGGTGCGGGTCTGGGTCGAGGAAGTATAGGTCGCCGACCACGACGCCGATTTTCTCGAAGACGAAGGCCTGGAGCATATGACCACCCTTACCGCTCACTACCCGGTCGCCGGCCGGGCGCGGCGCGGTCGCGCCGCTTCTCACTATCTCCCGGCCGGCGGCGGCACGTCCAGCAGCTAGCGGGCTACTTCTCCCACTGCGGCTTGCCGTAGACGAAGACCTCGGTGCCCGGGGTCTTGACCAGCTTGTGGAAGAAGTCCGCCACGTCCATCGGGACGCGCACGCAGCCGTGCGATGCCGGGTAGACAGGGACGAACGTGTCGCCGTGGATGGCGTAGACGGTGCTGATGAAGAACACCGGGTTGTACATCTCGCCGAGCGGCACCTTGACCCAGCCGGGCATGTAGACCGTGGTGCGGTAGTTGCCGTTGGGGGTGACGGCCTGCGAGCAGCTGCTGCCGTTGCAGTTGTAGAAGTAGCCGCCGCCGCTCGAGACGTGGCTGATCAGCGCGATCTTGCCGTTCTTGTAGAAGACCAGCACCTCGATCGCCTGGTTCACCTCGATCCGGGTCGCGTCCTGCTTGGGGTCGTTCGACTTGTAGGTCTTCGGGTGGACAAGCGCCCGCTTGGTGGCCGCGTTGATCACTCCGGTCGCCTTGATGCGGTTGACCTCTTGGAATGCCCAGACGGCCTCGAGCGTGTTGTTGCCGAACTGGCCGTCTATGGCGCCCGGGTAGTACTTGAGCGCCGCGAGCCGCCGCTGGAGCGCCCTGACGGCGGGACCCGTCATGCCCTCTGAGAGGGTGCGGCTCGGCGCTGTATAGGCGGCTGGCGCGGTCACGCGGGCCTGCGCGGTCGTCGCCGCCGCCCGCACTTGCCTGGCGGCCGAGACGGTTGCGGCCGACGCTGCTCCCGCCGCGCACGCGGCCACCGCGATGGCGGCCGCGGCGAGCACGGTCGCGCCGATCCTTGCAATCTTGCCGCGCTTCACTACGCCCATGGCGTTCAAGTCCTCCATAGTCCGATCTTCCTTCCCTTAGGACGCCACAGCCAGCACCGACGTTGCGTCGAGACCATAACGAAACCGGCATCGCGCCGCCCGCGGCCCGGCGATGACCGCAGAGCCAGTTCAGAAGATCGGTTCAGATGCATAGCTCGGTCATAGCGGGATTTTGGTATTAACAGAGATCCGTAGGTGATTCTAAGAATGTGACGATGGAAGGTCCGCGACAGGAAGACGGGCCAAATGGAGGCTATTATGTCCGCTCTAGTGCTGTGGATCAACATCCCGCTTATGGTGCTCGCGTTCTCGCTCATGGCCGGCGTGCCGCTGTGGTTCGTCCTGCGCCACCCGGAGCAGAACCCCAAGGAAAACCGCACCGTGCCGGCCTACCTGGTGGCCCGGCAGTGTGCCGCCCGCGGTCAGCAGCGGACCAGGGCCACGGTCCGCGCCTACGCGACCGCCGCTCACTGACGGCAGCGCGGAAGCAGTAAAAGATCCTGAAAGAAAGGCGTGCGTATACGCACGCCTTTCTTTCTTTCTTTCTTTCATGCGCCAAGCTTCTGGCGTGCTTGGACTCGCGATGTCTCGCAGATGGTCCTGCTCCGGGCGCAGACGGCATGGGAGCGGGTGATCGTCCCCGCGTTCGTCTACTTCTTCGCACAGCTATACCCGTTCCGCAAGGTCAACGACCCGCGAAGCCGGACGGCCGCCGGGGCGGGCGGCTGCATGCTGATCAGGCGATCCGACCTGGACGCCGCGGGCGGCCTCGCGCCGATCCGCGGCGCGCTGATCGACGACGTTGCCTTCGGGACGTTGCTCAAGAGGAACGGCTGGGCACTGATGACGGTCAGCTACCTGCCGATGCTCCGCTTCTACCGGCTCTCGCCGCTCCGGGCCCCGGCACTTCCGCTTGTCGCGCTCCTGTACGCCGCGATGACCGCGGACTCCGCGCGCCGGCACTACTCGGGACGCGCCGTGTCCTGGCGCGGCCGCGCCGCCGAGCGCGTCTGATGAGAGAAACGGGTGCTGTACGGGTCGGCCGTCCTGGGAAGAGAATGCGTTAGGCGGGCGGGGCGAAGTCACGGGTCCGTTCGGCATCAGTCTTATTGGTATTAAGGAGAGGAACTCACCGATGGCGATCAGCGTGCACGGCGTGGTGGCGCGAGGTAAGGGCGAGGCTGTTGAGGTCACCGAGGTGCTCGTGCCTGAGCCGGGTCCCGGTGAGGCGCTGGTCCGCGTCCAGGCGTGCGGCGTCTGCCACACCGACCTGCACTACAAGATGGGCGGAATCGGCGACGACTTCCCTTACCTGCTCGGGCACGAGGCCGCCGGGGTCGTCGAGGCTGTCGGGGACGACGTGACCGACGTTGCGCCCGGTGACTTCGTCATCCTCAACTGGCGCGCGGTGTGCGGCCAGTGCCGTGCGTGCAAGCGCGGCCGCCCGTGGTACTGCTTCGCCACCCGCAACGCCACGCAGAAGATGACGCTGGCCGACGGCACGCCGCTCTCGCCCGCCCTCGGCATCGGCGCGTTCGCCGAGAAGACGCTGGTCGCGGCGGGCCAGTGCACCAAGGTCAACCCCGCCATCGCGCCGGCCACCGCCGGACTGCTCGGCTGCGGCGTGATGGCGGGCCTCGGCGCGGCGATCAACACCGCCGGCGTCGGCCGCGGCGACACGGTCGCGGTGATCGGCTGCGGCGGCGTCGGCGACGCGGCCGTGCTCGGCGCCCGACTGGCCGGCGCGAAGACGATCATCGCGGTTGACGTGGACGACAGGAAGCTGGGCTGGGCGCGCGAGTTCGGCGCTACCCACGTGATCAACTCGAGCGCCCACGACCCGATCGAAGGGATCAGGGAACTCACCGATGGCTTCGGCGCCGATGTGGTGATCGAGGCGGTCGGACGGCCAGAGACCTACAAGCAGGCGTTCTTCGCCCGTGATCTGGCTGGAGTCGTGGTGCTCGTGGGCGTGCCGACACCGGAGATGCAGCTGGAACTGCCGTTGCTCGAGGTGTTCGGGCGCGGTGGCGCGCTCAAGTCCTCCTGGTACGGGGACTGCCTGCCCAGCCGTGACTTCCCGATGCTGGTCGACCTGCACCTGGACGGCCGGCTTCCGCTGGAGAAGTTCGTCTCGGAGACGATCGGGCTCGGCGACGTCGAGGCGGCCTTCGCCAAGATGGAGCACGGCGAGGTGCTCAGGAGCGTGGTGGTCTTCTGAACGCTGCCAGTGCCGGCGCCAGCGCCGGCGTCACGCGGATCGCGATGTGGTCGGGGCCGAGAACGGTCTCCACGGCGATGATGCGCGCCTGGGAGAACCGGCCGGACGCTGTGGTGGTCGATGAGCCGCTTTACGCCTTTTACCTGGCGGCGACCGGCCTCGACCACCCAGGCAGGGACGAGGTGATCGCCAGCCAGCCGACGTCCTGGCAGCAGGTGCTGCGCGGACTTGCGAGCGACCCGCTCCTGCCCGGCGCGACCATCGCGTACGCGAAGCACATGACGCATCACGTCCTGCCGTCCGTCGACCTGGCGGCGTTCGCGCCGTTCAGGCACGCGTTCCTGATCAGGGACCCGCGCTCGCTGCTGGCCTCGTACGCGCGGGTCCGCTCCGCGCCGGCGCTTGACGACCTCGGGCTGCGGCAGCAGGCGCGGCTGTTCGAGGAATTCGGCGGTCCTGTCATCGACTCGGGCGACCTGCTCGCGGCGCCCGAGGCGGGGCTGCGGGCGCTGTGCGCAGCGCTCGACGTGCCGTTCAGCACCGCGATGCTGTGCTGGCCGCCAGGACCGCGCGACAGCGACGGCGTCTGGGCGCCGTACTGGTACGACAGCGTATGGCGGTCCACGCGATTCACCCCGGCCCCGTCGGCCGGGCGAGCCGGGCCGGTGGCGGCGCGGCCGCCGCTTGACCAGGCCCTCGAGCCGCTGCTTGAGCAGTGCCTCCCGTACTACGAAAAAATGCGGAAAAATATGATCAAGATCGATGTATCGAACGGACCCGGCTGACTCCAGGAGCCCACGCATGCTGCAGAAGTTCGACGAACGCAACCGCGACCTCATCGTCAATGTCGGCGGCACGCTCAGCCACCGGGACCAGGCCGGGGTGTCACCGTTCGACTCGGCCGTGCAGGGCGGCGACGCGGTCTGGGAGGGGCTGCGGCTGACGGGTGGCCGGATCTTCGCGCTCGACGAGCACCTGGCGCGGCTGCGCCGCTCCGCGCATGCGCTCGCGTTCGACGCCATCCCCTCGGACGCGGAGATCGTTTCTGAGATCGGCCGCACCTTGGCGGCCAACGGGATGCGCGATGGCGTGCACATCAGGCTCACCCTGACCAGGGGAGTCAAGCTCACCTCTGGCATGGATCCCCGGCTGAACACATCGGGGCCAACGCTCATCGTCCTCGCCGAGTTCAAGGACCCGGTCTACGACCTGGCCGGGATCAAGCTGATCACGTCGAGCGTGCGGCGGACCGCCCCGGACAGCCTGGACCCGAAGATCCACCACAACAACCTGCTGACCTCTATCCTCGCCAAGATCGAGGCCAACGTCGCCGGCGCCGACGACGCGGTGATGCTCGACCACCGGGGGTTCGTCGCCGAGACCAACGCGACGCACATCTTCCTGGTGTCCGCCGGGACGTTGCTGACCCCCACGACGGCGGCCTGCCCGGAGGGGATCACCCGCGCAACGGTTGTGGGGCTGGCGGCGGATGCCGGGATCGCCGTCGCGGAAGGCGACTACACGCTCCCGCAGCTCTACAATGCCGCCGAGGTCTTCGTCACGGGCACGATGGGCGGCCTGGCCCCGGTCGTCGCCGTTGACGGCCGTGTCATCGGCAACGGCGGACTCGGTCCGGTGACCAAGCACCTCACGCAGATGTACTCCGCACTCACCGCCACCACAGGCACCACGGTCGCGTAACTCGCCGAGCCGCTTTCTGCGGACGCCACGGATAGCGGATCGGTGTCCACTCCAACTCGGCGATCGTCGGCGGCGCCGATCAGCGACGGCGCTTCGCATCCATGATCTGAGGCTAATTGTTGGGTGCCGCGTCGGCCGAAAACAGGCACCCAGAGGCCCAGAGATCCCCACATCGCCGCGCTGGGAGCGCTACGTTGAATGGCGAACGGCGATCGACGGACGGTGAGATGTCCCTTTATAGGTCATTTATCCGGAATGTTTACTTGAGTGACGCGTCGATATGCCCGTTCAGGTAGCGAAAATAGGCATTTGCCGAGATGATGTTGTGACCTTGCCTGAACCGCACGTACCAACAGACACGAGGTGACCGTCATATGAGGAGCGGATGGCCGCATGCCCAAGATGGTCAGGGGATGCTTCCAGCAGGTCAGCGGCGTGCGCCGTTCGACCCCGATGCCTCTCGGCCAGCCGGGAACTCCGAGATGGAGTACCGGGGCGGCGACCACCGTTTCGCGGCACCACAGGCGGCCCAGCCGCCGGCCATAGCTCAGGGCCAGCATCCTTACGCCGCCTTCAACGCCTCCGGCTACGGCGATGACGGTTACACCGACCCTGCCTACCAGGGGCCGTCGGCTCAGGATGCCGGCATCGCCGGAACGCGGACGGTACGCGGATTCGTCGAGCCTCGCCAGGTTCAGGGCGGCGGCTATCCCCAGTCCGGTTACTCCCAGTCCGGCTATCCGCAGGGCCAGGATTACCCGCAGGGGCAGGGATACGGCGGCCAGCCCGGATACGCCGGGTCAAGCTACCTTCCCGCTGGGGAGATCGAGATGGCGCACCCGCCCGTCTCTCCCTCGCCCGAGGAATACCCTGGCGCGGACAGCCACCAGCAGCCTTGGGACTATGGGCAGCCGCTCCGCTACGAAGACGAGGTCGCGTACCCCGAGGCGCAGGACGGCTACCAGGCGCACGACAGCTACCAGGCGGCCGGAGATTACGGAAACGGCGATTACCGCGGCGGATACGACGGCATGCCGGATGGTCCTGGTCGCGACGGCGGGGCTGGCTACCACCCGCAGCCCTATGACGCGGCCGCCTACAACGGCTCCGAGTACTCAAGGCCCGGCATCGACGGTGTGGGCTACGACCTGTCCGGCATCATCGGCACCAGCGACTTCGAAGTGGTCGACTACGACCAGCCGAGCTACGACCGCCTCTCCTACGATGACCCCCGGTACGAGGACGCGCCCCGTCACAACGACCCTCCGGGTCGGCCCAGGTCCGATGAGGGCCGGTTCGACGCGCCCAGCTGGGACGACACCCGTCTGGACAACCTGTGGCTGTCGGGAGAGGACGCCAGGCAGGACGTAGCCCCAGCTGGCTACGGCAATGACGGGTTCTCCGCAGACGGCCCGGTCCGTTCGGGATACTCGGATCTTGATCGTGGCGAGCAGGGCTACCGGTTCGACGAGACGCGGCTGGACATGAGCGCCTCCGCCGTGCTCGGCATGGACGACCGCACCAGGTTCGACGTGCCGGCTTTCGACGAGACGCGGCTCGACAACCTGCGCAGCGCGGTAATGATCGCGCCGCCGGCCGTTCAGCCGCGGAGCTGGGCCGAGGACACCTCATTCGATCACTTCGCCGACCTCGACCTCACCGACGAGCCGGTACCCGCCGCCTTCACCCGCACGATCGACCGGCCGGAGGCCGGCGACGACACCGGCTCAAGGCGGGCGGTCGGCCGTCGGCGTGGTCGCAGTGGCGACCGCCGGCAGTGGATGGCCCTGGGCGCCATCGTCGTCGTCGCGGCAGGCACCATCGGTGCCGTCCTGATGAAGCATGTTTTCTCGGGTCCCAGCGGCCCTGCGCACGAGGTTGTCGCCGCCAATACGGTCGATGGGTACACCCGCTCGGCGAACCTCGAGAAGCAGATGAAGGTCGGCGCGCTGGCGCAGACCGTTTCACAGTCGAGCTCCGGGTCGGCAAGCGACGTGCAGTCCGCGGTTTACCAGCAGGGCAGCACTGCCCCCGGCGGAGACGCGCAGATCTTCATGTTCGTGGGCGGCAAGCTGGCCGACGCCAATTCCAGCTCGTCCATCGCCAACTTCGAGCAGACTTACCCGCACGCGCGCAGCGTCGCGGCAGGCTCGCTCGGCGGGAACGCGGCCTGTACCGAGTCGGTGCTTAACGGTGAGAGCGTCGCGATGTGCGTGTACTTCGACAACGACACCTTCGGGGCCTTTGTATCTCCCACGATGACGACCGCGAAGCTCGCCACCGTCATGGATAACGCTCGCCCGAGCCTGGAGCTCTACTCGACGAAGTAGGGCTTGTTCGCACGTGCCGGGAGCGCGGTCTTGGACCGCGCTCCCGCTCTGCTTTGCCGATGCTTTATCGCTAGGGACGGGCTATTCTCGCCCGGCTGTGCCTGCGGTGCGCGGGCTACCGCGCGCGGGGGTTAGCTCTCGGCTGGGTTCTCATCGGCTGGGTTCTCATCGGCTGGGTCTGCAGGGGCTGGGTCTGCGGGGGCTGCTGCTTGCTCGGCTGGTGTCTCGGGAGATGGTGGCTCGGTCGCTGTCGGCTTGGGTGCTGCCGGCTCAGGCGGCAGGGGCCGCCCGAGGGCAGGGCGGCGGCGGATCGATAGCCGGGTGACCGCGAGGACGAAGGCAAGGGCCAGTGCGCCCAGGCCTACCAGTTGGGCGCCTACGACGGGCGCGCCCTCTGGCAGCGCCGACGTGTCCGCGACGGGGCGCGCGTTCGCCTTCTTCCCTGCCTGGCTCCGGTCTCCTGATGGCTGGAGGGTCGGGAACAGGCCCGCCGCGTTACCGCCTGGGCTGAGCGTCGGACTCGCGGCGGACAGGTTCGGCAGGCTGGTGACCGGCAGCGGCATCGTTGTCGTCCCAGGCGTCGGCGTGGCCGTGGCCGTGGCCGTGGCCGTGGCCGTGGCCGTAGTGGTCGGGGCGGCCGCGGTCATGGTGACCGCCGCGGATGCCACCGGGTCCTTGGGCAGGTGGGCAGCGCTGGCGGTGGCCTTGAGCACGACCGATTTGATGCTGGACGAGGAGGCAGGGACGGTCACCTGCGCCTGGAGTTGCCGCTTGGCCGACTTCGCGTCAATCGCGCCAAGGTCGCACGACGCGGTCCCGTCGTTGCTGCCGCAGCCGAAGCTGAACTCCGGTGAGACACTCGTCGGGGTTGCTTGAAGCCGGATGGTGGAGTCCGGCACGTTACCGCCTGTCGTCCAGGCGCTGATGATCCAGTGGACAGTGCTCCCGCGCCTGCTGCTCGACTGCGGGCGCGTGACCTCGACGCAGAGGCTGACTATCGCGGCAGGCTGCGACGTCTGGGCAGCGGTGAACGCTGTCTGGGTGGATCTGGAGCTAGGCGTCGGTGCGGCGCTTGCCGTCGCGCCGCCGGTTACGGTTTGCTGCGCGGCAGGGGTCGTGGTGCTCGGCTGGGTACTTGCGCTGGCGGACGCGGAAGACCTCGTCGTCGTGGAACTCGCTGTCGGGATCTGCGTTGCGGCGCTGCCCGCTGCCAAGGTGTGCTTGGCGTTGCCGCCACCGTTACCGAGGCCGAAGGTGGCTCCCGTAGTGACGGTCGTCGCCGCGGTCGGTGAGGGCGACGGGGTGGTATTCGTCGGCGTCGGCGTCGGCGTGGGCTTCGTCGGTGTTGGTGACGGGCTCGGCTGAGGCGCCGGCAGCTTGAGCGGTTCGCACGAGGTGCGACTCCCCGCGCTCGTCTCGACGGCGAAGCTGGACAGGTGCGGCTGGGCCGCGGTGGTGCCCACCACGACGAGCGAGAGCCCTGATGCCGCTGTGAGCAGGGCACCCCCCGTCAGCAGGGTGACCGCCGTGGGTCGTACGTGCGCGAGACGCATGAAAGGCCCTACCAGTGCTGTTCGTTGCTGCTGTGGAACGACCTATTCAGTATGGAGTGGCTTGGGTACGCGATTCGCCTGGGTCGTGCAATATGCAGTTTCTCTGACGCAAGAAGCCTTGGGAGGCGTCTTGCGCCCGTCTGCATTCTTACCCAGCGCAGCCGGTTGTCAAGACTCGACAGGCACCTAGATTACTCTAAGTAATACTCGATGTGCGGAGGGTGCTACTTCTGGATTGTCGGGTGATCGAGGCCGGAAGGTGATGTTCACGAAGATTTCGTCCGCGGCGCACGGGCGGGGTCAAGTTAGCACCGGTATCTCGATTACTCTACGTGATTTTCATCACGGGCCGTTTCCACGCGTTCCTGACGTTGTGTGCCGTTATCCAATGTTTACTTATGGCAGTTAAGCACCCCAGGCGTGCGATGGTTGCTCCCCAGCAACATGTCGCCTTGACCCGCGTCAACGTCCACGCCCCTGCCGTCGCTACGGTGCGTCGCACCGGCCGGCAGGGCTGAGGGTGAAAGTGGAGCACCTCGCACGTTGAGGTCGCGATCTCAAGGGTCATGTCTTGTCTCCCCGTTTCGATTCACGCACGCCCAAATCCCCCCTCTGCTTCCCTTTCTGCCGGAGCACCGCCGGTTCCGCCCGCAAGCACGCCAGCAAGCACTCTCGCAAGCGCTCCCGCGTGTCGCTGGTGGCCGTCACCGCTACCGCAGTCGCAGCCGTTGCAGGCGTGCTCGCCGCGGCCAGCGCCTCGGGGCTCTTTACCCAGGCGAACCAGGCTTCGCGGCAGCAGGCGTTTGGCGGCACCGCTGTCATGCGGATGATGGCAACGCAAGTGCTCGGCGCCGCCGACGGCATCGTCCCGGCCGGCGGCCATATCGGCGGTCTGGCTAGCACCACCACCGCCACCTACCAGGCCGTTAAGGGCCACGCTGCCAGCGGGCCAGGCGCAGCCGCCGAGACAGCGCCGGCCAAGGAGGCGCGCCCGCAGGTCGCACATCCGCAGGTGGCGCACGCGCAGGTGGCGCACCCGCAGGCCGCGCCTGCTAGACCTGCCCATCCGAAGGCCAGTGCCATGCCGGCCAGCCCATATCTCATTTATGACTCGGTGACGCCGGGTACGATCCCGGGCAGACAGCGGGTCGCCACCTACGTCAACGGGTCGTACGCTGCTTCGGCGGGTGCGGTGTCCGGGCGCGGTCAGGTGCTGTGGATCGACACCAACGGCAGTGACACCGCGGCTTCGGTGCTCGACGTCGAGCCCGGTGACGCCACTCCTGCGGGCGCCGCGCAATGGGTCCACGCGAAGCTTGGCTCTCAGCCGCACTCCGTCGCCATCGTCTACACGATGCGGTCGGACTGGCAGCAGGTCAAGGACAACATGGCCACGCTCCCAACCTGGATGCAATCCAGGGTCAGGTACTGGATCGCCGACCCGACCGGCGTATCGCACATGGTCGACGGCGCCAACGCCACGCAGTGGTACTGGGGCACCAGTTACGACATCACCACCGCGAACCCGGGCTTCGAAAAGTAAGAGGTCGCCGGGCTGTCTGCTCCCGCCGGGTGCGGCCTACTTCTACGGCCGCACCCGGCGTACGGGGCACTGGCGCTGGCCGCGCAAGCGGCGGGCACACAACTCCCGAAGTTACGCTATGCTCTCTACGCCGGAGCAAGACAGGCGGCCGATTGGTCCCTCTTAAACCGTGCGCCCAACAAGTAAAAATTAGGCCCCGTTAGCTCAGTCGGCAGAGCGTCTCCATGGTAAGTATCCTGCTCGAATCGGTGTGCTGACCAGGCAAAACCAAGGTCCGTGGTCACCGCGATGGGACAAATTAGACTCTCTAAGCGTCCCCACGGTAGAGCGTCTTACCCGTGACGAGACGTCAAAAAATTTCGGGTCCTGACTCCGGTCCTCCTTACGACGAAGGAGGATGAGAGCCCGTGCAGTCAACATCGAACCAGCCAACCACCCGATCGTGTGCGCCGTGGTGCGTCAAGCACTAGGGCGGAGTGTGTTTCTCCGAGTGGCATCGAGCCAAGGGCGGAGATGCTCGCCTAGTGCGCAGCGTCATGGAGGGGCAGACGCGGATCATGGTGTACGTCCGCGATCCCAAGGGGTACGGTCCCCACGGTCTTATCCAGCTCAGTGCGCACGGCGCGCGAAACCTCGCGGATGTCCTGCGCTTGCTCGGACACGTAGAACTCTTCAAGGCAGTCAAGCTGACAGTCCACGAAGCGGAGGCGTTCTCGCAGTTTTAGCCACCCGCCCGACGGAGTCGACCCCCTGAGCGAACCAAGTGCTCAGGGGGTCGATCCTTGTCTTTGGCTACTTTGTCCTGCGAGCCGCTACGGCTCGCTTGGCGAGACGGAGCATGTTAGGCGCGCTCCGCGTGTTCAACGAGTCGTCAGCGCTCCTGAGGTGAGAGGTCTAGACGCTCGAAGGGGACTCCTTCGATGGGCTATTCGAGCGATGCGATCTCCCAGATCCGATGCCACGGAATCACACGTGTTGGCGGTACGGGCTTCCTGAGGTATCCCGAGATCTCGACACACCCTTCGTCTTGAATCTTGACGGTCCAGCCATCATTTGCTGGAAATGGATGTGATTCACCTGGGCCACTCTTGTCGTCTTCACGCACAAAAGTCACAAGAGCACCTCGTCGGAAATTGTAGGCCACGGCTTCCCCCTCCGGTTAGTTCTGCTTACCCCGCCGAACTGTCTCGATGCGCTGAGTACTCGTCTAGTCCGTATGTATAAGACGCCATGATCTAGTTGCGGGTTTACCTGGTTCCTTTAAATCACGGATCGGATCGGCACCCAAAGCATTCAATCAACTCCGGGGCCAATTCCGTTCGTGCGTAGGCGCAGTTTTTAGCCACCCGTCCGACGGGGTCGACCCCCTGAGCGAACCAAGTGCTCAGGGGGTCGATCCTTGTCTTTGGCTACTTTGTCCTGCGAGCTGCCACGGCTCGCTTGGCGAGTTGGAGCATGTAGGCGCGCTTGGCGTGGTCGGCGCGGCGACGGCGTTCATCGGGTGGGAGCTTGCCGTCAAGGGGTCTACCTCGCGTTCGAAGCGCTTGAGGAATGCTTCGCGGGCCGGCCGGGTGCGGGCGCTTCGGTCGTATGTGCGGCTCCACGAGATTTCAGCCGCTATCCGCTTGTTGATGTCCTTCGGCACCGTGGCATCACCTCCGCCCTATGGTCACGGATTGTGATTGTCTCTCCATCTGTCTCAGTGCGTTTACGTGCAGACACGCGCGAGGGAGAGACAGAGACAATTGCGAGAGACAATTACTCGTCGTGATCGTCGCCCAGGGTGGCCGCGCGCCAGCGGCCCCAGCCGACCTGGATTGCCCGTCCTGCCTCGGCGAGCTGGGCAACGTACCGATACAAGGTGGACCGGCCCATGCCGCTCGCCCGCATGAGGTCGGCGATGTCGGCCCCCTCGTCGGGCGCGGTGCAGAGCGCGGGCCAGAGCGCGACTTCGGGCGTGGGGCGTCGTAGCCGTCCGAGGTATCGGCGGGCTCGCCAGCGTCGCGATGGGGTTGGTGAGGTACCACTGGATGGGCTCGGCGATGGCGGGGCCGAGATTGAGTGCGCCGCGCGACACGTCGTCGAGTGGGGGCCGCGTGTGGGTGTAGCGGGCGACGATGCGGGCCACGTCGTCATCAGTCACGAGATAAGCGCGGGCGCGGCGGGGCGTGGTGTGCTCGGGTGCGGAGACCAGGAACTTGCCGGGGGCGTTGAGCGTGTGGGCGTGCCACCCGGCTACGAGCATGCCCTGTCCGAGGATCAGGTCCACGTCTTTGCGTTCGCGGACGCGGTAGCAGATGCGAGTGTCCATCTGCGAGCGCACCGCGCCCTGTCCCATCGCTTTCTGAGTCGGTCGCTGGGTCGCGGCGACAAGCGTTACCGCGACGGCGCGGCCCAGGCGGGCGATGGAGTCGGTGTCGCTCATCGCGTCGGGTGCTTCGTCGGCGAGTTCGGCATACTCGTCAACGATGATCACCAGTGCGGGCATGTCCGGTGACGGTTCCCACACACGACGGCCGTTGGCGGCGAGCATCGCGGCGCGTGCCTGCAAGATGGCGACGGCGTCCGCAAGCAGCGCGGCGGCCTCCTCGGGCGTGGTCGCGAGTCGGTCGATGCACGGTGCCCATGGCTGGAGCTCCATGCCCTTCTTGAGGTCAATAGCCCAGATGACCACGTCGTCACACGCGGCGAGCGTCGCCATGAGCACGTTGAGACCGCCGCTCTTGCCCGATCCGGTGGTTCCGGCGAACAGCGCGTGCCGGCGCAGGAACAGCACGTTGCACGGCTCGGCGTCCTCGAACGGCCCGAGGTCCACGGGCTCCGTCATCGACCGTGCGGACGGGCCGGGCCACGGGATTGATTCTGCGTGCGGGTCGGTGTCGAGCACGCGCAGTTCGCATCGGTTGGCTTTGTCGTCGCGGGTGGGGTAGACGCGCACCGCGCCGCGGAACGTGCCGAGGGCGGATTCGATCGCGGGTATGTGCGCGGTCACGTCGGCGATGGTCTGCCCGCGTGCGAGGCGGACCCGTGCCCGCCATCCCCACAGGTCGACGGTCGCGGACTGGATCTTGGACCCTGGCAGGTCGATGGCCTTGGAGATGTCCGGCCACGCGGTGAGCGTGCGCTGAACGCGCGCCCTGGCGCGGCGGCGTCGGTGAGCCCACCACGGAATCGCGAGGATGAGCGCGCCAACGGCCAAAGCTTGCGGGAGCGGCGTCATGAACGGGCCGAGCAGTGCCGCGACTGCGAGCCATCCGCCGGCCGCGAGCACGGCCACAGCCGCATAAATCCGTTCGGCGAGCCTGGTCAAGCCGAGCCGCGCACCATCACACTATGAAGTGGTACGTGCGGAAAACGTCATCGGTTCATGGGGTGGGGCGGAGGAACGGCCGGACCGCTCAGTCACGGTTTCCAGCCGACTCCGGGGCTACGTACGTTCCCCGGCCATGCACGGTGACGACTTTCCCTCGCTCGCGTAGCTGCTCAATGGCGCGGCGGACCGACACGCGCGCCACGCCGTACTGTGCGGACAGTTCCATCTCGCTGGGCAGGCGCGTATCCGGCGCGAGTGCGCCGCTGTCTATGTCTGCCTCTATATCCGCGGCGACCTGGGCGGGCACGGGTCTAGCCGAGCCGTGGTTGATCCGGCTGGAACGGTCGTCCAGAGACATGATGATCATGCTAGAAGCCCTGTGACGTGCGAAGATGCCTGACTACCTCCTAGGACTTTCCAAGATGTCCTAAGACGACTACACTGAGCCTGCCCGGCAGGGTCGTTCGGTCGCTCTTGCGCGCATCCGTTTCCCGCGACCCTGCCGGCCTATCCGCACGCGCGGGCCCTTGCCAGACGCGAGTCTCGCGCCTGGCAAGGGGAGTCAGCCGATGACTGGCAGCACGAGTAACCCGGTCCGGTACTTCGGGCAGCAGGTACGCAGGGCACGGAACGAGGCGGGGTGGACGCTCGCCGAATTCGGGCAGCGGATCGGCTACGACCGCGGGGCGATATCCCGCGTCGAGAACGGCAAGCGGCCGGCGACCGAGCTGTTTGCTCAGATGTGCGACCGGGCGTTCCCCGAGCGCGGCGGATGGTTCAGCGACTTCTACGCCGAGTCCCGAACGTGGATCGCCACCCCGCCTTGGTTCCGCAGTTGGGTAGAGCACGAGCAGCGCGCCGCGACCCTCCGCATCTGGCAGCTAGGCGTCTTGTCCGGCCTCTTGCAGACCGAGGATTACGCCCGCTCGATCCTCGCCGTGAACCCAGGCGTGACCGACAACCAGGTGAACGACCGTCTCGCTGCGCGGCTGGGGCGTCAGGCGATCCTCACCCGGGAGGATCCGCCAGCGGTGTGGTTCCTGGTGGACGAGGCCGCGCTACGGCGCCGCGTCGGATCACCAGAAATCATGGCCGCCCAGCTAACCCACCTCACGGGCATAGCGCGCCTGCCGAACGTCACGATTCAGGTCGTGCCCAACATCGCGCATGCCGGCCTGCTCGGCGGGTTCGCGATCGCCGAACACGCGGCATACGTGGAAACAGCGGTCGCCGGTCAGGTGTTCGAGGACGCTGAAATTATCGCGGGTCTGCTCACTCGTTTCGATACGCTCAGGAACGAAGCGTTCCGGGGGTCGGAGTCCCTGGCCTTGATAGAGCGGATGTGCGAGGAATGGAAAGCGTCTGGCGCAAGAGCAGCTACTCAGGCGACAACGGCGGAGAGTGCGTAGAAGTCGCCGCAGCCGGGGCCGTGCTCATCCGCGACACCACCGACCGCAGCGGCCCTGTTCTCGCCTTCACAGCTGACGCATGGCGAGCATTCACCGCGACAGTCTACTAACCGGCCACAGCGAGCTGGCCGCGTAAAACGGGGCACCTCTCGGGCGTCCGAGGGATGCCCCGTTCGCATTTGCAGGCCGGTTTGCCAAGCCTGCTGACCGCTTGCCATATGCCATGTATTGACTACCGAACGTGTACCCCGACCGTGCAGGCTGCCGTCTACGCAGGCACGGAAGGGACACACGCCCATGGGCAGCACGGCAGTAGAGCCAGAGATCATGATCATGCTCGTGCTGCTGCGCGACCCCGGACAGGTGGCGATGACACGCTGCCTCGTCCGGGCAGCGCTGGAGCACCGCGGGCTAGGGGATTACGCGGACGACGCCGCATGGATCGCATCGGAACTCGTCACGAACGCGATCCAGCACGCCACCACGGATATCGCCGACAAGATCGGCGTAACGCTCCTGCGCGCATGGGGCGGGGAAGCGGTCTCGGTCGTCGTCACCGACCCATCACCCGTCCCTCCGGTCAAGCGCGAGGCGACATCCGCAGGCGAGCACGGCCGCGGACTCCACATCGTGGAGGCGCTGTCCGCCCGCTGGGCGTGGAACCCCGAAGACGACGGGAAAGCCGTCTACGCGATCCTGACGAGGGAGGACTAGCGGCCATGGCCGACATCTCGGACCTGCCGATGCTCCACGACATCGACGCCGACTACTCACCCCAGTACGTCAAGCTCGCCCGGATCATCCGAGACAAGATCGAGTCCGGCCAGTACAAGCCCGGCGATCCCGTGCCGGCCGCCGGCCTAGTGAGCGAGCACAAGATCTCGATGCGGGTCGCGTGGAGCGCGCTGGCGATGCTCGCCGCGAACAGGTACCCCGCCCGCCCCACTTCCTTCAAGCCCTACCACGTCACTTGGGACGCCAGCCACGGTCACGCGCGGGCACGCGGATGAGCACGCGCGTCGTAGGCGGGACGGTACTCGTCACGGTGAACGCCCACGCAACGCTGAGCGCCGGAACGGCGCACCTGTCGCTGACCGCCCGCGAGGGCCCGGCACCGGGAACCTGGCGCTACAACCTCAGCGTCGGCACGGACAACCGCGCGCACTCCGGACGTGTCGCAGGGATGACCAGCCACATGGACGTGCTCAGGTACGCAGTCGGCGTCTGCGCGGTCGGCTACGAGCCAGGGGACGATCGAAGAGGCATGCCTGAGCAGTTCGCCGCCGACGACATGGCCTAGTAAACCGAAGGCCCTGGTAGCCCGCATGGGGCGCTACCGAGGTATTTTTATGGTTCGCATTCAGATACGGTCCGCGAGGCTGAGGCGGACATGTGATGGTCAAGTTGAACGTACTTAACCCCAGTCGGTTCAGCGCGGAAAAAGCATAGAAAGCTGAGCTGGGTTCACATTCAGCCGAATGGCGGCTCCGCCGTTTCGACTAGAGAAGCCGTCAGTCATTTGCACGCCGCTTAGCCGGGAAGACTTCGGCCCAAATTCAATGCTCGTACCAGCAGCCGTTTCCCATAGTTCCACCACCGCTAGCGGGAACTGCACCCTGGCGTACCAGTCACGTTGCACCAGGGGCGGGTACTTCTTGTCAAGAATTTCCGACGAATCCGCATCGAAAAACTCGGCTCGAAACTTATCCCCGTTAGGATACACGACCTGGATCAGACGGCCATGGGGTGGACAGACAACCTTGTCTACCGCTGGCGACACGCTCCAGAAGTTGCGCTCTATCTGTGCCCGCGACTGACCGCTAATCGTTGGCATCCTAAAGTTCAGAAGAAGATAACCATCTTCGTCGCGGTCGAACCAGATACAGGGAATATCACCGATCTGGAAAATCACAGACTGCTCGTAGTAGAAGTTCCCGCCCACTACCGCGAGCAGGTCACGGCGCATCCAGTCAAACTGACCGCGAACCAGTGCCGCCCTTGAGCGACCCTCCCGCTTCAACTCACGAAGCTGATCATCCGTGAAGGAACCATTGTCAGCTTTGTCAGCATGCGGACGGCAAAGAGCGATCATCCCCTCTGGCCGGTGATGGTGTTCGGCACGCCACGGCGGGTCGAAGTGATGCCACGTCAGGTACGGACTCCCGCACCCTTGCACCGGACAGCAGAAGCCGACCTCCTGCCGGAGTACCGTCTTAACCCGCTCGTAAGGGTCACGACTAGGACCGGTCACTCACCCTCCTTCCGATGAACTCCCTGTGCAGCCTGCGCGCATCACCTCGTGGCCACTAGTGGCCACGAGGTGATGCGGCCGAGCAGGTGGAGTCATGCGATGATGCGTACGGACGCGTGCCGCCTGTCCGTCGAGGTTAGCGTGGACACCGAGACGGGCCGAGACGGCGGAGACGCACGTCGTATGGCTCATAACCCAGCGACGGCCAAAACCGGAACAAGGATTCAGATCATCACCTGTCGGGATTCTTCGGCCACAGTGCCTGGATGTGAAGGCGAAGCACGGCGCGTGCGTCTGCCCTGCGTTTCTGGTCCGGATGTAGCAAGGCAACCAGTACTGCTAGCGCATAGATTGCCATGAAACCGCAGACCACGGTACTAAGAAGCCAGGGGACCGCCGAAACGGCGGTAGCCACGGAAGCAGGCATGACTAACCGTCCTAATGACGAAGACGTGCCGCTGAACCCTGTAAGCCGGAACGCTCCGAGAGCGTGCCGAAAGCAGAACCTCAGCGACATTTGTTCGATTGTTGCATGTGTCGGCCTGAAGAGCTAGAACCGATCGCCGGGGGACAGTCGACGATGCGCGTCGCGGGCGCGTTCGTCCGCCGCGCTCGCCGCGTAGCGGCTGAGCATCGCGCGCGACTTCCAGCCGGCGAGGCGCATAAGGTCACCTTCGGAACCGCCGTTCGCTAGCCAGTCGTGCGAGAACGTGTGGCGTAGCTGATGCGGGTGGAGGTCGGGAAGCCCTACGGCGCTACCGCGATCCTTGATCATCTGGTAAATGCCGCTTGGCGTGAGTCGGCCCTTCGTGCCGAGCCACAGCCAGGCATCGTCCGAGCGAGGATGGGCCGCGCGGACGCGGATGTAGCGGTCAATGTCGCGAGCGGTCTTCTTGCCGATCGGCAACACCATCTCGCGTCGGCCCTTCGCGGTGATGCGCACGACGTGTGACCGTAGGTCTACGTCGGACTTGTCGGCATCCTCCGCGTTGAAGCGCAAGCCGCCCATGCCCTCAAGCCGCATGCCGGTGTCGAGGAAGAGTCGGATGATCGCGATGTCTCGCCGGTTGCGGAAGTCGCGCCCGGCGCAGTTGTCGAGCACGAGCCGGACTTGGTCGTCAGAGAGCACGGGGACCGCTTGCTCGGGGATGATCGGCGGGCGCATCTTGGCCATGGGGGAGCTGTCTATCTCGCCCTCGTCGTCAAGCCAGCGGAAGAGTTGCTGTAGCGACCGGTAGCGGGTAGCTGCCGACGATGATGCGGTGCGCTCAAGCTCGGCGACGATGAAGGCTTCGACGTGCTCGCGCCGGATGCTGTCGGCCGCGGTGGGCATCCCCTTGTCGGCGAGGAACCGGGCGAGCATCGCGCCGTCGTCGGTGTAGGCGCGAATCGTGCGAGCCGATAGGTTGGCCGCCTCCAGGTGGAGCCGCCATGACGTCAGAAGTACGGTAAGCTCTCCTACGCTAGATGGTGTTCCGGTGGTCGCCATGTTTGCTAGATTAGACGCTGTAGCACCGCTGTAGAAGACTTGGGACAGCACCTCTCATAGGCAAAGCCGCAGGTCAGACAAGTAAAAATAGGCCCCGTTAGCTCAGTCGGCAGAGCGTCTCCATGGTAAGGAGAAGGTCTACGGTTCGATTCCGTAACGGGGCTCAGCTATAAGGCCAGGTCAGAAGCTCACTGGACAGCCCTCATCCTACGCGGCGGATGGGGGCTTTCGTCGGGCTGGGAGAAATCTGGGAGATCATCTGCTCCCGCGCGAGCCTGCGCCGCAGCCCATGTTACCGCCCTCGCTATCTGGTGATCTTGGAGCAGGATTCCGTGAGCACGGATCGGCAGCGATCGATGGACGTTACCGTCACTCGCGCCAAGCCCTGCCGATGCCTGGTCTGCGGTGGCAGCACGTGTCGGCCGTCCGTTAACGCTGCGCAACTGAAAGAGGTCTGTCGGCAGTGCGCGTAGCCGCCGATCGGCGCGGCGCAATGCAAGGATGCCTGCGGCGGTGGTGCCTTGCCGGAATCGGTTGTTCTGCGTGTCGGCGGGATCCTCCCCGGCTGTGGCCGCCCAGGCTAGGTCCCGCTCTCCGGAGGACGGGCGGGACCGGTGATCACGGCCCGGCCCGCATCGAGATCGATGCGGATGCGCGGCGGGGCGCCGTCGTGCTGGTCGTCACGGAGCACGAGCTCAAGCCTGCGCTGCTCGATCGCGGGTCGCTTGCTTGCGTAGAACAGCGCCTGGAGCTCATCCAGGCCCGGCGCCGGGGCCGGGCGGCGCCCGTCACGGTACCAGGGAAGCCCGCTCCGGCCGCTGATCCACCGCCCGGCACGGTCCACGACGGCGAGCGCCACCAGGCCGACGACCAAGCCGGGGAGGGTCAGGAAGAACACGAAGGCCACAGCGGGACAACGTGCCGCGCCGCCCGGGCGTTCCCCGGCTGCCGGGACGCACGGCACCCGCCGCGCCGGGCACCGCACAGGCCAGATGTCCAGCGAGCCGGGCCGGGAATCATCAGCCGCGAACCGCGATGCGGCCAGGCTCGCCACAAGCGGTGCCGTCAAGTCCAACCAACCTCGGTGAGCCAGAAGGTCGTCACCCGTAAAGGATGATCTGCGCGCTCAACTAGCATCAACCGGTTGACGTCGCTTTGGACAAATATTCGGCATGCGCCTCACTCGAGAAGAAGGCGCCCGGCTTGCGGTCACTTTCGGTGATGGCCGTCATGCTCTGCCAGTGTGGGTGAGATCCAGAATTCCGGATCGGGCCTGAGGTCGAAGGCTGGCGTGATGACCGGTCCAGATTCAGAAGAGAGTCGGCGGTCCGGGGGGATCGGCTCTGGGGAGGCCTCGGGTACCTGGGCTCGCGCATCGTCGTGGAATCGGTGTGTCGGCTCGAGCGCGCCGGCGTCGTCGGACGTGCGGATGAATACGGTCGGGGAGCGACCCGCGCGCAGCCAGCGGGCCACTGCGTCGGGCCAGTGCTGCAGTCCCGTGACTGTGCGAGTTGGGTTGTTGAGGCCGGAGCGGCGGGTCCAGGTAGTCGGTGCGTGCTGCAGCGGTTCCCAGGTCTGGCTGGGCTGGCCGTTGGTCAGCGTTCGTCGCGGATGAGTTCGTCGCGGAGTTCCTTCAGTGGTCGTCGTTCGCGGCGGGTCTGGAGGTGCCAGAATTCCCAGCCGTTGGCTGATTTCGTGTGCCTGGCGTAGGCTGCGGCGCTGGACAGGGAGGTGAAGGGCTCGCCGCCTGCCAGCTTGATGCGCCCGTCGTCCAGGACGATCGCCTGGTGCTCGTTTCCGCGGTGGACGGCGACGAGCGTGTCGCCGGCCTTTACCAGCCCGGCTGACATGAGCCGCGGGATGTCGACTCCGTAGCGGGCGCGTGCGCGGCCGGCCTGACCGGTGATCCGGCGGGTCGCGGGGATGGTGAACCCGAGCCGGGCCGGGTCCCAGATGATCTCGCACAGGCGCCGGTAGAGGTCCTGGCGGGTGAGGATGGCCTTGTCGTTGAAGTCTGCGGGGTAGGCCCGGGCGAGGTCTGCGAGGTCATATTTCTTGAGGAAGCGGCTGAATGCCGGGTTCCGCTTGTGGGTCACTGGGTGCAGGGATGCCGCGAGGAGGTTCTGGCCCCGGTAGTACTCGGCTTTCGCGCTGTAGGGCTCGTCGCGGTAGCTGGCGTTGTCTGAGCGGTGCAGGAGCAGCAGTGCCCCGAACCGGTTGCGTGAGCGGTCGAATGCGGCCGGGCTCTTGACCAGGTCCTTGTAGCGGTCGAAGTGGTTCGCCCAGATGTGCTCGATCTGGTGGGAGCGCTGCTCGTCGAGGTACTCGCCGGTCCGGTCGGGCCGGCCGCACTCGGTCTCGACGAAGGCGGTGAGCCGGGCGAGCAGGTAGTGGACCTGCCGGCGGTTATCCGAGCCGAGCCCGAAGGTGGTGACGTCGGCGAAATCGCCCGGATCGGCTGACAGTTCCGCGCTCAGCAGGCCGGTGACCGCTTCGAGGTTGCCGGCGGCGCGGAGCCTGGGAATGAGGTCGCGGATGACGATGTCGAGTTCTGAAGGGTGGGCGGAGTGCCCGGAGATGATCCGGCGGACGTAGAGCAGGTCGAGGAAGTCGGCGACGCGCCGGGCCTTGGCCCTGACCTGGTCAGGGGAGTCGCCGCGGCGTATCGCGGCGAAGATCAGCTGGAACTGGCTGCGGATCCCGTTGACGTTGTTGAAGAACAGCGAGTGCAGGTCGGTGTTGCTGTCCGGTGACTGGGCGGCGTGGAACAGGGTGCAGTATGCCTCGGCGAGCGGCGCGAACTCGTCGGTGACGAAGGCGGCGAAGTCGGCGGGGCGGAGCAGGTTCATTCGGGTGAGGTTGCCGCGGAACCACTCGTGGAAGGAAGACTCGATTCTCGCAAGGCCGTCAGCGTCGCGGGGGTCGGCGTACCGGCCGACGAGCAGGGCCTTGACGAAGTCGGTGGCGGCGCCCATCCCGCCCAGGGCGGACAGCCCGGTCATGGCCTTGCGCCAGGTCTCGTTCAGCCGGCGGGGCCGTGTCTGCTCGGACCTGGCGAGCAGGAAGCTCTTGAGCAGGTCGACCGGGCTGAGCTGGAGTCCCCGGTCGTTCATGGTCTCGAAGATTTCCCAGCCGTGGCCCTGGTCGTGTGCCTCGATGCCGACGAGGCAGACGCGGTGCAGCAGCCAGTCGTGGAAGTAGGGCAGCGCCTCGCCTGCCAGTTCGGGAGGGAACTGCTCTTCCAGGTCGCCGTACCGTTCCCACAGGTTCCGGACAGAGGGAGGGTCTCCGCGCTTGACCTCGTATGCCTTGCCGTTCATGAGGGCGTCGAGCAGCGGCGCCCGCTCGGCGATATCTATTGTGTACCGCCGCTCGCCGTACATGACGTTGCAGATCAGCGTCTCCAGTTGGCGGGCCTCGCTCAGGGCGTCATGGTCGACCAGTAGGTTGCGGATGAGGATCAGGAGCAGGTGCAGCGTGGTGACCCGCTGCTGGCCGTCCACCAGGTAGGTGACGTCGCCGTCCTGGAAGTAGACGTACGGCCCGAGGAAGTAGGGCTTGTACCGGCTGGTGTCCCTGCGGTCGTGCAGCGCGTTCCACTCGGCGCTGAACCGGCGGTGCAGGTCCTCGACCAGGCGCCGGACGTTCTCGCTGCCCCAGGTGTACTCGCGCTGGTAATAGTCCAGCTGGTACCTGTGCCCGTTGAACAGCTGGTGGATGGTGGAGCCCCTGCCCTCGATGGGCGCGCTCGTCATAGGCCACCTCTGCGAGTTCGACGTATCACCCATGCACAGTCAAGTCCGCCGCGCACACAGCGTGCAAGAGGCTATGCCAGATAGTAAGCATCTCAAGGGTCAGCCATATGACCACAGGAACAGCGAACCGGATCCGCGGGCGGCTCTCACCTGTTACCGCTGGGGCCTGCCCCGACTCGGGGCAGTATCGCGCCGACAGGCATCGTTGCCGCCCGATAGAACCCCTGCGCTACGTCCAGGCAATCAGTGCTCGCAGTGGTCGTCTTCGTCGGCCGAGCGGTTGCAGGTGCAGCAGGCGAGCTGCCTGGATTAGGTCAAGTCGGCCGGTAGCACGCCGCCTCCAGGCTGCCGCCGGGCGGGAAGCAAATGTGTGTCTTGTCCCGTATGTCGTGACTGAGGAACCTGCCGACGCACTGATTCCTGGTCGTCCGCCCGTGGGCTGCGCAGAAGTCGACAGCCTGGGTCCCGTCGGTGAACGACCCCGGGTAGTACACGACCCAGTATCCAGGGTTAAGTGACGCGTAATCGGAGCTGTCGAGGTAGTGGGCGCCGGGTATCTCGGCCCTCACCTGATCCATCTCGCTCTGGAGCTCCGCGAAGCCAGTGCTCACCGGAACCGACGCCAGCTGTGCTATCCACACGCCGGATGCTGGCGCTGGCGCATCGGCCGCCTTAGGCGTGGCGGCCTGGCTGGGCGGGGAGTGAGTGGCGGGAGTCGTGGCGCTGATCGCAGAGACGGATGACGGTGAGTCCACGGAAGCAGCGGCGGGGCCTCTTGTCCCAGGATTCTGGGACTGGCCGGTTCCCCTCGCCGGGCCATATGCCAGGGCGAGTGCGATGACGATCCCGGCCGCTGTCACTGCCGTCAGGGCCGCGGCACCTTGCGCGGCCCGTGGGAGCCACGCCCTTGGAGGGGGAGATGCCGACGCCTTGGGAGGCGCAGCCAGCTGAGTCGGCGAATGCGTCGGCGCAAGGAGGGGAGCCGGGATGATTGCAGGGAAGATTCGCACCCGCGGGCCGGACAGCAACTGGACGCACTCAGCGGCGGTCGGGCGGTTTCGGGGATCGGGCTCAAGCATTGCCATGACCGCGCCGCCGAGCCAGGCCGGCGTGTCCGCGCTACTTGGCAAGGCCTGCACCTGCTCGCGGCGCGCCGCGGCGGCCACGTAGTCAGTGGGGGTGGCGTACGAGCGGGGCAGCCTGCCCGACAGGAGTTCGTACAGCACGCAGCCGACCGCCCAGATGTCGTTGCCGTACTCCGCTGGCTCGCCCAGCCATTGCTCGGGGGCCATATAGGGGAACGTGCCCAGCAGGGTCCCCGTTGCCGTCAGCCTGGTCCCGAGACGGCTTTGGCGATTCCGAAATCGGTGACCTTCACCAGGCCGGTCTCACATATGAACAGATTCCCCGGCTTGATGTCGCGATGCACCACGGCAGGGTTCAGGCTGTGAGCGTATGCCAGGGCTGTGCAGGTCTCTCGCCCGATCCGCGCGACCGCTCCAGCGTCCCGGCCGGGCGGCATCTTTCCTAGATCACGGCCTTCGAGGTACTCCATCACCATGAACGGGATCCCGTTATCGGTCCAGGACGCCCATCAAGCTCTTCATCGAGCGCGAGCCAGACCTCGCCCATGCCACCCGCGCCAAGGACCCTGACCCGCCGGTACCGCCCGACGAAATCAGCCACCAGATATCCCCTGCCAAGCGAAATTGTGCACGCCATCGGGCGCTCGCAGCATAAGTAGCTCCCCAGGTCGTGATAGTTCAGCGCGGCCCGGACGTAGAAGCGCGCCATCCGCACCGAGCACGGGGTACCCGGCAGGGTGAACGCGATGAGGGAAGTGGTTTCCGTCGCGGTGGCTGTCATCGGCTTGCGTTCCCTTCGTGCCTGCGTAACGGCAGCCTGCACGTACGGGAACGCGGTCGGTAGGCAACGGGCGGCATGTGGAAACCGTTGCCAGAGTTTGGCAAGCCGGCCTGGTAGGAATGCCGACGGGCGCGCCCCCAGGTGCCTGGAGGCGCGCCCGTGCGGGGACGCTGTCTAGCTGTGCGGCGTTATTTCATTGTCGCGACAAACGCGTGCCACGCTCCTGCGGGAATGGTGAGCGTTATGCCATCGCAGTCGTTGGTGTCGCGGACTAGGACGGTTCCGGCTGCCGAAGCCGCCTCCGCGCAGTTCCCGTTCTCCGCGCTGTAGCTCGACTTGCGCCACTCCATAGGTCCGCCGCCTGCCCCAGTAGGTTGATGCTGTCGGGCGCGCTGCACGCCTTACCCCGAAGCGTATCGATCCGCAGCGACAGCGCAATGACGGTTTCCTCGTCCTCGAATACCTGGCCGCGAACCACGGACTCGGCGTAGGCCGCTTTTTCCGTCACGGTAAAGCCGCCCATCAGACCCGCATGAGCAGTACCGGGCACGACCTGAATAGAAACATGCGGGAGGCCGGCCACGGCGATCAGGTGCCGCATCTGCCCGGCCATGACCTCCGGTGTCCCGACTCCGCGTACCAGCGCGAAGTAGTCGAGCAGGAACCACGCGGCTGGAGGGTCATCGCGCAGGAGGACGCGCTGCTGCCTCGCCATCCTGGCGGCAACCCGGGCGCTGACCTCATCGTCGGTGACCATCGGCGTGGTGGCGCTGGCGCCGCGCGCGTAGTCCTCGGTCTGGAGGAGCCCGGTCACGATCGAGGGGCACCAGTCGCGCAGGTAGCGCGCGGACTGTTCGTGCGAGGCCCAGTCACGGAGCCATGCGGGCAGCGCCATCCACCCGCGCGACTCCTCGAAGAACTCATGGAACCACCCTCCACGCTCCGGAAACACCCGGTCGCACGCCTTGGCCAGTGTCGCGGTAGGCGGGCGCTTCCCGTTCTCGATCCTTGACAGGGCCGCGGGGTGATAGATCACCTGCTCGCCGAACTCGTGCAGCGACCAGCCATGCGACAGCCGCGCTTTGCGTACCTGCTGCCCGAAGTACCGGACGGGGTTATTCGTGTCAGGGCTCATCGGTGCATCCCTCGCGCGGCATGGCGGTAGGACCGCACGGGCGCGCGGACCCGGTCAGAGAGCCCGGCAGGGCCGCGGGAAACGGGCGTCTGAACGACCCGATCCTGCCGGCGATTGTCACTTTACAAGAGGTTGGCATATGTCGGCAACGTTTGCATACGTAGGCGACATTACCACAGGTCGGGGGACGTGGGATAATGATCGCCTATGTCACTGCCGGACAAGCGAGACCGCATCAGCCACCGCGCCCCGCGGCTGCTGTGGCAGCAGGTCTACGACGACGTGCTCGGCGAGATCCGCTCGGGCGCCCTGGCCATTGATGACCGTCTGCCAAGCGAGCTGGACATGGCAGACCAGTACGGCGTGAGTCGCGATGTCATCCGGCGGGCCAAGGAAGAACTGGCCGAGCAGGGATGGCTGATCGTGCTGCATGGCCGCGGCACATTCGTCTCTCACCCCACTCCAGGCAGGGCTGCGGACAAAGTCGTTTCCGCTGTTCAGATGGTGCCTCGGGGAGACAGGCGGGATGCGGGCGGCGGGCATTCCCGTCCCGGCAGCGGGGGCGCCCGGGTTCGCTGACGCCGGTTT
>Ga0066797_1000036_pt1 | contig 40266 bp, 46 predicted proteins | sample PersoiDNA2013193_FD_76335 | JGI IMG/M metagenome (GOLD analysis project Ga0066797, IMG submission 76335) | Permafrost soil microbial communities from the Arctic, to analyse light accelerated degradation of dissolved organic matter (DOM) -... | ecosystem: Environmental > Terrestrial > Soil >... | reverse complement strand
CCCCCATGCCCCCCTGGCCCCCCTGGGGTGGCAGCGCGGCGGCGAAGCCGTGATTGTGGCTGGTGATGTAGACCCGGCCGGTGGCCAGGTCCATGACCGGCTGGTTGACGCCGCGGTGGCCGTACCTCAGCTTGTAGGTGTCGAGGCCGATGGCCCGGCTGAGGATCTGGCTGCCGAAGCAGATGCCGAAGATGGGCACGCCGGCATCGAGCACGCCGCGCATCGCCGCGACCGCGTAGCCGGCCGCGGCGGGGTCCCCTGGGCCGTTGGAGAAGAACACGCCGTCCGGGTCCGTGGCGAGGATCTCCGCAGCGGTCACCGTGGCGGGCAGCACGCGGACCTCCATGCCCCGCTCGGCCATGTTCCGCGGTGTCGCGTTCTTGATGCCGAGGTCAACGGCGGCGACCCGGTACCTGGTCCTGGTGCCGTGCGGCGGGCTCACCGTGTACGGGTGCGGGGTGGTGACGATCCTCGCCAGGTCGGCGCCGGTCATTCCCGGGCTGGCGAGCACGCGGTCGAGCAGCCGCGCGGGGTCGTACTCGACGGTGGAGACCGCCGCCCGCATCGCGCCATGCTCGCGCAGCCGCATCGTCAGCGCCCTGGTGCCCGCGACCGCCACGCCGGTGATCCCCTGGGCCTTGAGCTCGGCTTCCAGGGTGCGCTTGGCGCGCCAGCTCGAGGCGATCCTGGCAGGCTCGCGGATCACGTAGCCGCTGACCCAGACGCGGTGCGACTCGGGATCGGTGTCGTTGACCCCGGTGTTGCCGATGTGCGGCGCGGTCATCGCCACGATCTGCCCGCAGTAGGACGGGTCGGTCAGCGTCTCCTGGTAGCCGGTCATGCCGGTGTTGAAGACCATCTCACCGAACGACTCGCCGTAGGCGCCGAACCCCTTGCCGCGCAGTGTCGTCCCGTCCTCGAGGACAAGCATCGCATCCGGTTCGAGAGAGGTCATCGGGTCACCTTTCCGTCGAGGACAGTCGCGGTGCCGCGCAGGAACGTGGCGTGCACACGGCCGGGCAGCTCCATCCCGGCGAACGGGCTGTTGCGGCTCTTCGACGCGTGCGTCCGCGGGTCCACGGTCTCCTTGGGCGCGGCCTGGTCGTACAGCGTCAGGTTGGCCGGGACGCCCGGCTCGATCGGCTGGCCGTGGCCTTGGACGCGGCCGATCCCAGCCGGCCGCACGGACATTCGGTCCGCGACACCCGCCCAGTCGAGCAGCCCGGTGTCCACCATGGCCAGCTGCACGACACGGAGCGCGGTCTCCAGGCCTGTCATGCCGTTGGCGGCGGCATGCCACTCGGTCTCCTTGGCCTCGACCGGGTGCGGGGCGTGGTCGGTGGCCACCGCGTCGATGGTGCCGTCGGCGAGCCCTTGGCGCAACGCGTCGACGTCGGCCTGGGTGCGCAGCGGCGGGTTGACCTTGAACACCGTGTCGTATTCCTCGGCGAGGTCATCGGTGAGCAGCAGGTGGTGCGGTGTCACCTCGGCGGTCACCCGCCAGCCCTTGGACTTGGCCCAGCGGATGATCTCCACCGAGCCCGCCGTGGACACGTGGCAGACGTGCAGCACGGCGCCGACGTGCGCCGCGAGCAGACAGTCGCGCGCGATGATCGCCTCCTCGGCGGCGGCGGGCCAGCCGGACAGGCCGAGCCTGCTCGACATCTCGCCCTCGTTCAGCTGGGCGCCCTCGGTCAGCCGCGGCTCCTGGGCGTGCTGCGCGATAACGCCGTCGAACGCCTTGACGTACTCGAGCGCGCGGCGCATCAGCAGCGGGTCGGCCACGCAGAAGCCGTCGTCGGAGAAGACGCGCACGCGCGCGGCCGAGTCGGCGAGCGCGCCGAGCTCGGCCAGTTGCTTGCCCGCCAGGCCCACGGTGACCGCGCCGACCGGGCGGACATCGACGTACCCGGCCTGCTTGCCGAGCCGCCATACCTGCTCGACCACGCCGGCCGTGTCCGCGACCGGCTCGGTGTTGGCCATGGCGTGCACCGCGGTGTAGCCGCCGAGCGCGGCTGCCCTCGTGCCGGTCGTCACGGTCTCCGCGTCCTCGCGGCCCGGCTCGCGCAGGTGCGTGTGCAGGTCGACGAGGCCGGGCAGCGCGATCAGCCCAACGGCATCGATGACCCGCGCTCCGGGGACCTCAAGGCCCGGGGCGACGGAGGCGATAATCCCATCCCTGACGTGGATGTCAGTGGCGGGGCCGCCGGTGATGGACGCGCCCTTGATCAGCCATTCCTCGGTCATTCCGTGCCTTCCGCTGCGCCGCCGAGCATCAGGTACAGGACCGCCATCCGGACGGTGACGCCGTTGGCGACCTGCGCGACGATCGTGGACCGCGGCGAGTCTGCGACCTCGGCCGCGATCTCCACGCCCCGGTTCATCGGGCCCGGATGCATGACGATGGCGTGCTCGGGCAGCAGCGCCATCCTGTCGGTGTCGAGGCCGTAGCGGCGCCGGTACTCGCGGACGGTCGGGAAGTAGGCGGCGGTCATCCGCTCCTGCTGTACCCGGAGCATCATCACCACGTCCGCCTTGCGCAGCTCGGCGTCCAGGTCGTAGCTGGCCTTGCACGGCCAGGTGCCGATCGCGTGCGGCATGAGGGTGGGCGGGGCGACAACCGTCACCTCCGCCCCGAGCGTGGTGAGCAGCAGCACGTTGGACCTGGCCACCCGGGAGTGCAGCACGTCGCCGACGATCGTGACCCTGATCCCGTCCAGCCCCTGCCCGCGCTGGTCGCTCTCGGGAGACGTCAGCCGCTCCCTGATGGTGAACGCGTCGAGCAGCGCCTGGGTGGGGTGCTCGTGCGTCCCGTCGCCCGCGTTCACCACCCGGCCGGTGATCCAGTTGGCAAGCCGGCGCGGCGCGCCGGAGGCCGGGTGCCTGATCACGATGGCGTCGGCGCCCATCGCCTCCAGGGTGAGGGCGGTGTCCTTGAGCGACTCGCCTTTGGCGACGCTCGACCCCTTGGCCGAGAAGTTGATCACGTCAGCGGACAGCCGCTTGGCGGCCGCCTCGAACGAGGTCCTTGTCCTCGTGGAGTCCTCATAGAAGAGGTTGACCACGGTCATGCCGCGCAGCGTGGGAAGCTTCCTGATCGGCCGTCCGGCGACGCTGGCCAGCTCCGCGGCGGTGTCGAGTATCAGCACCGCGTCGTCGCGGCTGAGGTCGCCTGCCGAGATGAGGTGCCGCTTCATCTGGCACGCTCCCCGAGCAGCACCGAGTCCTCGCCGTCGATCTCCGTCAGCAGCACCCGCACCGCCTCTCGGTGCGCTGTCGGCAGGTTCTTGCCCACGTAGTCGGCACGGATCGGCAGCTCACGGTGGCCGCGGTCGACGAGCACCGCGAGCTGGACCGCGCGCGGCCTGCCCAGGTCGTTGAGCGCGTCAAGCGCCGCGCGGATGGTGCGGCCGGAGAAGAGCACGTCATCGACGAGGACGACCGTCTTGCCGTCCACACCGTCGGCTGGGACCTCGGTCCGCTGGAGCGCGCGGGCTGGTCGCAGCCGCAGGTCGTCTCGGTGCATGGTGACGTCGAGTGAGCCGACCTGGGCGGGCGCGTTCTCGAACTCACCGATCCTCGCCGCCAGGCGGCGCGCGAGGTAAACGCCGCGGGTGGGGATGCCGAGCAAGACAACCCCCTCGCCGCCGTGCGTTCGCTCCAGGATCTCGTGCGCGATACGGGTTAGCGCGCGACGGATCTCATCGGGAGTGAGCACCGCCTTCCAGCCCTCGTACTCTGGCCGGGTCATACCGCTTGAGCCGCCGCCTGGCTCGTGAACTGGCTCAGGTCGCATCGCGCACACCAGTCACGACCTCCTTCCCCGTCTCACTGAACGGTCATTAAAGGATGTCTACGTAGACAACCGTATCAGCAGCATCCACGCAGGCAGCGACCCTCCGCCGGCCGCGCCATGATGAGCGCCGCACAGGGACCGTCATCACCGCCAGCCACTTCCGCACTGTTGGCTACGCAATCAACACGTAAAGTCACTAGACTGCTGTTGTCTCGGCTCCCAGAGGGTCCCCGTATGCAACTTCTGCTGCCCTCCGTTGCGCCGACCGGCTAAAGCCATCCCTTCGCCCATGTTGGCCAGGATTCTTTTCGGTGATGACGAAAGCTGTGATTTATGTCACATCGGACATACCCCACCATAACGTTCCGAGAACACGGAGGAGCCGCCCTTTGCCCGCTCTGTGCACGTGAAAGCCAGTTTCAGCAGGGGTTGTCGCGATCCGGCAGGGGGTAGCTAACGATGGGTAAGGACAATGCCGGTTACTAGACGAGTTCAACCAGTTTTTGCCATTCGGCTTGACCTTGTCGCCCTCGCCGCCTACCGTCACTGTGCGTAACCGTTACCGTAAGCGACGACTGGCCGGGAAACCGAGGAAAAATGCCATCTGAGTATGCTAAGACCCTAGGCGCGCGACTGCGGGCCATCCGCACCCAGCAGGGGCTATCACTGCATGGCGTTGAGGAGAAGTCCCGCGGCCGGTGGAAGGCCGTCGTCGTCGGCTCCTACGAGCGCGGCGACCGCTCGGTTACCGTCCAGAAGCTCGCCGAGCTGGCAGAGTTTTACGGAGTCCCGGTCTCCGAGCTGCTGCCTGGCGACGCGGCGCCCACGCCGATCGCGTCCGCGCCCAAGCTTGTCATCGACCTAGAGCGGATGAACGCGCTTCCCAAGGAGAAGGTCGGCCCGCTCGCTCGCTATGTCGCCACCATTCAGGCACAGCGCGGCGACTACAACGGCCGGGTGCTTTCCGTTCGGCACGAGGACCTGCGCTCGCTCGCGGTAATCTACGACAAGTCGCCTGCCGACCTCACCGAGGAGCTCATCAGCTGGGGCGTTCTTGACGCCGACGCGCGCAGCACCTCCATCGAGTCCTTCTAAGGCCCGATCCGACGCCCACCCGACGTGACCCGGCTCGCGCCGGGTGGGCGGATCAGCTTGCCGTCCTGAGCGGCAGCATCGGCTCGCTCTCCGTCCCGAGCGCCCGCTCGGCCACCGCGAGGAACGTACCCGCGTCGCGCAGCAGGTCCTCGGCCTCGCTCGCGGTCGCCGCTCGCGGCAGACCCGCCTCAGCCGCGGCGCGCTTGGCCGCGCTCGCCGCAAAAAACGCCGCCCATTCAGCAAGGGCAGGCTCGACCTGGGGCAGCAACTCCCAGACCGATCTCGGCCGCCTGCGGCGGCCGCTCCCCGGCTCGCCCCTCGCGGCTACGATGGCGGCAGCCGCCCGCAGCGCGGCCAAGTGCGCGCAGATGTAGCGGGTACCCGGATCGCTCTCGGCATCCGCCTCTGCCAGCCCCTGCCGTGCCGTGCGCAGCAGGGTCAGTGCCGTCGGGGGAACCCGGTTAAATGGCACTGCGTTGCCCGCCGTGGTCAGCGTGCTGATCATGCTCATCACTCCTTTCGGTGATGCGCCTACGTTCGTGTGGCAGCCTCGCCCCGGCCGGCGCACCCGCCGACCGGGCGAAGCACTTCCCCGCGCCCCGCCCGGCCGACACCGGTCGCCGGGGTCACGGCGACCGGTATTCGAACACAGCGTCTATTCGAACACGGGTTCGCCCAGAAGTCCAGCCCATTTGCTTACGAGTTCGAAGCTACCCCTGGGGTCTGACATTCCAGCGAACACGTGGCTGCACCCCGGGGCGCGCTGCCATCTCCTCGCGTCGCTTAAGCTTTCGGTGATGAAGGTCATCGACAGTGAGCTAGGGCCCCGGGAGTTCCGGGCAGCGATCCGCGAGCTCGTCGCCGTGTACGCGGCGGCGATGAACGTGCCCGAGCGGATGCTGGGCGGCCGGGAGTCCATCATGGACCGGCACGCCGCGAACCCGGGTTTCCGCTGCCTCACCGCGACGGCCGACGGAATAGTCGCCGGGTTTACCTACGGGTTCCATGGCGAGAGCGGGCAATGGTGGCACGACATGGTGGCGGGCGCGCTCGCCGTTGATCCAGGGGCTGGTTACCCGGACCAGGCCGCGTATCCGGGACCGGCCGGGAACTCGGGCCGGACCATGGAGCGCACCGCCGCGGCGTGGCTCGATGACTCCTTCGAGATCGCGGAGCTGCATGTGCTCCCGCCCTACCAGGGCACGGGGATCGGTCGTTCGCTGCTGCTCTCGATGACCTCGGGACGGCAGGAGCGCACCGCCGTTCTGTCTACCGCCGACGCGCCGACCCGCGCCAGACGGCTGTACCGGGGAGTCGGGTTCACCGACCTGCTGACCGGGTTCAGGTTCTCGGGGAGCGAGCCGCCCTACGCGGTGATGGGCGCCCCGCTACCGCTGTGCCAGCAGGCCTGAGAACCCGCGTCTGCCCGGCGGGCTATGCACGGCCGCCGCTACACCGCCTCGGGGACGCGGCGGCTGGCCAGGCCAAGCTGCTCGTAGATCTCTATGGTCGCGCGGGAGAAGTTAAGCGTGCAGAAATGCAGACCGGGCGCCCCCTCATCGAGCAGCCGCTGAGAGAGGGCCGCGGCGTAGTCGACGCCGATCTTCCTGACCTCGGCCTGATCCCCTCGGTCGCTCGCGGCGCGAAACTGATCGAGCAGGCCGACGGGTACCTTGCAGTCACCGAGTTCAAGCGAGCGCTCAAGCACGCGCATGCTGGTGACCGGCATGATCCCCGCGATGATGGGCACGTCGCAGCCGTGCCTGGCCACCCGGTCGCGCAGCCTGAGGTAGTCCTCGGCGTCGAAGAACATCTGGGTGATCGCGAAGTCTGCGCCCGCACGGCACTTGGCCACGAAGTGCTTGATGTCGGTCTCCGCGTCGGGTGAACGCGGGTGCGACTCGGGGAACGCCGCGACGCCGACGCAGAAGTCGCCCGACGCCTTGAGCAGCTCGACAAGCTGGACCGCGTGGTGCAGACCCTCCGGGTGCGGTACCCATTGCGCGTTCGGGTCACCTGGCGGGTCGCCACGTAGCGCCAGGACGTTCCGCACGCCTACGCCGGCGTAGGAGCCGATCACGTGCCTCAACTCGGCGACCGAGTGGTTGACCACGGTGAGATGGGCCACCGGGTCGAGCGAGGTCTGCTCGGCGATGGCGCCAGTGACCTGCACGGTGCGGTCTCTAGTGGACCCGCCGGCCCCGTAGGTCACCGAGACGAACGTCGGCTTGAGCGGTTCAAGCTGGCGAATAGCGCGCCAGAGCTGCTGCGTCGCCTGGTCGGTCCGAGGCGGCATGAACTCAAGCGAGAACGACCGCCCCACCTTCAGCATCTCCGCGATGCTCATCGCGGACGTGCGGCGGTGTTCCTGTGGCACCTGCGACGGCAAAGGCTGTCTCGGTCTCGGCGGCATGTGCCCCAGCATAACTCACGACAGGATTTTCTGTGCCGGGGCCACAAGGGTGTGCGGGGGTGGTCCCCCGCACATTAAAACGCGAGGGCCTGAGCGCGGCGGTTGACCTCGGTGCCGCGACGGGCGTACAGCGCCTGGATCGGCGTGCCCGGCAGCGTCTCATCCGCGGTGAACAGCCAGCGAAGGGCCTCATCGTCGCCGAAGCCGCAGTCGAAGAGCACGGTCAGCGTCCCGCTGAGGCCCTTGATGATCTGATCTCCGTCAATGAAAGCGGCGGGGATGGCGCGCTCGCCCGTCGGCCGGATGACGGCGAGCAGCTTGTGATCGCGGAACAGTTGCTTGACCCGGCTAGTGGGGAGGCCGAGCCGCGTGGCTACCTCAGAGAGTGACAGCCATTCGTCGACAAGAGCGTCAGCCGCGGGGTTTATCTGTGTCACGTGTCCAATGTCCCACGTCAGGGCCGGTTTCAAACAACCGACATGCTATCAAAAATAAGGCATCTTTCCCCTGGCCGCCTGAACTCAGCCACGCGGATACGCGCGCCGCGAGCCAGTCTGCCGTGATTATCAGCCCCTCTGGCCTCACGGTGAACAATACCTGGCGCCCGGCGCGCCTTCGGCTGACGAGGCTCGACTCCTCGAGCACGGTCAGATGCTGGGCGACCGCCTGGCGGGAGACCGGCAGCCGCGCGGCCAGCGCGCCCGCGCTGACGCCCGGCGTGCTCGCTAGCAGTTCAAGCAGCTCACGGCGGCGGGAATCGGCGAGCGCGGCGAACACCATGCCTGGATCGGGAAGCACGTCAGATGCCATCTACCTGAATCCGCGGGCCCGATCAGGGTCGTCCCCCCGGGAGATACTGCTCGGCACGGGTGCGCAGGCCGGCAAGCTCATACTGCCAGCCGCCCGTGTTGCCCTTCCACTCGTCCTCGCGCAGCGCCTCGGGCAGGTCGAGCCCGGTGAAGCCGCTCTCGACAACGGTCACGCCGATCTCGTCGCCGATCGGCCGGATGTAGACCTCGACCATGGTCGCGTTGCCAGGCACGGGCTCGGCACCGCCGAACGCACTCGCCCAGCGGAACGAGATATACCCCTGCGGCTCGACGCGGACCACATCGATCACGTGGGGCCGGTCGTCGCCGCCGTATCCGACCGAGACCCGTCCAGGAACGCGGGCCGGCTCGGCGTTGCTGCCAGGCAGCCACCAGCCGGGCCGCGCGACAAGTTGCCATACCTTGTCCTGCGTCGATCTGATGGCGACCTGTTGTTCGATACGGTCTTCCATGACCCGTCCTCCCTCGGCCATCGCAAACTGCAAGCGGAGTCTTGCACATCGCGTATATGGCCGCAACTAGTAGGACCCATGGGCCACAGACGTTCACTCACGTACCTGGCAGGGCGCGCGAAAGGTTCCTGTAAGGAGTGCAGGGGGCGCCAATGTGACTAACAGGCCCGATAGCGCGGTGGCGAGCCGTAAAATTACTACGGATGGAATCTGCTCCCATGGACACGCTCCCCGGGCGGATGCTCGACCGGCGTTACCACGTCCGCTCCCGCATCGCCCACGGCGGCATGGCCACCGTGTACCTCGCGACCGACACCCGGCTCGACCGGGAGGTAGCGCTCAAAGTCATGCACGCCGAGCTGGCACGGGACGCGGAGTTCGTTGGCCGATTCATCGGCGAGGCCAAATCGGTGGCCCGGCTGTCCCACCCGAACGTGGTCGCGGTCTACGACCAGGGCGCCGACGGGCAGTACCTCTACCTCGCCATGGAGTACGTGCCGGGGGGGACCCTGCGCGATGTGCTCCGCGAGCGCGGCTGGCTCCCGTGGAACGAGGCCCTGGAGATCATGGACCCGGTCCTTGCCGGGCTCAGCGCCGCGCACCAGGCCGGGATCGTGCACAGGGACGTCAAACCGGAGAACGTGCTGATCACCCCCGACGGGCGGGTCAAGGTGGTGGACTTCGGGCTCGCGAGGGCCTCGGCCGCCATGCAGCAGACGCGGGCCGGGGTGATCATCGGGTCCGTCGCCTACATCGCGCCCGAGCAGGTCACCGGGGCTGTCACCGATGCTCGCACCGATGTGTACGCGGCGGGCATCATGGCGTTCGAGATGATGACCGGCCGGCAGCCGTATACCGGGGATTCGCCCCTCGCGGTGGCGTACGCGCACGTCAACTCCGACGTGCCGGCCGTCGGCGAACTAGTGGGGGGCATACCGCCTGCCGTCGATCAGCTCGTGCAGGCGGCCACGAGCAGGGACCCGCAACGGCGGCCGTCCGACGCGGACGTATTCCTGCGCGCGGTACGGACGCTTCGCGGCGTTCCGGCCCCGGCCGAGTCGGTCACCGGGTCCTGGGCGGTACCGGCTGCGGCGGCCGCGGCCGTGTCGGCGGGCTCGCACACGATGGTCGTGGGCGCCGCGCATGACGGCGCGGGGTTCGGCAGCACCGAGTACGCGGCGACGGGCCGGTACGACGCCGGCGCCCCGCCCTTCAGCACGGCGAACGGCGAGCAGCACGGCGTCTTCGGCGGCCTGCTGCCGCGCGGCGGGGCCGCGGCTGGCGGCGGCCGCGAGCCGTTCCTGCAGCGCTGGCTGTTCAGCACGCGTCTCGCGTACGTGGCGGTCGCCGTGGCGGCCCTGCTCGCGGTCGGCGTCGGCGGTTGGTGGCTGACCGCGGGGCGGTACAAAACGGTGCCCGCCGTGGACGGCATGTCGGTGACTGCTGCCGGTCAGGCGCTTGTCCAGGCCGGGTTCCACGTGCGGGACGGGTCCTCGCTGATCGACGGCAACGTGCCCAAGGGCGATGTGGTGTCCGTCTCGCCATCCGGGCGCGCGCTGCCCGGTGCGACGATCATCGTGACCGGCTCCCTCGGACCGCGCATGATCACTGTCCCCCACGTGGCGGGCAAGTCCATGGCGGACGCCACGGCGGCGCTGAAGGCGGCCGGCCTGACGGTGAGCTCGACGACCAAGGCCGTTGGCGTAACCGGCAACGTGGTGGTCAACTCGGTGGCGGGCACCACGCCGGCCGAGGGCACCTCATGGCCGCAGAACAGGCCCGTCTACATCGACGTGGTGACCGGCCTGACGCTACCCCCCCTGACCGGGGAGGACATCGGCACGATCCAGCAATGGGCGAGCACGAACAACATCCACCTGCAGTCGACGAACGTGTCGAGCGACAAGCCGCAGGGCGTCATCGTGGCGCAGTCTCCCGCTGCCGGGGCGATCGTTGCGCCGGGCGGGACGGTCAGCGTCTCGGTCTCGCAGGGACCGCCGATGGCACAGATCCCCAACGACCTGGTTGGCCAGCCGTTCCAGCAGGTGCAGCAGACGCTCCAGGGCCTTGGCTTCACTGTTGTCGGCAAGAAGTACTTCTTCGGTAACAAGGTCCTCAGCGTCAGCCCGTCGGGAGAGGCCACTAAGGGCACCACGATCACCGTGTACTACGGCGGGTTCTAACGGCCTCATGGCGCTGATCGGGTCGCACGCGACCGTGACGGGCGGGCTCGCGACCGGCGGACTCGGGTATGCGGCAGAGGTCGGAGCCGAGGTCATTCAGGTATTCGCGTCCAATCCGCGCGGCTGGGCTGCCGGGCCAGGCGACACGGCGCAGGACCGCGCGCTGCGCGAATCCGGCCTTCCTGTTTTCATCCATGCCCCGTACCTGATCAACCTGGGCGCGGGCGACCCGTCGGTGGCGCGGAAGTCGGCCGATGCCATCGCGCACGCGCTGCGCCGCGGCGGGGAGATCGGTGCGCGGGGCGTGGTGGTGCACACCGGGTCGGCCGCGGGCTGGACGGACGGTGTCGAAGGCGCCGCCCGTGAGAGCGCGCTGCGGCAAATCCGCGAGATCGTTCTTCCCCTGCTCGACAAGCTCGGCGACGAGGACCCCGACCTCCTGCTCGAGCCGATGGCCGGACAGGGGCAGATGCTCTGCGCCCGAGCCGGTGACCTGGAGGCTTACCTAGACACACTCGAGCGGCACCCGCGCGCCGGGGTTTGCCTCGATACCTGCCACATGTTCGCCGCGGGCCACGACCTGACCGCCGAGGGCGGAGTGCGGATGATGCTCGGCGAGGTCCTGACGGCGGCCGGGCCTGGTCGCGTGCGGCTTGTGCACGCAAACGATTCGCTGCTCGGCTGCGGGTCCAAGCGCGACCGGCACGAGGGAATCGGCTCTGGCGCGATCGGCGCCGAGCCGTTCCGCGAACTGCTCGCCGCGCTGCCCGATGTCCCGTTCGTCGTCGAGACGCCAGGCGGGAAGGCGGGACACGCGCGGGATATCGCTACCCTCAAGGGACTGCGCTGAGGTCAAGGGGGACACATCAGGTGGTTGTTGTCATGGACCCGGACGCGACGGCGTCCGACGTTGACCATGTGGTCAACGTGGTCAACGAGGCAGGCGGCGAGGCATTCGCCAGCCGCGGCGAGTCAAGGACGATCATCGGGATCAGCGGCGACCTGGAGAGATTCGCCGCCACGCTGAACTTGGCCGGGCTGCCAGGCGTCGCCAACGTGGTGCGCATCTCCGTTCCCTACAAGCTGGTGAGCAGGGAGCATCGCCGCGAGCGCTCGGTCATCAAGATCGCGGGCGTGCCGATCGGGCCCGACACGCTGACCGTGATCGCCGGTCCCTGCGCGGTCGAGACACCCGAGCAGACCCTCGGCGCGGCGAGGATGGCCAGGGCCGCCGGAGCGTCGCTGTTGCGCGGTGGCGCGTTCAAGCCGCGCAGCTCGCCTTACGCGTTCCAGGGGCTCGGCGAGGCCGGCCTGAAGATCCTCGCCGACGTCCGGGCCGAGACCGGGCTGCCGATCGTGACCGAGGTCGTCGACGCGCGGGACGTCGACCTGGTCGCCTCCTACGCCGACATGCTCCAGGTCGGTACCAGGAACATGCAGAACTTCCCGCTGCTGCAGGCGGTCGGCGCGGCGGGCAAGCCGGTCATGCTCAAGCGCGGCATGTCCGCCACCATCGAAGAGTGGCTGATGGCCGCCGAGTACATCGCGCAGCGCGGGAACCTGGACATCGTGCTCTGCGAGCGCGGCATCCGCACCTTCGAGACCGCGACGCGGAACACCCTTGACATCGCGGCGGTGCCCGTCGTGCAGCGGTTGTCGCACCTGCCGGTGATCGTGGACCCGTCGCACTCGGGCGGCCGCCGCGACCTGGTACTGCCGCTGTCGCGCGCGGCGATCGCGGTCGGCGCGGACGGCATCATCGTCGACGTGCACCCGCACCCGGAGAGCGCGCTGTGCGACGGCCCGCAGGCACTCATCGAGTCCGACCTGCGCGAGCTCGCGAGCGTCGCGCACCACCTGTCGCCGCTCGTCGGCAGGACGCTGACTCCCGCGCCAGCGCCCACCCTGGCAGCGCACGCCTAAGTTCGCCGCAGCGCCTTACTCCAGCAGGTATACCTGGGCGGACGCCGCGAGCTCCTGCGCCAGTTCGTCCGCGTCGAGGCGTCCCTCGATGAGGCGCAAGGCGTCGATCTTCGCCCTGGTCTCTACCCGGCGCGGGGTGAGCAGCGTGCAGCAGTCCTGATCGGGCAGCTCGGAGATGGCGAGCGTGCCGATTCGCCGTGCCTCCGACATGGTTTCCGACTTGTCCCAGCCGATCAGCGGCCGAAGGATGGGCAGCGACACGGCGTCGTCGAGCGCGGTGATGTTCGGCAGCGTCTGGCTGGACACCTGGCCGAGCGAATCGCCCGTGACCAGCGCCCCCGCGTTGACCCGCTGGGCGAGCACGGCTGCGGTCTTGAGCATGAGCCGCCGCTGCGCCACCACCTGGAGCCGCCCGGCACCCGAGTTGGCGAGCGACCGCTGCGCCTTACCGAACGCCACCACATGCAACCGCGACCCGCCCTGGAACCTGTCGAGGCCGCGGACCAGCGCATATGCCTTGTAGATGGACTCAGGCCCGGTAAGCGGCATGCCGGAGAAATGCAGGAAACTGCAGCGCAGCCCTCGCCGCATCATCCGGTAGGCGGCGACCGGCGAGTCGATTCCGCCGGACATCAGCACGACCGCCCGCCCGCTCATCCCCACCGGAAGGCCGCCCTGTCCGAGCTCTCCGCCGGTGAACACGAACGCCTCGTGGGAGTCGACCTCGACGAAGATCTCCGTGTCCGGGTGCCTGAGGCTGACCTCCAGCCCGTGCGCGGCCTGCACTCCCCGCCCGACTACCACGTTGAGCTGCTCGGACGTGAGCGGGAACCGTTTATCACGGCGCCGCGACCTGACCGCGAACGCGCCGCTGCGCGGCCCGGTGAGCGCGACCGCCGCGGCGGTCGCGGCCTCGGGCGTCTTGTCCACCCGCAGCGCCCGGCAGACCCGGGCGATCCCGGGCACGTCGGCGACGCGCGCGGCCACCTTGTCAACGTGCGCTGGCGCGACCATCATCACGATGACGCCCTCGCGCACGACAAGTTCCACGGACACCCCGGTGTCCCGCAGCGCCGCGCGGATGTTGAGGTGCAGGATGTGCTCGAACTGCGGCCTGTTCTGCCCCTTGAGGAAGATCTCCCCCAGCTTGAGCAGAACGCACGGCTCGCCGGCAGCCGGTTCCGCCGCCCCGGCGAACGCGACAGGATCGGTCATGGACATCCTTCCAGTTTGCCAGTTTCCTGGCGGAGTTTCCGTGGTTCCACCGACCAGTTTCCTTGCCGCATGGGGGTTTGCGATATAACGTGTGCGCGTGAACTCCAACGAACGCGCGGAGGTCGCCGCTTCCGTCGCCGCCCATTCCGAACTCGGTCCGCATTACGATTCCGCGGTTGCCGAGGGGCTCGTCGAGCGCATCGGCGAGGAGATCGACAGGCGCGTGGACGCACGACTGCGCACGGGTCAGCAGGCGGTGCCGGCTCAGGCACCGCCTGCGTTCCAGAGGGCCGCCCCCGCCGCAGTCAGCGACACGACGACCCCCGCCGCGTCGCAGCGGCGAAGCAATGGGGTAACCGGGATGATCCTCGGGCTCGGGTCGCTTGGGCTCGGCGTCGGCGCGACCGCTGTCGTGGTCAACGGCCATGTCTCCAGCGCCGCGGCGGTGGTGATGGTCCTGCTGATCTGGGCAGTGATCGCTGTCGTCAACGCAGCGCATTCACAGCGACGGTAACCTGAAAGAGTCAGCCGGGTACGTTCAGGATAATTCGATTTTTCTTGATACTCGGATGGCACACGGGAGAAGTCCAATGTTTGAGCGGTTCACCGAGCGTGCGCGGCGTGTCGTAGTCCTGGCGCAGGAAGAAGCCAGGATGCTCGACCACAACTACATCGGCACCGAGCACATCCTGCTCGGGCTGATCCACGAGGGCGACGGCGTCGCGGCGCGGGTCATCGAGTCCATGGGGCTCACGCTCGAGGCCGCCAGGGGCGAGGTCGAGCAGATGATCGGCCGGGGCAGCGCGGCGCCGTCCGGGCACATACCGTTCACGCCCCGGGCGAAGAAGGTCCTCGAGCTGTCGCTGCGCGAGGCGCTCGAGCTGAACATTACCTACATCGGTACCGAGCACATCCTGCTCGGGCTGATCCGCGAGGGTCACGGCGTCGGCGCGCAGATCCTCGAGCGGCTCATCGCTCCGCTGCCGACGGTCAGGGAGCGGGTCATCGAACTGGCCGACACGGAGCCGCAAGAACCAGCCGCTGAAGAGCCGATGATGGTCACGGCCGTGCGCTCGCCGTCCATCCTGAGCGGTGGCAGGAGCTTCGGACGGGACATCCGGGTGCGGATGGAGACCGTCGTTGAGTTCCGCGATGCGCTGGCGTCCATCGACCGCAGGCTGGCCGCGATCGAGCGTCATCTCGGGATCGCCGGGGAAGAGCCGAAGGAATCGGCGGAGTAGGACTCCGCCTGCTCCGCACGCCTAGCGGGTCCGCGCGCAAAACAAATTGCCTGGTTGTCGGGGTACGACGCAGCTTGGATAGATCCCTGTTGACGTAAGAACGGACTTCGTCATGTCGTGGCGCGCGCTTGCCCGCCGGTTCCCCGTGCTCGCCATACCCGACTTCCGGCTCTTGCTCGCCGACCGGCTGCTGGCACCGTTCTCCGTCGGCTTCTCGATGGTCGGCGTCTCGTTCGCGGTGCTCAACGTCACCGGGTCCACCGCCGACCTCTCCTACGTGCTGGCCGCGCAGGTCGCGCCGATGCTGGTGTTCACTCTCGTCAGCGGTGTTTTCGCCGACCGGCTCAGGCCGCAGTGGGTGATCATCGCCGGCAACTTGGCCGTCGTCGTGGGAGAGGGCACGTTCGGCGTGCTCATGCTCACCACCCGCCATCCGGCGCTGTGGGCGATGATCTGCCTCGAGGCGCTCAACGGCATAGGGGGCGCCTTGTTCTACCCCGCCTCGCAGGCGCTCCTCCCCCAGATCGTGCCCGACACGCTGCTGCAGGAAGGCAGCTCGATCAGCAGGCTGGCGATGAACACCGGGCAGATGACCGGCGCGGCGTCGGCCGGCCTTGTGGTCGCGGCGGCCGGTCCAGGGTGGGCTCTGACGCTGTGCGCGATCGGCATGACGGGCACCATCCCGCTGCTGCTTGCCCTCAAGGGCGGCGCGAACGTGCTGCGCGACTCGACCAGAAGCACGGGGATGCTGACCGAGCTGCGCGAGGGATGGACCGAGTTCCGCAGCCATACCTGGCTGTGGGCTACCGTCATCCAGTTCTGCCTGGTCATGATGGCTTTCAACGGCGCTTTCCTGGTGCTCGGTCCCGTCGTGGCAAGGGCGCACCTCGGCGGCCCCGCCGCGTGGGGGGCGATCACCGCCGCCGACGCTCTCGGCCTGATCGCCGGCGGCATCGCGAGCCTGCGGTACACGCCGCGCAGGCCCATGCTGTTCGTGGTCACGTCGGGCGGCGCGATCGCGGCCTCTCCGCTGGCGCTCGCGCTCGTGCTGCCGCTGCCGGTGATCTGCGCGGTCGCGTTCGGCCTCGGGACGCTGATCGAGGTGATGATGGTGCAGTGGACCGTGCAGATGGCCACCCGCATCCCCGCTGACAAGCTGGCGCGGGTCTCGGCCTACGACGCGCTCGGCTCGATGTCGGCGATGCCGGTCGGTGCCCTTCTCGCGGGTCCCCTGGCGGCCGCGATCGGCGTTTCCTCGACGCAGTTCGCCGCGGCGGCGGTGATCGTGATCGCCTCGGCGCTCACGCTGATCCCCCGCGAGATCTGGACCATCCGGAGCGACGACGTTGTGTCTCGCGGGGCGGTTGAGCCCGGTGCGGCACCGCTATCGGAGCCCGTCGCCGCGGTACCGCTCTGACGAGCGGATTCTCGCGGCTACCTGGAATGTCAGACCCTCGGCGTAGCGTTTGCGTCATGAACATTCCCAAGCTTCTTTCCGGCCGCCGACGCCGCCCCGCGTGGTCCGACCGCGCGACGGAAGCCGAGGAGCAAAACCCCGGCCAGCACGCCTACCTGAACTGGGTCGCCGCCACGGTCAGTGAGTACGGCTGGGCCGTATCAGGCAACCGGGGCGACGGCCAGGCACCGCCGTGGGCCTACAGCGTCGGCATCTGGCTCAATAGCCAGGGACCCGAGCTCATCGTCTGCGGCCTGCCGCTTGAGAACGCCGCTTCCATCATCAACGCGATCGGCACGCGGGTCGCCGACGGCGCGGACATCGCCCCCGGCATTGTGCTCGACGATGTGTGCCGGGCCCCGCTCACGTTCCGGCCGGTCGACATGAGCTGGCGGACGAGCGGCCTGATGTCGGCCTCCGATTCTTTCTACGGCATGGTCAGGCCGCCGTACCTGCAGGTCGTGTGGCCCGACACGAACGACTGCTTCCCCGGGGACCCGGGGTTCCAGCAGGGCTTCGACGGCCTGCAGCCGCTGCTCTGGCTGCCGCGCGACGACAACCCCCCGTCCCGCTGGACCAGGCTCGGCCAGTTGACCTGAGGACCATGCGATGATGATCCCCATGAGTAGGCCCGGGTGGTTTGACGAACTGCCGGAGTTCATGACCGAAGCGGAGTACCGCGATCTGCCCGAGGACATCGCGCGCACCGTCGAGGTCGTCTACGGACACGTCATCAAGTGCGAATCGCCGACACCACGGCACAACCGGATCGCCCGCCGTATGGCGAATGCCCTGGAGTCCGCCCGGTCGCCCTCCGATCCGTGCCTGACCGTGGAGACCGACATCGACGTGGTCCTCTGGCGGATTCCCCGGTTTACGTTCCGCCGCCCCGACGTCGTCGTCTACGAGTGCATCGACGACGCCGCAAGAAAACCCACCGCACAGGAAACTGTCCTGGTGGTAGAGGTCACCTCGCCCACCACGGCCAAGGAAGACTTGCTGGACAAGAAGGCCCAGTACGCGGCCTCCGGCATCCCGCTCTACCTAGTCATCGTCCTAGACGAGAAATACGACATCTGGGAGATCCGCGAGTTCCACCTTGACGCCGCGACCGCCGCCTACCGACTGCACGCCGTCCATCGCTCGGTCCTCGACCTAGAGCAGCCCATCAGGCTAACCCTCCCGATATCCGACTTGGTGACCGCCTAAGCGTTCCCCGTGATTTCTTCGACTCGAGCGCACTGGTGAAGCTGGTGGTCGAGGAGCCGGGAAGCAAGCTCGCGGCCGAGCTGTGGGACGGATGCGACGCTGCCCTGGGGAGCAGGCTTGCCTACCCAGAGGTCCGCGCCGCGCTCGCGGCCTGCGCCCGCGACCATCAACTCAGTGCCGACGATCTGCGCGCCGCAGGGCAAGCCTGGGAGGAGTTCTGGGCCGCAACCCGTCCGGTGGAACTGGCCCCTTCCGTAGAAAGCCACGCCGGCCAACTGGCCGGGCTGCACGCGCTACGGGGCGCGGACGCGGTGCATCTCGCCAGCGCCCTGGCCATCGGCGACCCGGACCTCATCGTCGCGGTCTGGGACCGCCGCCTGCACGCGGGAGCGATGGCGGCGGGCACCAACGTGGCGCCCGCCGTCATCGGATAACGACACGGAGGGGCCTGCGCTCGCAGCCTTCCACCATCCAACGGGCCAAGTGTGCTTTCGGGCCGGCAAGAGCGAGCCCAAACGTGCATTTGGCACACTGGCGCCGGGCCGCGACCGCCCGTTTTGCCCTCGTTGTCCGTCCACGGGATGCCGCGGCGGCCGACTGCGGGCAGCGTCAGGTGCGCACCAGTGAGCCACCAGCATCCACCCGGTGTGCAAAGACAACAGCAGAGGCTGGCGTGACGGAACGGAACAGACGGAACTCACCGGTAGCGAGCACGATCTGGAGCGCCATCCCGGTCTCCGCGTGCAGTCGTGCGAAACGGTCCCCGGCCTCGTTGGCGCGCCGTAGCGGCCGCGTCGGTGACATCGAGCTTGACCGCCTCGACCTGGCTGGGATCTGCGGTACTTCGTCGCTGTCGCCGAGGTGTTGCCCTTAGTCCGGGCTGCCGATCCGTTGCATATTGCGATTGCGATAGCATTAGAAGCACTGCTAGCATTGCAGTCAATTGAACGTTGGGAGAGACGCGATGGCGACGCTGACGATCCGTGGGCTTGATCCGGTGACGCATGCGCGGCTGCGCGTCGAGGCTGCGCGGCATGGCCGGTCCATGGAAGCCGAGGTCCGGGCCATTCTCCAGGACAGGCTCAAGTCCAGCGCCGACGAGCCTGGCCTCGGAAGCCGCATCCGGGCCCGCTTCCAGGGGCTTGAAGGTGATCTGGAGCTTCCCGACCGCAGCGGCGAACTGCCGCGCGCGGCGGAGTTCGGCCTGTGATCGCCCTCGATACCAACGTCATCTCCGAGCTGGCCCGCCAGCTGCCTGATCCCGGAGTGCTCTCCTGGCTTGACTCCCTTGAAGTCTCCGACGTGGTCACGACCGCGGTCACCGCCGCCGAGCTGCGGTACGGCGTCGCGAGGCTTCCCGACGGCCACCGTAAGCGGGAGCTGACGGTAGTGATCCGCGGCCTCCTGACCGAAGACTTCCACGGCCGGGTTCTTCCCTTCGATGAACGCGCCTCCGCGCGGTACGCGGACATCGTCACCGGACGCGAGCGAATCGGCAGGCCCGTCGGCATAGCAGACGCTCAGATCGCCGCCATCTGCCTTGACTCGGGCGCCATCCTGGCCACCCGCAACACCGCCGACTTCGAGGAAACGGGAATCGAGCTCATCAATCCCTGGAAGCTCAGCTGATCCCCGGAAACCGGGTTAGCGCAGCGGAGAACGCATCGCCCGGCACGAGCCTTAGGAAATTCGTGGTTGTCGCCGAGGAGCTGCCCACCGCGTATACGGACGCGGCATCGATGCCAGCCCGGGGCCTTCGCCGACACTCATTGGTCGCTCGCCTGACGGTATCGCCGATGATACCATCAGGTCATGGCGATGACATTGCGGCTGGCGGATGACGAGACCGAGGCGCTGCGCCGAAGGGCCGACCTTGAGCACCGGTCCATGCAGGAAGTGGCCCGGCAGGCGATCCGCGAGTACGTGGAGAACCACAGCCGCGCCGAGTTGCTCGGCCGAGTCCTCGACGAGGAACTGCCCCGCTACGCCGAGGCGCTGGAGCGGCTCGGCCAGTGATCTACCTGGCGCTGCCCGAACTACTGCACGTCACCGACCGCATCCTGGGGCCTGACTACGCGGTGCGCGACTACGGCTTGCTTGAGGCAGCCCTGGCCCGCCCCCGGGCCACCGCGTTCGGCAAGGACGCCTACCCCGACCTCGACACCAAGGCCGCCGCGTTGCTGCACTCCGTCGCCCGCAACCACGCCCTCCTCGACGGTAACAAGCGGCTCGCACTCGCCGCGGTCATCGCCTTCTACGGCCTCAACGGCCGACGCCTCACCCTGACCAACGACGCCGCCTACGATCTAGTGATCAGCGTCGCATCAGGGCAGCCCGACACCGTGGATCTCATCGCTGCCGTGTTGCAGGCCGCCACCGAACCGAGAAAGTAGAACAGCGCAGCCGGCAATCGTCCGCTCGTCCTCACCTACGCGGCAGGCGGGCGGGCGGCAGGACCTCAGCCGAAGAAGACCTCGGCCTCGGCGTAGCGGTCCGGCGGGACCAGCTTGAGCTCGCGGGTGGCTTCCGCGATCGGGACGAGGCCGATCTGGGTGCCGCGCAGCGCCACCATCATGCCGAATTGCTCGTTGTGCACCGCCTGGACGGCGCACAGGCCGAACCTGGTCGCGAGCACCCGGTCGAACGCGGTCGGCGTGCCGCCGCGCTGGACGTGGCCGAGCACCGTGCAGCGCGCTTCCTTGCCGGTGCGCTTCTCGATCTCGGTGGCGAGGAACTGGCCGACGCCGCCGAGTCGCACGTGGCCGAACGCGTCTAGCGTGCCCGAGGTCAGCGAGAGCTCGTCGTGGACCGGGTGCGCGCCCTCGGCGACAACCACGATCGGCGCGTACCTAGTCTGGAACCGGTGCTCCACGTAGGCGCAGACCTTGTCGATCTCGAACGGGCGCTCGGGGATGAGGATCACGTTCGCGCCGCCCGCCAGGCCCGCGTGCAGCGCTATCCAGCCCGCGTGGCGGCCCATCACCTCGACAATGAGCGCCCGGTGGTGCGATTCCGCCGTGGTGTGCAGCCGGTCGATCGCCTCCATCGCGATGTTCACCGCGGTGTCGAAGCCGAACGTGTAGTCGGTGGCCCCGAGGTCGTTATCGATGGTCTTGGGCACGCCGATGACAGGGATGCCCTCCTCCTGCAGTCGCGCGGCCACGCCGAGCGTGTCCTCGCCGCCGATGACGATGAGCGCGTCCACGCCGAGCCCCGACAGGTTGTCCTTGATCCGCTCGACGCCGGAGCGGCCAGGGCCCGTCTCCTTGAACGGATTCGTCCGCGACGACCCGAGTATGGTGCCGCCGCGCGGCAGGATGCCGCGCACCGCGGGCACGTCAAGCGGCACCGTGTCCGCGTCGAGCGGTCCGCGCCATCCGTCGCGGAATCCCACGAACTCCAGGCCGTATTCCTGAATTCCCCTGCGCACCACCGCGCGGATAACGGCGTTCAGGCCGGGGCAGTCGCCGCCGCCGGTAAGCACTCCCACTCGCATGGGTTAAGCCTAGCCGTCCGTCAGACGCTTGTGATGAAGCGAATGAGAACGTTGGGACTTGTGCCGATTACTCCGCGTCGGACTCGTCGGTTTGCGCCCGACCTTTGAACGTGCTGGCGTAGCTGTCGACGTATTCCTGGCCGGACAGCTTGGCGATCTCGGCCATGATCTCGTCGGCCACCTCGCGTAGCGCCGCCCGGTCCGACTCCTTGCCGTAGTACCTGGAGAACTCCATGGGCGTGCCGAAGATCGCCCCCGGCCTGATCGTCATCTTCGGCCTGCGCGAGCCGGACGGCAGGAATTCGAAGGTGCCCATCATGGCGCACGGCACCACCGGCGCACGGGACTCGAGCGCCAGCCTGGCGACTCCCGTCCTGCCCCTGTAGAGCCGACCGTCCGGCGATCGCGTGCCCTCCGGGTAGATGCCGAGCACGTTCCCCTCAGCGAGGACCCGCAGCCCGGAGCGCAGCGCCCGTTCGCTCGCCTCACCGCCGGTCCTGTCGATCGGGATCTGTCCGACGCCGCTGAAGAACGCCCTGCTCGCCAGGCCCTTGATGCCGTTGCCCGTGAAGTATTCCGACTTGGCGAGGAACACGACCTTGCGCCGCAGTGGAAGCGCACCGAAAAAGTGGTCGGCGAAGGACTGGTGGTTGAGCGCGAGGATAACCGGGCCTCGGCGAGGCACGTTCTTGTGACCTCGTGACCAGGGCCGGAACACCAGCTTCAGGGTGACGCCCAACGTGTACTTAGCTAGCCAGTAGAACACGGATACATCGTCGCACGTCCTGCAAGCTGGAAGCGTCTTCGACGGGCAGACACAGCACCCCAGACAGACATCCCCCCGGACATATAGAGTTCTGGGATGTCGTCTAAATCAGGTGAGGCCGGCATCATGCAGCCCGGTGCCGAGCCGTTCTCCGCCGACGGCAGTCCTATCGGAGTCCTCGTCCTGCACGGATTCACCGGCAGCCCGCAGACGGTCCGTCCGTGGGCCGAGCACCTGGCGGCCGCCGGCCTGACCGTCCGCGTACCCGTGCTGCCTGGTCACGGCGCGACCTGGCAGGACCTGGGCCGTACCGGCTGGCTCGACTGGTACGCCGGGGCCGAGCGGGCCTTCGCCGAGCTCAGCGCGACGTGCGACCAGGTCTTCGTGGCCGGCATCTCGATGGGCGGCTGCCTGGCCTTCCGCCTCGCGCAGACGCAGGGCGGGAAACTCAGCGGGCTCGTCGTGGTAAACCCGTCGCTGGCGGGCGACACCAAGATGATCACGTTCGCGCCCGTCCTCAAGTACGTGGTCAAGTCCGTGCCCTCAATCGGCGGCGATATCAAGAAGCCCGGCGCGCGGGAGGGAGCGGTCAAGCGGACTCCCGTGGCAGCCGTGGCGACGCTGCCGCAGATGTGGCGGACGACAGCGGAACGACTCGCCGAGGTGACCCAGCCGCTGCTCGTATACAGGTCCACGGTCGACCATGTAGTCGGTCCCGCCAGCATGCGGGTCCTGATGACCGCGCTGCCCGGTGCCGAGGTACGGCCGCTGGCCAACAGCTACCACGTCGCGACGCTTGACAATGACGCGGCGGAGATTTTCGATGGCACCCTGTCGTTCATACGGCAGCACGGTGACGGGAAGCACGACGATGGGAAACATAGCGATGGGGAACGCATCGTTAGTTAGGACGCTCAGCGTGACGGCGAAGAGGGTATAAAGGACTCCACTGTGGCTGACGGGGACGTGCCGGGCGGAACCGGCACAGGCGGGAACGCGACGGGCGGGGACGGTGATGAGGCCGTCTGGCTGGACCTGGTCGCCCGCTTTGGCACGCCCGCGCCGGTCGGCCTGCAGCCACCCTGGCCGGACCGTGAGGACCTCGCGGGCCCGGTGTCGGTGACGCCTACGATGCCGCCGGCGCCGACCATGCCGCCGACGCTGCCGGACGCGCTGCCGCGCGAGCCGCCGACCAATCCGACCGGGCTGCCCGGGCTGCCCATCTCGACCGGGCTGCCCCCGCTGTCCGGCGAGCCGTGGACGATAGGCGGCGGCTCCGGGCCGCGGGATGCCCCGCTGCCCGACAACCCCGCCGAGGATCACTTCGTGCCGCCGGTCCCCCCGCCGCTGCCGAGGCTCAACCCGGTGACCAAGGGCGCCTGGCTCGCGCTATTCGGCGGTCCGCTCTACCTGCTCATCAGTACCGCTGTCGGCTCCACCATCTCCGCGCTCGCCGCCTTCCTCGCGGTCGCCGCCTTCGTGAGCGGCTTCGTCATCCTCCTGCTTCGGATGGACAACGGTCGGCCACCCGACTCCGGGCCCGACGACGGCGCCGTTGTCTGACGGCTGCTGCTCCCGCTGCTCCGGAGAGGCGGCGCTGGCGGGCGGAGTCCCGGCAGCGGAGTAGCCCGCGGGCGGGCGCGGTGGCGCGGGTCGCATGGCCGCCTCGAACATTCCGAACGCGTCCCTGGTGAACCCGGCCAGGGTGTCCCCCATGCCCGCGAGCGGAGAACTGGCCGCCTGGGTCGCGCCGCCCGAATCCCGGTACCTGCGGGCGGCACGGCAGATCGGGCACCACTGGCACTCCGGCGGCTCATCCCCAGGCGCCTCTGTGGTCGCGGTCTCCCAGACGTCGGCGTGCTTAGCGCCAGTGCCGCCGCCGAGCGTGGACTTGACCCTGTCCGCCACGCTGACGCCGATGCTGCGCGCGCCCGCCTTCATCAGCCACCGCTGGAAATCGCCAATCGGGTCATTTCCCGGCTCTGTGCTCATACTCGCAGACTAACTCGCCCCAGCCACTCAACGCTCCACCCGAGGGGATCTTGGAGCTAAAGGTCCACAATGTAGGGGGTGCGGGTGGCGCGGAAATGGCCGACGTTGACGCACTCGGTTTTCCCGAGGCGGATCCGGCGGGCCAGCGGGTTGTGGACATGACCGAAGAACGCGTACCTGGGCTGAGTGCGCTTGATGACGTCGAGCAGCGCGACCGAGCCGGTTTCCATCCGGCGGGCCACCGTGTCGTAAAGGAGCTCGGGAACGGCCGGAGGGATGTGCGTGCACAGCACGTCGACCGCGCCCACGGCATCCAGCTTGGCGGCGAACTCGGCGGGCCGCACCTCGTTCGGCGTGTGATACGGGGAGATCAGCCCCGCGCCCACGAAACCGAACCTGACTCCCCCGACCTCCGCGCGGCCGCCGTCGACCACATGGTGGCCCGGCTTGAGATAGCCGTTCCACATCCGCGGCACGTCCACGTTGCCGTACGTGAGGTACGCCGGCTCGGCGAGCGCGCCGAACAGCGCCGCGTACTGCTTCCTGATCGCCGCTTCGGTCAGCGCGCGCAGATCGGTGCCGCGCTCGGCCGTCAGCCGGGCCGCGATCCCCGCCGTCAGTGCCCTGGCCTCGCCGAAGCGCCGCGCGGTGCGCAGCCCGATGTACTCCCTGGCGTACTCCGACCCGTAGAGCTCGGCGAAAATGCCCTGTGTATGGTCCTCGTAGTCAAGGAAGAGCAGCATGTCGCCAAGGCAGATCAGAAGGTCGGCGCCGTCGGCTGCCCGCGCGAGTGCGTCAGCCGTGCCATGCACATCGCTTACTAGATGGACCCGCATGAGATAAACATAGACTCTGGGAATCAGCCTCCCCCGGGAGAGGACAGGTCGTGCGCGAGTACAGCATTCCAGCCATGGCGGAAATCCCGGCGTCGGCCAACCTGGCCGACGTCGTCAGCCGCCGCGCGGCGGAGCAGCCGCGCGCGGTCGTGCTGCGCCGCAAGGACTCAGGCGGCACCTGGACGGATGTCACCGCGAGCACATTCAGGGACGAGGTACACGGGCTCGCCAGGGGGTTCATCGCGGCGGGCGTCACCGCCGGCGACCGGATCGGGCTCATGTCGCACACCAGGTATGAGTGGACGCTCATCGACTACGCGCTGTGGACGATCGGCGCGGTCGTCGTGCCGATCTACGAGACCTCCTCCGCCGAGCAGGCCGAGTGGATCTTGTCCGACTCCGCCGCCCGCGCCGTCATCGCGGAGAACGAGCAGTTCGGGCAGCTGATCACTGAGGCACGCGACCGACTTCCCGCGCTTGAGCACCTATGGCGGCTCGGGGAGGACCTGGACAAGCTGACCGCCGCAGGCGCGGACGTCAGCGCCGAGACCCTCGCCGCCCGGACACAGACGGCGACATCGACGGACCTCGCGACGATCATCTACACCTCGGGGACCACAGGGCGCCCGAAGGGGTGCAAGCTCACGCACGAGAACCTGCTCGCCGGCGTGCGCAACGCGTTCATGGGGCCGCTCGCCGCGATCCACGCGCAGCCGCAGGCGAGCACGCTGCTGTTCCTGCCCCTCGCGCACGTCTTCGCGCGGATCATCGAGGTTGGCTGCCTGGATGCCGGAGTCGTCGTCGGACACTGCCAGGACATAAACGACCTGCTTCCCGACCTGGCCTCATTCCGGCCGACGTTCGTGCTCGCCGTGCCACGGGTTTTCGAGAAGGTCTACAACGGCGCCGAGCAGCGGGCGATCGGCGAGGGCAAGGGCAAGATCTTCGCCCGCGCCGCGCGGACGGCCGTCGGGTACAGCGAGGCACTCGACAGCCCCCGCGGGCCCGGTCTGACGCTGCGCGCGGAGCACGCGCTGTTCGACAGGCTCGTCTACGGCAAGCTGCGCGCGGCGCTCGGCGGCCGGGCGACGGTCGCTGTGTCCGGCGGCGCGGCCCTGGCGGAGCGGCTCGGGCACTTCTTCCGCGGCGTTGGCGTCACCATCCTCGAGGGATACGGGCTGACGGAAACCACCGCGGCCATCGCGGTGAACCGCCCGGACAGGCAGAAGATCGGCACCGTCGGCTTGCCGCTGCCCGGCGTGGCCGTCAAGATCGCCGAAGACGGCGAGGTGCTCGTCAAGGGCAAGGTCGTCTTCCCCGGCTACTGGCAGAACGAGGCGGCGACCAAGGAGACGTTCACCGCCGACGGCTGGTACGAGTCGGGTGACCTCGGCGAGCTTGACGACGAGGGCTTCCTGCGCATCACCGGCAGGAAGAAGGACCTGATCGTCACCGCCAACGGCAAGAACGTGGCGCCAGCGGTGCTCGAGGACCGGATGCGCATGCACGCGCTGATCAGCCAGTGCATGGTGGTCGGCGACGGCCGCCCGTTCGTCGCCGCCCTTGTCACCATCGACGCCGAGGTCCTCGGCCCGTGGAAGGAACGGCACGGCAAGCCCGCCGACGCCACCGTCGCCGACTTGCGCGACGACCCCGACCTGCTCGCTGAGGTCCAGGCGGCCGTGGACGACGCGAACAAGGCGGTCTCCCGGGCCGAGTCGATCAGGAAGTTCCGGGTGCTCGACGTGGACTTCACCCAGGAGCAGGGCCACCTGTCGGCCAAGATGGGCATCCGCCGCAGCGTCCTCACCAGGGAATTCGCTGACGAGATCGAGGCCCTGTACCGCTAGTTCTCGACGGTGATGGATGGCGCGTGCTGGTACCAGCTCGCGATCAGCGATGACACCTGCGGCCCCGAACTGAAGTCAACGCGGAGCCAGCCGGTGCCCGACCAGGTCTGCACGGAGTACCCGGTGTCCGGCACCGCGGCCACCAGTTGTACCGCGCCCTTGGTCATGTCAAGCGTCACGCGCCCGCCGGTCAGCGTGTAGTCGTGCACGCCGCCAGCCGCGTCGGTTGTGCCAGCCGTGGCAGCCGGGGATGTTGGGGCGTGCGCCGCCGTGCTGCCGCCGACGGCAGGCACGGCCTGGCTTGGCGGCGTGCTCGCCGCTTCGCCAGCGGCCGAGCTCGCGCTTGGCGCGGCGGTACCGGTGCCTGCCCCGGTGACGGCGGCAGGTGTCACCGTTGCCGGTGTGACGGGCGTAAGCGGCGCGGCGTTGATCACCGGCACTCCTTGGCCCGCCCCCGCGTCGGCGAGCACCACGTTAGCGCCGAACCACGCCACGCTAACCGCGATGGCGGTTCCGGCCACCCAGGCGGCAAGTCCGACAACGACCCGCATCATGCCTGAATGATGCCGCATGCGACGCCTCGCATACGTACGGTTCGGATTATGGCTCGTGTACTCATTGTCGAGGATGACCCTTATGTCCGGTCGGCGATGGCCGCTCAACGTCGGTGCCGACGACTACGTGGTGAAGCCGTTCTCCGGCGAGCACCTGGCGGCCCGCATAGCCGCGCTGCTGCGCCGGGCCGGCCCGCAGAGCGCCGCCGTCGTCATGTCGGTGGCCGGGCTGAGCATCGGCCTGGCCAGACGGGAGGCGCTGCTCGACGGCAGGCGCCTGGAGCTGTCGCGCCGCGAGTTCGACCTGCTCGCCTACCTGGCCGCGCGGCCAGGCGAGGTGATCTCGCGACGGGAGCTGCTGACCGAGGTGTGGCGCCAGTCCTACGGCGATTGACCAGACCATCGACGTGCACGTGTGCTGGCTGCGGCGCAAGCTCGGCGAGACGGCCGCCCTGCCGCGCTACCTGCACATCGTGCGGGGTGTCGGCGTGATGCTCGACCCGCCACGTTGAGGACGCCACCACGATGAGGACCCAGGCACCATGAGGAGATCGGTGCGCACGACACTCGCGCTCGTGTCGGCCGCGGTCACGTCGATGGTCGCGATCGCGTTCCTGATCCCGCTCGCGGTCGTCGTGCGGGACGTGGCGCGAGACCAGGCGTTCACGTCCGCCCAGCTAGCCGGGGCCGCTATCGAGCCGGTCCTCGCGGTCACCACGTCAAGGGCGACGCTGGAGCGTGCCATCGCGAGCACCACGGCGGGCGGGGCGGGACGGCTCGCGGTATACCTCACCGCCGCGAGTGGCGGGACCGGAGCCTCGGGCGGAACCCTCGTCGGCGGGCGGCAGCACGCGAGCGCCGCCGAGCTGAGGGCGGCCGTGACGGCGGCCCGGTCCTTCATCGCCCCGGTCGCCGGCGGCTACGTCGTGCTGCAGCCGGTCGCGCTCGGCGGCGGCCAGCTCGCGGTCACCGAGGTCTACGTGCCGGCCAGCGATGTCTCCCGAGGTGCTGACCGTCACGCTCGGCTCCGTGCATTAGGGGCATCGATGAGGGCGCGAAGGGCGGCCGCCGTCTGGTCCCAGGACCACTCCTGTTCGACCCAGGCCCTGCCCTTCTCCCCCATCGCCTTCGCGCCCGCCGGATCGGACAGGAGCGAGACGAGGCGTGCGGACAGGGCGGCGACGTCGCTGCCGCCCACCACGTAGCCGGTCTCGCCGTCCAGTATCGCGTCCGGGGCGCCACCCGAGTCGCCGCCGACGACGGGCAGGCCGGTCGCGGACGCCTCCAGGTAAACGATGCCGAGGCCCTCCACGTCGAGGCCGCCGCGCCTGGTCCGGCACGGCATCGAGAAAACGTCGCCGGCCGCGTAGTGCGCGGGGAGTTCCGCCTGCGCGACCGGTCCGGTGAAGTGGACTGAGGCAGCCACCCCGGTCCGTTCCGCCAACTTGTGCAGATCAGCCGAGTAAGGACCGGCACCGACGATGAGCAGGGCAGCGTCGGGGACCTGCCTTTTTACCTCTTTCCACGCTCGGATGAGCGTGTCCTGGCCCTTGCGGCGGACCAGCCGGGAGACGCAGACCACCACCGGGCGGCCGGCCAGTCCGTAGCGATCCCTGATCGTCTCGCGCCCCGCCGGGTCCGGTGTGAAGGTGCCCGCGTCGACACCAGGGTGCAGGCGGGTCAGCCGCGCCGCCGCTTCTGGTGTCAGCGCCCGCGACAGCCGGACCCTGAAGTAATCGCCCAGGTAGGTGAGGACGTCGGTCTCTGAGCCGATCCTGCGCAGCAGCGTGCGCGCGCCGGGCAGCGCGGCCCAGCCTGCCTCGTGACCATGCGTGATCCCGATCGCGCGCTCGACCCCGGCCCGGCGCAGCGCGGGTGTGATCAGGCCGAGCGGCGCGGAGGCGCCGAAGATGACGGCCTCGGCCCGCCGCGACCTCGCCAGCTCGACGGCGCGCCGCGTAACACCAGGCGAGGGGATCATCAGCGACGTCGGGTGCCGCACCACCTGGAACGGCTGGCTTGTGTCGAATTCCCGCGCCCCGTCCCATTTCGGGGCGTAGACCGTCAGGTCTTCCGGCGGCAGCCGGAGGGCGAGCTCGTGGACGAACGACTGGATGCCGCCCTGCCTGGGCGGGAAGTCGTTGGTGACGATCAGCGTGCGACGCATATCGCCTGCCAGTGTAGGCGGGACGGGTGCCGTCCTATGGCCGGGCGGCACCGTCGATGCTGTCCGCGTACCAGGCGGTGGACATCGAGATCTCGCGCACCACCTGGCCAGGCGCTGGCGCGTCGATGATCTCGTCGTTGCCTACATACATGGCGACGTGTCCGATGCCGTTGTAATACACCAGGTCACCCGGCTCAAGCGCGGACAGGGAAATGTGCGGAAGCGCCGCCCACTGACTGTAGGTGTCCCGAGGTATCGTGAGGCCCGCGGACGCCCAGGCCGCCAGCACCAGCCCCGAGCAGTCGAAGCCGTCGGCGCACGGGCCTGTGCTGCCATAGACGTAGGAGCAGCCGAGCTGCCTGAAGACAAAGGCCACCGCCTGCTGCGCCTGGGTCGCGGTCGGGCCCGTGTAGGTCGCCGTCGTGCTGCCGCCGCCGCCGTTGATCGTGCCGGTCTGCACCGTCGTCCGCTGCTGGACGGTCAGCGAGTCGAGGATCGTCTTCTGCTTGCCGAGCAGCGCGGCGATGCGGCTCTTGGTGTGCGCCTTGACGGCGGCGAGCTGCGCGACGCCCTCCTCGGTGCGCTGCTGCGCCAGCTGTGCCGCGGCGACCGTGGCGGCTTCGCCGAGGAAGAGCTGGGTCTGCTGGTTCCGCGCGCCGGTGAGCTGCGTGATGATCGACGCCTCGGCCAGCACCTGCACGGGGTCGCTCGAGGTCAGCAGGCCCGCGAGCGACGTCTGCGCGGAGTCCTCATAGGAGGAGGCTGCGATCTGCACGACCAGGCGCCTGGCGGCATCGTACTTCGCCTGGTCCTGTGCCATCTGCTTGTTTACCAGGCGCAGGCTCGCCTTGGCCGCGTTGAGTTGCTGCGCGACCTGGTCGTACTGCTCGTTCGCCTTGTTGAACTGGCCGGTGAGGCTGTTGATCTTGGCCTGCACCTCGCTGATCGTCGGCTGCGGCTGTGCACCCGCGGCCTGCGTGACCGCTGTGGCCAGCCCGCCGGCCATGAGAATGGCGACGCCGATCAGAACGACGCGGTGCATTCTCGATGTCCGCGTAGCGAGTCCCGTGCGCAACGTGACTTTCATGCTCCCTCACCATGCTCATGCCTATTCAAGCTGTGGCCAGGGTATTGAGTCGCCTGAGGGGCATCAACCGGAGTCGTCCAATCGTGACATTTGGGTGACGAGTCGCGTCGGCGGAAATGTCGGTGGGCCGCCTTACGGTGGTGATCATGACTGAGACCCGCGACAGCTTCGCCGCACCGGGAAGATCCGCGCCCGACCGGGCGGCGAGCCTTTCCGACCTTGACTTCACTGTCGTGGACGTCGAGACGACCGGCTGGGAGCCTGACGAGGCGTCCATCACCGAGATCGGCGCGGTCCGCGTGCGGGCCGGCCGGCTGGTCGCGGAGTTCAGCTCGCTGGTCAATCCAGGCACCCCCGTCCCCGCGCCGATCACCGAGCTCACCGGGATCAGCGACCAGATGCTGATCAGCGCACCGCCGGTGGCCAGCGTCTTGCCCGGACTGCTGGCCTTCGCAAGCGGCAGCGTGCTTGCGGCCCACAACGCGCCGTTCGACCTGCGATTCCTCACCGCCGCGTGCACGGGCATGGGCCTTGACTGGCCGGGCTTCGAGGTACTGGACACCGTCCGGCTGGCACGCCACCTGATGGCCACGCCCGAGGAGGTCCCCGACCGCAAGCTGGCGACCCTGGCACGGTTCTTCGCCACGCCGGTACGGCCATCGCACCGGGCGCTCGACGACGCACGGTCCACCGCCGCCGTCCTCGGGCGGCTGCTCGCGCGGCTCGCCGACCGGGAGGGGGTCAGCACGCTCGATGAGCTTGACGCGTGGCTCGCGGAGCGCGACGCGGAGGCGGCCGCTGCCGCGGAGGCGGCCGAAGCGGCCGAGGCGGCCGCCGCGGCCGAAGCCGCCGCCGCAGGGATAGGGTAAGCCGCGACAGCCGTCGCCCCGGCCGTACAGGGCCGTTCCACCTAGCGCACCGGGAGGCACCCCGTGGTCACCGCCATCGTCTTGATCAAGGCAGAAATCGCCCGCATCCCGCAGGTCGCCGAGGACATCGCGCGGCTCCCTGGGGTGAGCGAGGTCTACTCCATCACCGGGGACCACGACCTGGTGGCGATCGTCCGGGTACGCGCCCACGAGGACCTCGCCGACGTCATCCCTGGCGGGCTGAACCAGGTGGCTGGTGTCACCGCGACCCAGACGCACATCGCGTTCCGCACGTACTCGCGGCATGACCTTGAGGCCGCCTTCTCGATCGGCCTCGCCGACTCCTGAATGAACGCGAAGCGCCCCGGTGCCGTGGCATCGGGGCGCTCCTGCGCTGACTAGCTGAGCAGCCGGGGCCTAGTGCTCCTCGTGCGAGCCTTCCGTGCCAGCGGCACCGACGGCGGCGTGCTCGGCGTCCTCGACGGCGCCGTGACCATTGCCCAGCGCACCGTGACCGTTGCCGTGGGTCTCGGCCACGACGGTCTCGGTGAAGGCGCGGTTGGCGATGGCGCGGGCCTTGCCGAGCGGACCGCGGGCGGGCGCGGGCACGCCGTTGACGTCGGCGTGTTCCGGCGCGGGAAGCGCCTCGATCACCTGCTTGCTCTCGACGATGGCACGCTCGCTCTCGGTGAGCGGGCGGGCCTCCTCGATGAACTCGCCGTTCGGCAGCTGCCTGATGATGCCGATCTCGACGCCGTGCGTGAGCAGCTCGGCGTCCTTCCGCTGCAGGGCGAGACATATCCGCTTTGTCGCGAAATATCCGGCAGTGGGCAACACGAAGACCAGGACACGCGAGATCCAGGTGATCGTGTAGAGCGGGACGCTGAACGCGTTGGCGAGAACGTCGTTCGCACCCTCAAGCCACATGACGCCGTAGGCGCACATCACCGCCACGCCGACCGCGGTGCGGACAGGCGCGTTGCGCGGCCGATCGTTGATGTGGTGGAACTTCTTGTCGCCCGTCGCCCACTGTTCGAAGAACGGCCAGAGCGCGGCGCCGGTGAAGAGCAGCCCGATCGGCAGCAGGCCAGGGATGAGCACGGAGAACGACACCGTATGCCCGAAGAAGTTGACCTCCCAGGCGGGCATCATGCGCAAGCTGCCCTCAAGCAGGCCCATGTAGAAGTCGGGCTGCGACGCCGAGGAGATCGCGAGCGGGGTGTACGGGCCGTACATCCAGACCGGGTTGATCTCCGCGAACGTCGAGAGCACGACGAGCACGCCGAAGATGAAGAAGAACCAGGCCTGCCCCTTGAGCAGGAAGTAGGGCCAGAACGGCGCCCCGACCACATTCTTCTCCGTGTTGCCCTTGGCGGGCATCTGGGTGTGCTTCTGGTGGAACATGATGAACAGGTGCGCGGTGATCAGCGCCAGGATCAGCCCGGGGATCAGCAGCACGTGCAGGATGTACATCCTCGGGATGATCAAGTTCCCGGGGAACGCGCCGCCGAACAGGAAGTACGAGACGTACGTGCCGACGAGCGGGATGCCCTGGGCGACGCCCTCGGTGATCCGCAGGCCGGCGCCGGACAGCTGGTCGTCGGGGAGCGAGTAGCCGAACAGTCCCTCGATCATGCCCATCGTGAACAGCACGATGCCGATCAGCCAGTTGACCTCGCGCGGCTTGCGGTACGCGCCGGTGAAGAACACCCGGAGCATGTGCGCCATGATCGCGATCATGAACAGGATCGCGGACCAGTGGTGTACCTGCCGCATCAGCAGGCCGCCGCGGATGTCGAAGGAGATGTTCAGCGTGGTCTCGTAGGCATGCGACATCGTGATGCCATCAAGCTTGGTGTACGAGCCGTGGTAGACGAGCTGGCTCATCGAGGGGTCGAAGAACAGCGCCAGGTAGGTGCCGGTCAGCAGCAGGATCACGAAGGACCACAGCGCGATCTCGCCCAGCATGAACGACCAGTGGTCGGGGAACACCTTGCGCATCAGGACCCGGACGCCCTTGGCGCCGTGGAACCTGTCGTCGAGCCAGCCGCCGACGCCGGAGAGGGCGGGCGGGATCTTAACTGCGTCGTCGCTCATCCGCGCTCCCAGAAGCTCGGGCCGACCGGTTGCGTGAAGTCACTGGCCGCCGCCAGGTACCCGTCGGCGTCAACCGTGAGCGGCAGTTGCGGCAGCGCGCGGGCCGCCGGGCCGAAGATCACGTTGGCGCCGTTGGCCGCGTCGAAGGTCGACTGGTGGCACGGGCACAGGATGTGGTGCGTGGTCTGCTCGTACAGCGCGACCGGGCAGCCGACATGGGTGCAGATCTTGGAGTAGGCGACGATGGATTTGTCGACCGTCCAGTTCATCGTGGAGACGAGCGTCCCGGCGTTGTAGTTCGTCGGGACGTGCAGCTCACCTGGCGCGAACTTGATCAGGATCACGCCGGCCTTGGTGAGGGCCTCCTGATCGCCTGAGTAGCCCTCGGGGATCACGGTGATCATGCTGCCCGGGGCGTCGATGTCGGCGGGCCGCAGCGGCCGCAGGCCGCCGAGCGTCACCGCCCGCAGCCCCTTGCGCCAGACCGTGTGCCGCAGGTCGGTCTGCGGCAGCGGGCCGAGGTCGCGCAGGAGCACCAGCGGCGCGAGCGCGAGCGGCGCGGTCGCGAGCAGCATCGTGCGGCGGACAAGCGGTCGCTTCGTCAGCTGGCTCATCGCGGCGCCCTCGGCGAACTCGTGCTGGAACGCCTTCCTGTCCACGGGCTCCGACGGCAGATCGTGCCGCTCCTCGGCGATCTCGATGTCGGGCGTGAGGTGCCTGACCCAGATCATCGAGCCGGTGCCGAGCGCGAGCAGGGCGACCGCGAGCGTCGAGCCGAGCGCCATGTTCGACCGCAGCACGGCGACGACCGCGTTGGCGCCCTTGTGGATCGTCGACTGCCCGACCTCAAAGTAGATATAGGAAAAGATGAAGGCGCAGCCGGCCAGGAACGCGAGCACGAACAGCGCGGCCACGAGCTGCTCCGCCCGCTTCGCATGCGCGGCGTCCGGGGGGTCGAGGACCGGCGTCGGCGGCGTCGGCGCCGTCGGCGCGGCCGGCACGTCGACCGCCGTCGGCGCGGGGGACGGAGTCCCGATCACGCGCTCGGGACCGGACGGCTCCTCTGGAATGTCGGTCATGAGTGCTGCTCCGATTCAGCGCTGTTGCTGCCCCGCCGCTTGGTGGTGAGCCACATGGCGATGAGCACGAGGAAACCGAGGCCGCCGAGCCAGCCGAGGAGGCCCTCGGTGACCGTGCCGGTGCGGCCGAGCGAGAAGCCGCCGGGGTTGGCCTCGGCCCGCGTCTGGGTGACGTAGGCGATGATGTCCTTCTTCTCGGCGGGCGTGATCGTCCCGTCGCCGAAGACCGGCATGGCCTCGGGACCGGTCAGCATCGCCTCGTAGATCTGGGTAGGCGTCGACGCGTTCAGCGACGGTGCGTTCTTGCCGTAGGTCAGCGCACCGCCCGCGCCCGCGAATCCGTGGCACTGCGAGCAGTTCGCGCTGAAGAGCTCCTGGCCGAGCGCCGTGCTAGCGCCGTCCGACGATACCTGGCTCGCTGCCGGGATCGTGGGACCGCCGCCGAGCGAGGCTACCCAGCCGGCGATGTCGTGGATCTGCTGCGTGCTGAAATCCGTCGGCTTGCGGTCGTTCTCCGCGGTCAGGTCCTTGGCGGGCATGCGGCCCGTCGACATCTGGAAGTCAACCGCGGCCGGGCCGGCGCCGATCAGCGACGGCGCCAGCGACGTGCCCTGGGCGTCGATCCCATGGCACGAGGAGCAGCTCGCGATGAACAGCGAATGGCCTTGCGACGTTTGCGTCTGGTCCTGGGCCGGCGCCGCCGCCGACGCGCCGCCGCCGGACAGCGTGCCGTAAAGCACGCCCACGACGACGAGGCCGCCGGCGACCGCCGCATAGCCAGCGGCCGGATGCCTGCGCCGGGCGATGATCGAGCTCACTCGGTATCCCCTGGGTTTACTGGATGAGGTAGATGGTCGTGAACAGGCCAATCCAAACGACATCGACGAAGTGCCAGTAATAGGACACGACGATGGCGCTGACCTGCTGTTCATGAGTGAAGCGCTTGGCGGCGTAGGTACGTGCGAGCAAGAAGATGAACGCGATGAGACCGCCGGTCACGTGCAGGCCGTGGAACCCCGTGGTCAGGTAGAACACCGACCCGTAGTTGTTCGACGAGAGCGTCAGGTGATCAACCTTGACCAGCTGCAAGTACTCGTACGCCTGCCCGAGAACGAAATAGAGCCCCATGAGGAAGGACAGCACGTACCACTCGCGCAGCCCCCACTTCATGAAGTTGAAAATCGATGCCGCACGCCTGATCTGGCCACGCTCAACGGCGAACACGCCCATCTGGCAGGTGACACTGGACAACACGAGCACGGTCGTGTTCGTCGAGCCAAGCGGGATGTTCAGATGAGCCATGGGCCAAAGCTGGCCCTGACCTTTATCTACCGAACGGATCGTGAAGTACATCGCGAACAGCGCAGCAAAGAACATGAGCTCGCTGGACAACCAGATGATGGTGCCCACACTCACCAGGTTCGGTCTGCTGGCCGGGGTGCGCGGTACCGGTGCCGTCTCGGTCACGGATGCTGTCGCCACTCGGCCATTATTACGACACCCCGTAGGGGATGCGCACCCGACCCCCCGACTTGGCGTAGTTGTCACTCAAGTTGTGACTCAAGCGGCGGCGGGATCCGGCTGCACTCAGGCGTCGCCGGACCAGTAGGATCACAGTCCATGAAGGTCGTTGTCTACAGTCATGACGCCGACACGCGGGCCGAGATGAAGCTCGCGATCGGCACTCGCCCGGCCCCCGACGCACCGGAAGCGGAGATCGTCGAGGTGGCAACCGCGCCCGCGCTGTTCCGGCTGCTCGACGCCGGCGGCGTGGACGTCATGGTGCTCGACGGCGAGGCGCAGCCAGCCGGCGGCATGGGGGTCAGCCGCCAGGCCAAGGACGAGATCTACAACTGCCCGCCCGCGCTGCTCATCATCGCCCGCGCCGACGACCGCTGGCTCGCCACCTGGTCGAAGGCCGACGCCGTGGTCAGCCACCCGATTGACCCGGTCGCGCTGGCCAGGGAACTGGCCGCGCTCATGCGCGCCCGCGTTAGCGCGCTGCCGACCGCCCAGTAAAAAAGCTCAAAAACATAACGATTTCGAACGGTCCCGTGACTTTGACCGCCCCGCCCCGCCTACGCTCCTCCCGAATTTAGGTGCCAACCGTGGATACACCGAGCTGGCCCGCGCTGATCCGGGCGCTCATCGGCGGCCGGGCGCTGACCGCCGAGCAGACCTCCTGGGCCATGAACGAGATCATGGAGGGGGCGGCGTCACCGGCTCAGATCGCCGGGTTCGGCGTGGCGCTGCGGGCCAAGGGAGAGACCGCGCAGGAGATGGCGGGGCTGGCCGCGTCCATGCTGGCGCACGCGACGCCGATCACCATCGGCGGGCCGGTCACCGACCTGGTCGGGACCGGCGGCGATGGCTTGCACACGGTCAACGTGTCAACGATGGCGACGATCGTGGCGGCCTCGGCCGGGGTGCCGATGGTCAAGCACGGGAACCGTGCGGCGTCCTCGGCGTGCGGCGCGGCTGACGTGCTCGAGGCGCTCGGCGTGGTGATCGACCTTCCGGCGCCGGCGACCGAGGCGCTCTTCGCCGAGATCGGCATCGCGTTCCTCTTCGCGGCCATGTATCACCCGGCCTTCCGGCACACGGGTCCGGTGCGCAGGGAGCTCGGCGTGCCGACGGCGTTCAACTACCTGGGACCGCTGACCAACCCGGCGCGGCCGACCTCCCTCGCCGTCGGCGTCGCGGACCCGACAATGGGTCCCGTGCTCGCCGGGGTGTACGCCGGACGCGGCGACGCTGCCCTTGTGTTCCACGGTGGTGGTCTCGACGAGCTCACCACGACCGGGCCGTCCACGGTGTGGATCGCCGCGGGCGGCGGGGTGTCGGTTGCCGAATTCGACCCGGCCTCGCTCGGCCTGCCCCGGGCGTCCATCGCCGACCTGCGCGGTGGCGACCCGGCGTACAACGCGGACGTGGCGCGCTCGGTCCTGGCAGGCCGGCAGGGACCGGTCCGCGACATCGTGCTGCTCAACGCGGCGGCCGCGATGACCGCGGCCCGCATCAACAACGCCACGGGCGAGTCCGGTGTGACGTCCGCTGACGCGCTGACGAAGGCGCTCGGCGACGGACTGGCCCGCGCCGCCGAGGCAATCGACTCGGGTGCCGCCGCCGACCTGCTCGACCGCTGGACCCAGGCAAGCAACCGGCTGGCCACCCCGCGCCCCCGCGCCTGAGGCTGCACCACCCTCAGCGCGACGCTTTCCCGCTGACGGGCAGTCGCGTCGCTCTCCGCACCGAGAGGTACGCCCGTGGGATGAGGCGCTGCGGGGCTGCGAGGGATACCGTAGAGTCGTGGCCTTCGAACGCGATAAGCCGCGCTCGCATGGCGAGCGCCCGCCACCCGCGTACCGTGCGTATCCGGCGTACCCGGCCGGCTCGTCGCGTGCTGCCCGGCCGCCGCTGATCAGCCGGGTGAGCACCCGGCGCCGGATCTCGCTCGATTTCATGGTGGCCGGATTGACCGCGCTGTGCGGCCTCGCCGTGATGCGCCACGGGCTCATGCTCATCAACCACGCGTGGTTCCCGGCCGCGCTGCTGCTCGCGGCGGCCGTCTCCGCGCCGATTGCGCTGCGGCGGAGGGCGCCGATTCCCGCGCTCGGGGCGCTGCTCATCCTCGCCGTGCTGCTCTCGCACATGACGTCCATAGTGGGCGCGGTGATCTTCCTGGCGACCGCCTACGTGCTCTACACGGTGACCGTCTCGAGCACCAAGCGGACCGGGGCCGCGGCGCTCGGTCTCGCGCTCCTCACCATGATCGTCGCCGGGACCGCCGGCCAGGGACGTACCAGATTCATCGACGGCGGGCTCGCCCCCGTGGCGTTCGTCAACATCATCGCGTGGGGCACCGGGTACTCGGTGCGCCAGCGACGCCTGTACGTCGTGCGGCTGCAGCATCAGGCCGCCAGCAGCGCGGTCGCCGAGGAGCGGCTGCGGATCGCCAGGGAACTGCACGACGTCGTGGCGCACAGCATGAGCGTGATCGCCGTGCAGGCCGGCTACGGCCAGTACGTCATCGACACGAGCCCTGACGGCGCGAAAGAGGCCCTGGGCGCGATCCAGGCCACGAGCAGGGACGCGCTCGAGGAGATGCGCAGGATGCTCGGCGTACTTCGCCAGCAGGACATCTCGCCCGTACCGCCGCACGCCGACGCACTCGGCAGCGGCGATCCGCCGGCTCCCGCGGCGGGGCCGCCAGCGGCCACCTCCGGCGCGGCAGGCGCCGAGGCTGCCGGGGACCGCCCGGGCGGCGGGGCCCGGGCCGGCCGCGCGCCGCTCGCGCCCGCTCCGGGGCTGGCCGACCTCGACCGGCTCATCAAGCGCACCTGCGGCGCGGGCATCCGGGTCAGCCTGCACGTCTCCGGACAGGTTCGACCGGTGCCCGCCGGCATCGACCTGTCCGCGTACCGGATCATCCAGGAGGCGCTCACCAACGTGGTCAAGCACTCGGGCGGCAGCGCGCGCTGCACGGTCGGCATCGGCTATAGCAGCGGTGTCCTCGACGTCCGGGTGATCGACGACGGTGGACCGTCGCCTGGTTCGGCTGCCGCCGGGGTCCGCGCGGCGCCCGGCCTTCCCGTGATCGGCGCCGGGCACGGGATCATCGGCATGCGGGAGCGGGTGAACCTGTGCGGCGGCACCTTCAAGGCAGGCCCGCTGGCCGACGGCGGGTTTCTTGTCGCCGCCACGCTGCCATTGCCGCTGGCCACGGCCGACGAAGTTAAGGACGCGGACGGCGGCAGCGCCTTTGATGACGGCGTCAGCAGCGGTCTTGCCGTGGGCTACAGCGGCGGCCAGGCGTGACAATCTCCGTCGCGGTGGCCGACGATCAGGCCCTTGTCCGGATCGGGTTCTGCGGAATCATCGCCGCCACCGAGGGCTTCAGCGTGGTGGGCGAGGCCGCCAACGGCGCGGAGGCCGTCACGGTCGCCCGCGCCGCCCGCCCCGATGTCATGCTGATGGACGTGCGGATGCCGGTCCTCGATGGCATCGAGGCGACCCGCCAGATCATGTCGGGATCGCAGGCGGCGGGCACCCGCGTGATCATCCTCACGACCTTCGACCTCGACGAGTACGTGTTCGGGGCGCTGCGCGCCGGCGCCAGCGGGTTTCTGCTCAAGGACACCCTTCCCGCCGACCTGATCACCGCGATCCGCGTCGTCGCCGACGGCGAGGCCCTGCTCGCGCCGAGCGTCACCCGGCGCCTGATCAGCGAGTTCGCCAGGATCCCGCCGCTTGGGACGACAGAGCCCGCACCGCCGGCGCTCCCCCGGCTTGCGGCGCACGGGGGGACGGCCCAGAACGTGCGGGGCTCAGGGCCGTCGGCCGCCACCGCCACGCCGCCGGGGGCAGGCCCGGGGCCGCGCACGAACAAGGTCACCGCGTTGCTCACCTACCGCGAGTGCGAGGTGCTCCACCTGGTCACGGCCGGCCTGTCCAACGCGGAGATCGCCGATCACCTGCACATCTCCCCCGCCACCGCCAAGACCCACGTGGCTCACCTGCTGACCAAGCTCGACGCCCGCGACCGCGTCCAGCTCGTCATCATCGCCTACCAGTCCGGTCTAGCCACCCCCAGCTAAAGGCAACCCCGTAGCACGGCGCCGCGAGTTCCAGCGTGACCGATCCAGCGGTCGGGGTGGGGG